>ENA-OFDP01000978-OFDP01000978.1-metagenomes-genome-assembly--contig:-NODE-978-length-11709-cov-4.086666_pt1 | contig 11709 bp, 12 predicted proteins | sample MGYA00153389_OFDP01 | MGnify analysis MGYA00153389 | reverse complement strand
TCATCAATTGTTAAGCGCGTGTTCATGGATTGATCATGAAAAGTTCAGGAGCAGGTCTTCTAATTCTTTCAACGATTTGAACAGCCGCCGTGGCAAAAGGCAAAAGCATTGAAATGCTGATGTTTTGAATCTCTGGGTTATCTTTGCATTATTGACTAAAGGACTCATCATGAATATTAAACAAATCACGCGCGCCGCGCTGCTACTGGGCAGTATGGCAGTGGCATTCAGCGCATTCGCCAAAAGCCAGACGCTGGTTTACAGCGCCAACATCACAGAAGCAGAGGTTTTGGCAGTTCAAAAGGTTGGGGCGATGCATTGATTCAAATTGGCAACGACTTTGCATCAGGTGGATTAATCAAGGCTAAAGCTACAGCTAACGCTGTTCTGGATGCTACTTACGGCTACAACATGGGCCCCGTGCTTTTTAAACCCACTTTGACTGTGGCGCCACAAACATTTCGGGTTACAAAAGAAGGCGCACTGGCTTACTTTGTTGGTGGGGACAGCAAGTTCCCCAAAGATACCGGTTTTGCGTTGAAAGACTGGAAAAAAGTAGACATTGACAATGCGGCCATCCACATCAATGGCGATGTGGCATCCACCATGGGCAATGTAACCTTTACAGACAAAGATGGGAAAAAGACAACGGTAGATAAAACTTGGTCTTTCAAGAAAGATGACATGGGCAAAATTCGCATCGTCGGTCACCACTCATCGCTGCCGTTTTCTGGTTTGTGATGAGCCACTGAAACAGGCTGGACCTGCGCATGGCCTGGGTTTTCCAATGAAGCTTGGGCATGATTAAAACCAGATTCAGTATTGCCTTCGCAGCTTTGGCCTTGCTGGCCAAAGCTTAAGGGCTTCTTACTTTTTAGTCCACCCTTACTGCTGCAAGGCATGCCGAGCGTAAAGTGGTGGCTGCGCAAATGCCCAATCACTGTTTTGAATTTGGTGCCAACAAGCAGCGACTGAAAGTCTGATTTGCCCAATCCGCGCTGGCGGCTGACTCAGCTGAAAAAGATAAACAAAAACTCTGCTCGACAACATGTCGGCCAGTATGGCGGCTTTGCAAGTACTGGCACTTAGCGATGCTGTCATGAGCAGCAACCGTGAAAATGAATTTTGATACCCTGGCCTTGATTCAAGAAAACTTTGCCGTATTGAAACTTTCTGTTCTGGCAAGCAGTTTTCAAAGTTTTATGCCCACTCAGCCAACCACATGCATTGATCTCACTGCCAAGGAATTGGCAATCAAGGAACTCTTATGACCACACTGCACAGACTGTTTAGCCGCGAAAGAATTTTGTCTAACGAGTGGAGAATTCACGAAGATCCATAGACCAATGTGGTGGACGTTTAATTACGTCGCTTGCGGTCAAAAATAGATCGTACAGAATTGCCGTCATTGATAAAAACAGTACCGGGCCTGGGCTACAAAATTCAGTCAGCACCCTGATTTACTGTTTTGAGATGTCAGCACCTGGCGGGGGATTAAATTTAAAACTGGCACCAGACAGGGCAGGATTGATTTCAAACTGGCTGAAAGTCATCACCGATTTCTGGCCAAAACTGTCAACTATTTCCAAACCCTCCAACTCAATGCCTTTGTCCGTGGTTTTCAGTCCAACAGCAATACTTTGCAATTGGCCTTCTTTGGTTTTGGGCACAGCTTGTACCCACTGCAACCCCGCTTTTTCAGGGAGAGACATCAACGTGAAATCGGCCTGCAAACCTTTGAGGTCAGCCGCAGCAGCAATCACGGCGGCTGGCGTGCCATTCAGCACCTGAGCCAATTTGCGGGCTATTACCTGATTTAAATCCACATCATGCAGCCACAGGGTTTGGCCGTCCGAGACAATCGACTGTTCAAACGGTTTTTTGTACAAAAACTTGAAGCGGTTGGGGCGCAAAAACTCAAAAGTGCCGGTTGATGTTTTGACCTTCGGAGTTTGACCGTCTTTAGCCGGGCTGGTAACGACCTGGGTGAAAGCTGCGCGGCCACTTTTTGTATTTTTAACGAAGTTTTCAAGGCTTTTTAGAGATGTAGAGCCCTGTTCCTGTGCGCAAGCAGCTATCGAAATAATAGCAAATACCGGAGCCACGAGTAACTTTGAAAGATTGGAGATTTTGAAAATGGTCATATTCACAGTATTGCCTTGAGGCGCAGCGCAGCGTGTGGTCATTCAGCCCGTGCAGGTACAAGAATTTCACGCTGGCCGCTGCCTGACATGGCGCTGATCAAACCTGCTTTTTCCATTTCTTCGAGCATGCGGGCTGAGCGGTTGTAGCCAATTTTCAGATGCCGCTGCACGAGCGAGATGGAGGCTTTGCGGTTTTTCAGAACAATCTCGACTGCCTGGTCATACATTGGGTCTCTTTCGTCACCTTTACCGCCAGACGCGGTGAGGTCTCCTCCCAGATCACCGCCATCGCCATCCGCGGTGCCGCCTTCCAGCACGCCGTCAATGTAGTTGGGCTCGCCCTGCTCCTTCAGATAGGCGACCACGCGGTGCACTTCGTCGTCGCTGACAAAAGCACCGTGCACGCGAATCGGAAAACCAGTGCCGCTGGGCATATACAGCATGTCGCCCATGCCCAGCAACGCCTCAGCACCCATTTGGTCCAGAATAGTTCGGCTGTCGATTTTGCTGCTTACCTGAAACGACAGACGCGTTGGAATATTGGCTTTGATTAACCCAGTGATCACGTCAACACTGGGTCGTTGCGTGGCCAGTATCAAATGAATACCCGCGGCGCGGGCTTTTTGCGCCAGCCGGGCAATCAGCTCTTCAATCTTTTTACCGACCACCATCATCAAATCGGCCAGCTCGTCAATCACCACCACGATGTAAGGCAGGCGCTCCAATGGCTCAGGCTGGTCCGGCGTCAAGCTGAACGGGTTGCCGATCATTTCGCCTTTGGCTTTGGCATCGTCAATTTTGACGTTATAGCCAGCCAGATTGCGTACGCCCATCTTGCTCATCAATTTGTAGCGCTTTTCCATCTCGGCCACGCACCAGTTCAAGCCGTGAGCCGCCTGGCGCATGTCAGTGACCACCGGGCACAACAGGTGCGGAATGCCTTCGTACACGCTCATCTCCAGCATCTTCGGATCAATCAAAAGCAGCCGCACATCGCGTGCATCCGCTTTGTAAAGAAGGCTCAAAATCATGGCGTTTATGCCGACAGACTTGCCCGAACCTGTGGTACCCGCCACCAGGCAGTGCGGCATTTTGGCTAGGTCGGCTACCACCGCATGGCCTGCAATGTCTTTGCCCAAACCCATGGTGAGCAGGCTCTTCGCTTCGTTGTAAACCTGCGAGCCCAAAATTTCGCTAAGCTTGATCGATTGGCGCTTGGCGTTGGGCAGTTCAAGCGCCATGTAATTTTTGCCGGGAATGGTTTCAATCACGCGGATAGACACCAAGCTGAGCGCACGCGCCAGGTCTTTGGCCAAGCCCACCACTTGCGAGCCTTTCACGCCGGTGGCGGGTTCAATCTCATAGCGGGTAATGACCGGGCCCGGCGCGGCAGCCACCACGCGGACTTCAACGCCAAAGTCTTTGAGCTTTTTCTCGATCAGACGCGAGGTCATCTCCAACGTTTCGGGCGCAACGCCTTCTTGTTTTGATGGTGCGCCGTCGAGCAAGTCAACCTGCGGCAATTTGGAATCGGGCATGTCTTTAAAGAGTGGCTTTTGCCGCTCTTTGATCACGCGCTCGCTTTTGGGAATATCAACAAACGTTGGCTCAATCAGCACAGGTATCGGATGGTGTTCTTCAATCTCGATGCGCTCGTCAATCAGGATTTCTTCACGCTCCTTGGCAGCTTTTTTACCAACCGCCAAGTCTTCAGCGATCTCACGTTTTTCACGGCGCGATTCAATCAAATTGCTGATCCACTCGCCCAGACGCTGTGCTGTGTGTGCCCATGAAAAACCGAAGACGCTTGACGCAGCCATCACCGCCAAAGCAATCAGCACCAGGCCAGAACCTGCAAAGCCCAGCCACTTCACGCCTGTTGTGCCCACCAGGTAACCCAAGGCACCGCCTGCATGGTCTGGCAAGCGTGCTTCAAAACGATACAAACGTGACCATTCCAGCCCGGTGCTGGCCACCAGCAAAAGAAACAGGCACAGCCAAAATTTGAGGCGGTAGTTTGTCGGATGCGCCTGGCTACCCAGCGTATCGGCACGCAGCCAACGGGCCAGCGATGCCAACCAAACCGACAAGCCAGCAGCCAGCAGCCACCAAACAGAAAAACCGAACAGAAAATAACTTGCATCGGCCAAGTAAGCGCCCAGCCTGCCGCCCCAGTTTTGTATTGCAGTTTGGGTAACGCCGAGCGCTTGGGCGTTGCCGGAAGTGGACCAGGCAGCGTCCGTAGACGAGTAACTGAGCAGTGCCAGCAACCAAAAAAGCAAGCCTAACAAGCCAAGAATCAGCCCGACCTCATGGGTGAAACGGCGCACACCACCGGGTGCTGCAGAGGTTGGGGAATTTTGAGTGTTCAGGGTGTCAAGTGAGTAAGTCATGGCCTGCACATAGCTTACCGCAGTTGACCCTGTCAACTGCACTGGCGAATCATCTATTCGAGGGAATTCAAACGCTCTTTGACCACCACCGAACCATCGCTGCGGGTCTCGATAAAACCGCGCTCTTCCAGATCCTTCATCACGCGGCTGACCATTTCACGCGATGCACCGACCATTTTGGCCAAATCCTGGCGTGACACCTTGTCACGAATGACAGCTTCGCCCCGATCATCAATAACCGCAAACTCCAGCAGAGCCCTGGCAACCCTACCGTACACATCCATCAACGCGAGCGATTCGATTTTGCGGTCCGCATGGCGCAGGCGCTGCACCAAGCCCTTCATCACGGCATAAGCCATGGACGAATTTTCAGGCAGGCAGCGGGCAAACTCCAGCCGGCCCAGCACCAGCACATCGGTTTGCACCTCGGCGCGCACGGTGGCGGAATGAGGTTCGTTGTCGATCAGGCTCATCTCGCCGATGTAGTCGCCTGGCTGCATGGTAGCCAAAATGACTTCACGACCACGCAAATCAGTCGTGACGACACGAGCCCTGCCGGTCAAAATAATGGCCAAAGAATTGGATTTTTTGCCTTGCTCAACAATTGATTCACCACGCTTGAATCTCGATTTGACAACAGCTTCTGCAACCGATTCGGCCTGACTGGCCGTGAGCATTGAAAACAGGGGAACTCTGCGGATCAGTTCTAAATTAGAGACCATCGTTGACATTGCTTTTCTCCTCAAACCTTATCGCGACAGGACAAAATTGAAGTCCCTACAATAACAGCCGTGTGTTAATTTCAAGGCTGAAGCAGCCCAATCATCCAACTGTCACGCACTGGACTTTAACTGAGTTCTACTGCGTTTTCCATCAGGTTTTTTACCCATGAAACATTCTAAAGTCCTCATCTTAGGATCTGGCCCCGCAGGTTATACCGCAGCTGTCTATGCGGCAAGAGCTAACCTGAACCCGGTGCTGATCACCGGCATCGCTCAAGGCGGCCAGCTCATGACCACCACTGACGTTGACAACTGGCCCGCCGATGCGCAAGGCGTACAGGGGCCTGAACTGATGCAGCGTTTTTTAGAGCATGCCGAGCGTTTTAAAACTGAAATTATTTTTGACCACATTCATACGGTTGATTTTTCAAAGCGCCCTTTCACCTTGACCGGCGACAGCGGTATTTACACCTGTGACTCGCTGATTATCTGTACCGGCGCGTCGGCCAAATATTTGGGGCTTGACTCTGAGGCCGCCTTCATGGGCCGCGGTGTCTCTGGTTGCGCCACTTGCGACGGGTTTTTCTACCGCGAGCAAGAGGTTTGTGTGGTCGGCGGCGGCAATACGGCGGTTGAAGAAGCGCTGTATTTGTCCAACATTGCCAGCAAGGTTTATTTGGTTCATCGCCGCGACAAATTCAAAGCCGAGGCCATTTTGGTCGACAAGCTGCATGAGAAAGTCGCTGCCGGAAAAATCGTGCTGAAAACCTTTAACACGCTGGACGAAGTGCTGGGCGATGCTGGCGGCGTGACAGGCGTGCGCCTGAAAAGTACCAAAGACGAATCGACACAAGACATCACCTTAAAAGGTTGCTTCATCGCCATCGGCCACCAGCCGAATACCGATATTTTTACGGGCCAACTGGTTATGAAAGGTGGCTACATCATCACCAAAACCGGGCTTGACGGTTTTGCCACCATGACCAGCGTGCCGGGCGTGTTTGCAGCAGGCGATGTGCAAGACCATATTTACCGCCAGGCCATCACCAGTGCAGGCACGGGTTGCATGGCGGCGCTGGACGCGCAGCGGTTTTTGGAACAGAACGCTTAAACCGCGTGCTTTAAGCCTGATTTCAGGCTATAATCTGAGGCTTCGCTGGAAAAACCAATCTGTTTTTCCGCATCCGATTTTATTTTTTACGGAGAGTGCTCATGGCACGCGTCTGTCAGGTAACGGGCAAAGGCCCGATGGTAGGAAACAACGTTTCCCATGCCAACAACAAAACCAAGCGCCGGTTTATGCCTAACCTGCAATACCGCCGCTTTTGGGTTGAGACCGAAAACCGTTGGGTGCGCTTGCGTATCACTAGCGCCGGTCTGCGTTTGATCGACAAAAAAGGTATCGATGCGATCCTGGTGGATCTTCGTGCCCGTGGTGAAGTTTAAGGAAATCAATCATGGCTAAAGGCGCACGCGAAAAAATCAAGCTGGAATCAACCGCCGGCACGGGTCACTTTTACACGACCACCAAAAACAAGAAAACCACTCCTGACAAAATGCTGATCATGAAGTTTGATCCAAAAGCACGCAAGCATGTGGAATACAAAGAAATCAAGCTGAAGTAATTCAGCGACAACAAAAAACCGCTGGCAGCTATGCGCAGCGGTTTTTTTACGTCTGCAGTTTGGTCAGACGTGAGCAGTACGACGAATAAAAAAGCCGCCCCGGCAAATCACCGGGGCGGCTTTTTAAATGAATACGTCTGTCAGGCTCTGGCTGCTCGCAACTTCATCGAAAATTCGTTGAGCGCTGCAATACCACTTTGCTCGGCGCGGTGGCACCAGCCTTGCAAGTCGGCGGTAAGCTGCTCGCGCGAGGCGGAGGTAGTCAACCACATCTGGCGCAGCTCTTCACGCATGATAACCATCTTGTCCAGCACCGGATGTTCGGCTCTGGCTTGGGCCAATTGCGGCTTGGCAGACGCGGGTACCTTGTCATCGTCCCGGTGCAGCCAGCGGTTGGCGGCGCGCAAAACTGACGCATCAACATTTTTAGATTTCAGGGCAGCAACTTCAGCTTTACCTGCATCGCGCAAAGCACGTGCAAAGCCAGCCATCACTTCATAACGGTGGGCAATCAAAGCTTCCAGTGTTTTTTCATCGGCTACGGGTTGAATACTCCCCAATTGCAGTTTAGGCGGTACTTTTTTAACTCTGGCCAAACCCACCATTTCTAGCGCGCGAATGTAACCCCAGCCAATGTCAAACTCGTAAGATTTGACAGAAAACTTGGCTGACGTTGGGTAGGTGTGGTGATTGTTGTGCAGCTCTTCACCGCCAATCATGATGCCCCAAGGCGAAATGTTGGTACTGGCGTCTGGTGCCTCAAAATTGCGATAACCCCAGTAGTGGCCAATGCCATTGATGATGCCGGCCGCTGTCACGGGAATCCACATCATTTGCACGGCCCAAACGGCCAGGCCAGCTGCGCCAAACAAAGCCAGGTTGATGATCATCATCAAGCCCACGCCCTGCCAGCTGTAGCGGGTGTATATGTTGCGCTCAACCCAATCGTTGGGTGTGCCATGGCCGTATTTGGACATGGTTTCTTTGTTCTTGCTCTCAGCGCGGTACAACTCAGCGCCTTGCCAAAACACTTTTTTGATGCCGTGTGCTTGCGGGCTGTGCGGGTCTTCAAGCGTTTCGCACTTGGCGTGATGTTTGCGGTGAATTGACACCCACTCTTTGGTGACCTGACCCGTACCCAGCCACAGCCAGAGACGGAAGAAATGCGCGGGCAAGGCGTGCAAATCCATCGCACGGTGCGCCTGGTGGCGGTGCAGGTAAATAGTGACACTGGCAATGGTGATGTGCGTTGTCACCAAAGCGTACAAAACAATTTGCCACCAGCTTGCGGCGAGTAAGCCATGAGCCAGCCAATCGATGCCAGCATTCAAAAACATCATAAAAGTCCTTTAGACAATCGGTCGTGCAGCGCTTGGCGAAAAGGGCCTGAGCGATGCAAAAAAATTCATTCTCTATTCTATGCTGTTTGGTGCAAAACACCAAACGTCCATTAGCATGCCACAGGTGTAGACGAAAGCTCAAAAAACACCTATCAAGCGCTAAATTTCGCTAACTTTGACTTAATTACCGTTAAAAATATCACGACTTCTGCCAAACAGCAGCAAAGAAGCCATCCGTTTGATGCAGATAGGGCCATAGCCTCAAGTAGGGGCCAGTGCACAGTTTTGCTGCATTTTCAACGCCTGCATGGGTCAATAAGGGGGCTACTTCGAGGACGTTAAAGTCTTTGTTAGCAGTTGTAAATGCTTCAGCAATTCCCTCATTTTCTTCACGCAAAACGCTGCAAGTGGCATACACCAGACGCCCGCCGGGTTTTAAAAGCCTTGCAGCGCTCTGCAAAATGGCCGTTTGCTTGGCCACCAGCTCTTCAATCGCCTTGGGCGTTTGCCGCCATTTCAAATCAGGGTTGCGGCGCAAGGTGCCCAAACCTGAGCAAGGCGAGTCGACGAGCACGCGGTCAATCTTGCCTGCCAGGCGCTTGATGCGGTCGTCGCGCTCATGTGCAATGGCCACTGGGTGCACATTGGACAAGCCGCTGCGTGCCAGGCGAGGTTTGAGCGCAGCAAGCCGATGGCCCGACGTGTCAAACGCATACAAACGCCCGGTACTGCGCATCGTTGCGCCCAATGCCAGCGTTTTGCCGCCCGCGCCAGCACAAAAATCCACCACCATTTCGCCGCGTTTGGCCTCGACCAGCAGCGCCAGCAGTTGCGAGCCTTCGTCTTGCACTTCAATCGCACCGCGGGTGAACGCATCCAGTTTGCCGAGTTGAGACTTGTCAGCCAGCCGCAAACCCCAGGGCGAGTATGGCGTAGCCTCAGTCTTCAAGCCTGCCTTGCTGAGTTCTTTTTGAATGTCAGCACGTTTGTCTTTGAGGGTGTTGACGCGCAAGTCCAGCCCCGCTGGCGCATTCAGGCTTTCGACGAGCGGCCAAAAGTCATCGCCCAGTTGCGTTTTAAGCGGCTCCACCAGCCAGTTGGGCAGATTGTGGCGATGTAATTCCATCAGGTCTTCAGGCTTGACCTTGTCGCAACGCTTGAGCCAGTCTATTTCCTGATCAGTCAGTGCCGCCATTAAAAACTCACGGTCCGCCGCAAAGCCCAGAATCGCCAGCCTGCGTTCAGGTGCGCCGTGACCATGCTGAGCCAAATAGGTGTAAAGATTTTTCTTGCGCAGCACGCCGTAAACGGTCTCAGCCAAGGTCGCGCGCTCACGCGGCCCCAAGCGAAACTCGCGGAAATACTTCGACAACATCATGTCGGCGGGTTGGTCAAATTTGAGGACGTGCTTGAGAAGATCAGAGCAACTGTCTAGTAGGGCTTTAGGATGCATATCACTACATTGTCCCATCACACCCTTTTTAAAGCCTTGCAGCACATGTCAAATCCACTCCCGCCCCTCATCACCACCCCACCCGGTCTGTACAAGCATTACAAAGGCATGCTTTATGAAGTCATCGGCACGGTACGTCACAGCGAAGACTTAAGCCCCATGACGCTGTACCGTGCGCTCTACGGGGAGCATGGTCTGTGGGTGCGACCTGCAGCTATGTTCAATGAAGATGTGGTGATTGACGGCGTGCAGCACCCAAGATTCAGCAGACAGGCCGATAAATAAAACACGTCGTCGATAATCACGGGTTATGTCCGAAATTACTGAAATAGAAAAACAAGTCAAACGCCGCCGCACGTTTGCCATCATCTCCCACCCCGACGCGGGTAAAACCACACTGACTGAAAAACTGCTGCTGTTCTCGGGTGCGATTCAAATTGCGGGCAGCGTGAAAGCCCGCAAAGCTGCACGCCACGCAACGTCTGACTGGATGGAAATTGAAAAGCAGCGGGGCATTTCAGTTGCCTCATCGGTCATGCAGATGGAATACCGCGATTGCGTGATTAATTTGCTCGACACGCCCGGACACCAGGACTTTTCTGAAGACACTTACCGCGTTTTAACAGCGGTTGATGCGGCATTGATGGTGATTGACGCGGCCAACGGCGTGGAGCCGCAAACCCGCCGCCTGCTGCAAGTTTGCCGGGCACGCGGCACACCGATATTGACCTTCGTCAACAAGATGGATCGCGAGGTGCAGGACCCGATGACGGTGATGGACGAGATTGAACGCGAGCTGGGCATGGCCGTGGTGCCGTTTACCTGGCCCGTCGGCATGGGCAAGCTGTTCCACGGCGTGTATGACCGCCGTGAAGACCGGATGCGCGTGTTCAGCCCCGGCGAAGACAAGGCTGGCGGCGACGACGAAATCTTGGCGGGGCTGAACAATGCCGAGGCCGCCAAACGCTTTGGTGCGGAATATGAACAAGCCAAAGGCGAGATTGAACTGGTCGCAGGCGCTACCCCAGAATTTGACCGCGAGCTGTTTTTAGCTGGCAAACAAACCCCGATGTTCTTCGGCTCAGCGATCAACAATTTTGGCGTGCAAGAGGTTTTGGACGCACTGGTTGACTTGGCCCCTGCCCCCGCCGACCGTACCGCCATGCAGCGTGTGGTTCACCCTGACGAGAAAAAATTCTCTGGCGTGGTCTTCAAAATCCAGGCGAACATGGACCCGGCGCACCGTGACCGCATCGCGTTTTTGCGTGTGGCAAGTGGCGAGTTCACGCGCGGCATGAAGCTCAAAGTGGTGCGCAGCGGCAAAGAGCTGAGGCCCAACACGGTGGTCAGCTTCATGAGCCAGCGACGCGAACTGCTGGATACCGCTTTTGCTGGCGACATCATCGGCATCCCCAATCACGGCGTGCTGCAGTTAGGCGACACGCTGACCGAAGGCGAGGCGTTGCAATTTACCGGCTTGCCGTTTTTTGCACCTGAAATGTTTCGTGCGGTTGAGGTGGCTGACCCACTGCGTACCAAGCAATTGCGCGCTGGCCTGACGCAACTCGGTGAAGAAGGCGCGATTCAGGTTTTCCGCCCTGTTGCGGGCTCGTTGCTACTTCTCGGTGCCGTCGGCCAGTTGCAATTTGAAGTGGTGGCACACCGCCTGGAGCATGAATATGGTGTGAAAGCGCGCATCATGCCCAGCAATTTCAACCTGGCGCGCTGGGTGACGTGTGACAACGCCAATGAACTGAAAAAATTCATGGACGCCAACGCGCACCGCGTTGCACTTGATGCGGTTGATGCGCCCACGCTTTTGGTCGACCACAGCGCCACGCTGCGGGCGGTGGAGCAGCAATGGCCCAAAATCAAGTTTCATGCACTGCGTGAGCACGCTGGGCTGGTGTTTCAGTCAAAAATGTGATTTTTAGGCCGTTTAAAGCCGTTTTTACGGATCAAAAATGAATCTAAGTCAATGAATACGAGTGTAAACAGCTCCTGATTTAATAGCATTTAGAATCGATCAATG
>ENA-OFDP01000977-OFDP01000977.1-metagenomes-genome-assembly--contig:-NODE-977-length-11719-cov-2.347908_pt1 | contig 11719 bp, 13 predicted proteins | sample MGYA00153389_OFDP01 | MGnify analysis MGYA00153389 | reverse complement strand
TTGAGCGTTCTAAACTCCTGCGGGGAGAGCGATCGCTGGTTTGGATCAAAAGACACCACGATCATATTTTCGGCAGGAATGCCCCGTGCCTGCTGATAATATCGGGCAATCTCCACGCTCAGCGGATCTTTTTGGTTGACAATCACCGCTAACTCTTTGGCAAAAGGCGAGGATGCTTGGGAATTGGGTGTGGTGAAATCAGCGATCGCGCCACAGCCCTGCAATGAGATGAGCAGCAGCCCTACCAACCAATGAATCGAATATTGGGGCGATCGTCGAGGAACCATTGCGCTCATGCAAATAAACACCGTCTTCCTAGCCATCCAGTTTTCCCAATTTAAACGCATTAAAAAGGCGTATTGCTACGCCCTAAAAGCGATTACTTACTATCAGCCAATCAATCACAAAATGTTAAACAGATCCTTCAGGACTGCCGATCGCGGTCGTAGAGTCTACCTGTTCACGCTCAAGACGACGCTTGCGGGCATAGAGTTGAATTGCCGCTACCATGCCAATCACCATTGCCGCAATCAGCCACGTTGTCAAATCCATTGGCAGGCTATTTTTGAACACTGCCAACATAACGACGATGACGAAAAACACCGTCGGAATTTCATTAAACCAGCGGAACTGCTGCCCCGTCATTTTGCACTCATCTGCCGCTAGCTTTTTCATGATCCGCTTGCAGTAGTGATGATAGCCAACTAGCAGCAGCACAAAGCCCAGCTTGATGTGCATCCACGGCTCTTTCATCACTTCTGGCTCAGTAGTAACTAACCCGATCGCCATGGCGATCGTCAGCAGCATTGCTGGAGTCATGATGATGCTATACAACCGCTTTTCCATCACCTGATATTGGGTTGTCAAAATGCTGCGCGCGGGTTCTGGCTGCTCATAGGCTTCTGCATGATAGACAAACAGCCGAGGCAAATAAAACATCCCCGCAAACCAGCAAACAATCCCGACAATATGAAACGCTTTGAACCAAAAATATGCCATTCTTAAATCCTTTTTAGAACTTCAGATTGCGCGATCGCAGATTTTTTACTACTTGGATTGGGATTATCCCTACAGTCAAAATCCAGATCCTCAATCTATCGCTTCTATCAGCTTTTCTAGAATTTCAGATTTTGGATTGCAGAGTTGAAATTTCACATAATTTGAAATCAAACTCCACAATCCCTAAACCGGATACTGAAATACCGCATCTAAGTAAACTTGTGCAGCTTGGTGATGTGACAAGTTATCACGGATGCGATCGCCCTCTTCATTTTGCAGCAAAAAAAGAGATAAAGCAGCCGTAAATAGCCGATCTTGATCCCAATTGGCATGGTTTTCCAAGTAGCACGACAGCGCTACATGAAGCTCCTCAGGAATTTCCGCCAAAATACTTACGGTCATGTGTGTGAAACCCTCATTGTGCTGAAGCAGGTGAACTAGAAAAAGTCATGAACGTATGCTGCACCCAAAAACGTGGAGAAAATTACTACAAACTCATAAAGTTGCAAAAGCTTATTCCCTTCCCTCATGCCACTGCTGTGCTTGCCGCCGGATTTCTGCTAGTTCTGCCGCTGGCATTTTGTCGAGGTTCGCCAAGATGAAGCTCATCCGACCTTGAGATTTGAGTTTTTCGCGGTGGCGATCGAGAAAATTCCAGTAAAAAAAGTTGAACGGGCAAGCTTTTTCACCAACCCGCGCCTTGGGATTGTAGACACACTTACCGCAATAATCGCTCATTTTGTTGATGTAGTTGGCAGAGGCAGCATAGGGCTTGGATGCCAACATGCCGCCATCGGCAAACAATCCCATGCCAATCACGTTAGTTTGCATTACCCAATCATAGGCATCAATAAAAGCTGAATGGAACCAGTTTTCGACGGCTTGGGGTGACAAGCCTGAAATTAAGCAGAAGTTGCTTAAAATCATTAACCGCTGGATGTGATGGGCATAGCCGATCTGCTCAACTTGCTTGAGGGTTTGGTGCAAGCAATTCATGTCGGTTTGCTCTGCATCCCAAAAAAACTCTGGCATGGGATGGGTGTGATCAAACCAGTTTTTGGCAAAGTAGTCGTCGCTGACGTGACGATATAGCCCATACATATATTCTCGCCAACCGCACACTTGCCGAATGAAACCTTCGACGCTGTTGAGGCTGAGGTCGTGTTCATGAAAGGCTTTTTCGGCGGCGGCAACCAACTCGGCTGGATGGAGCAAGCCGATGTTGAGGTAGGGAGACAGGAGCGCGTGCCACATGGTTTCTTCGTCGGTCACCATGGCATCTTGGTAAGGTCCAAAATTGGGTAGCCGCGTTTGGATGAAGTGGTCAAGCACTTGCAATGCCTGTTTGCGGGTGGTGCCCCAGCGAAAAGGTTCAGCGTGACCGTGGGTGGGAAAGGTGAGTTGCTCAACTTGCTGGATGACGGTTTGGGTGATGTCGTCTGGTTTAAACCAAAGGGGCGCTGGAGTATTAAGTTTGCCTTTGGGCGGCTGGCGGTTTTCTTTATCAAAGTTCCAGGTGCCGCCAATCGGTTGTTTGCCTTCCATCAAAATGTCAAAGCGACGGCGACCTTCTCGGTAAAAGTCTTCCATTACGAGGCGTTTGCGGTTTTTTGCCCACTGATCAAAGTCGTTGGTTTGCCACAAAAAGCGATTGCTGGGGATGAGGGTGATTTGACAAGGCAGATCGAGCGATCGCACCAGATCAGCAAAGGGGCGATCGCTCGGTTCCATCACCCGCATTTCGGTAATCTGATACTCCTTCACCCATTCACGAAGAGGACTTTCAAAGTTTTGAGCTAGCTCGTAATAAGCCACCGACCAGCCATCTTGCTTTAGCTCCTCGGCAAAGTGGCGCATTGCCGACCACACCAGCGCCAGCTTTTGCTTGTGGTAAGGGCGCTGCTGCACATGCTGCAATGACTCGATCAAAATTACTGGAGTCTGCGCTTGGTCTACACCACTCTTGAGCGCCGCTTGCTCTGCCCACAGTTGATCGCCCAATATCCAAATGCCAATAGTCATAAAGGGAAGAGAAGTGAGACGTTGCCGCAATTGTAGGAGCAGATGCTGTAATGATCGAGTGCTGCGATCGCCTAGCTTCAAGCAATTAGTCGAAAATCTCAGCGCCCTAAGAAACTCGTTGATGCTATTTATCCTAATTTAAGGTTTAACAAATAAACGATACCTATCCTTACTGCGCCATAATTCAGCTATTCTGACAGGAGGTTATTGGCTCAGTCCTTTCAGTGAGTGAAACAGGGTCTATTTCTAGTTTATGGATTTGGAGTCAACGGCTCTTAGCGGCAATCTTGCTCGGTGGGCAGGTGGTCGTTCGTCTATTCACCGGGCGGATTCATCGCCGCAATACGCTAGAGCAAATGGCGATCGCGGGTCCCGCTTCTTTGTTGATTGTGTTGATGACCGCCATTTGCATCGGTTTAGTATTCACCATTCAGGTTTCTAGAGAATTTATTAACTTGGGTGCAGAAAGTGCGGTGGGAGGGGTGTTGGCGATCGCGCTTAGTCGCGAATTGTCTCCCGTACTCACAGCCGTAGTGGTGGCAGGTCGGGTTGGGTCAGCGTTTGCAGCCGAGCTAGGAACCATGCGCGTTAGCGAACAAATTGATGCGCTCTATGTCCTCAAAACAGACCCGATCGAATATTTGGTAATTCCACGAGTGCTTGCCTGCTGCATTATGTTGCCGCTGCTGACGGTTTTTTCGTTATTCATCGGTTTGGGCAGCGGCTATCTGGTGGCAACCAATGTATACGGGATTTCGCAAACCCTATTTCTGGAGTCAATCCAAAATTTTCTCAAACTATGGGATCTCTTTAGTGCCCCAATTAAATCTCTCGTTTTTGGGGCAATGATTGCGGTGATTGGCTGTAGCTGGGGGCTAACGACTACGGGTGGAGCAAAAGGTGTGGGACAATCTACTACCACTGCTGTGGTTACCTCTCTGCTGGCGATTTTTATTAGCGACTTTCTCCTCTCCTGGTTTATGTTTCAGGGCTTGGGCACTTCTACAATTACTGGAATGTAACTGGGCGATCTTCTGGCTGCTGACATTGAGGTGACCCCATACAATATAAAGAGTCAATCCATATAAATTGTGATTATCGTGACGACTGTTCCTTCTCCAATCTCTGACTCCACCGTTGAACTCTTACCAAATTTTTGGTTGCCCATTGGTTTGGTACTTTTAGCGCTACCGCTGCTTTTGGTGCAGGTTTGGATTAGTGGCGCGATCGCCCTCTTTGGTCTATTCCTATTCATTCAAGCGGCTACTTTAAGGCTGCGGTTTACCCCGTCTGACTTGGATATTTATCGCGGCGAAAGCTTAATCCGTCGATTCCCCTATGCAGAGTGGCAAAATTGGCGCATTTTTTGGACTCCAGTTCCCATCTTGTTTTATTTTAAGGAAGTTAATAGCATTCACTTCCTGCCTGTTTTATTTGATCCTAAAATGTTAAAAAATTGTCTAGAAGCCCGCTGCCCTCGCTCCTAGCGGCTCCTGCTCTTTCTTTTTGCCCTTTATCCCATAAGCACAAACTGGTTATGACTCCCAATGAACTCCCCCTTGACACTGCACAAACCGAAGAATCACTGGGGATTCAGGAAGCCTCAATGCGATCGCTGATTGAAGAAGAAGTCACCGTTTTACCTGAAGGGCATGAAACGGCTGAAGCGGCGATTTCTGAAAATACTGTGATTGCCAAAGTGCCGTTTGGTGGAGTTGCCCCGGTAGATTTGGAGCAGCGGATTGCGGAGTTGCAGCGGCAGGAGAAGACGTTGCAGCAAAATATTGCTCAGTTGCAAGTCACGAAGTCTGAATTACAAGGACAGGTGACCGCCACTCAAGCGGCGATCGCGTCATTGCTACAGGAAGGCTTAAAAGAACTGGAACAGCGGAAGCGAGATTTGCAAATTACCGTAGAACAGCTAGAACGCCGCCAAGAGCGAATCCGGGCTGAAATGCGAACCACGTTTGCTGGAACCTCTCAAGACCTTGCCATTCGGGTTCAAAGTTTCAAAGAATACTTAGTGGGCAGCCTCCAAGATTTAGCCCTTGCCGCCGACCAATTGGAGCTAACTAAGTTTAAAGAACCGGAAAAGCCTCCTATCCCTATTGCTGTGGCGGCGGTGACACCTCAGACTCCTACGCCGAAATTTGCCGATGAGAGCTTTCAAGGTCAAACGAAAAAGATCCGCAGTTTAATCGATCAATATCGCAGTAGTCCAGATTACTACGGATCTCCCTGGCAGCTACGGCGAACCTTCGAGCCGATTCATGCAGAGCGGGTTTCTAACTGGTTTTTTACCCAGGGTGGGCGGGGTGCCCTGCGGACGATGGGCAGTCGATTGCAAAATATTTTGATTACCTCTGCCATTGTTTCCGTGCTGCAAGAGCTATATGGCGATCGCCAAACTACCTTAGTCTTAGCCGATTCTCCTGAACGATTGGGCGAATGGCGCAGAGGCTTGCAAGACTGCCTGGGCATCACTCGCAGCGATTTTGGACCCGATCGCGGTGCCGCCTTATTTGAAGATCCCTTCGTGCTGTCTCAAAAAGCCGATCGCATGGTCAAAGATGGCTTGTTGCCCCTCGTCGTAATTGACGAAACCGAAGAGCAGATTGATCTGACCCTGCTGCAATATCCTCTCTGGCTAGCTTTTGCCCCCAATCCCCAAGCTCCTAGCTATAGCAACTACTGAGCCAAAAAAGACAAAGGCTAGGCACTCAGAACCAGAAACGAGATAATATCGGGTAAGCTTTTCTGAGAAAACCGCCCCTATTTCCAATCTCCTATGTTTCTTTGGTTGACGCTCAACGGTTTATTCTTGCTCGTTGCCTACCTACTGGGATCGTTGCCCAGTGGCTATTGGACGGGTCGGCTAGTGAAAGGGTTTGATATTCGAGAGCAAGGATCTGGCTCCACGGGCGCAACCAATGTATTAAGAACGGTTGGCAAACTGCCCGCGCTGATTGTGCTGCTGGTGGATGTGCTTAAGGGATCAGCCGCGATCGCGCTATTTCGCTGGTTATATCTGTCCGAATTTATTCAGCCATTAATTCCCATTACTGTTGATCCGGCAGTGTGGCTACCGTGGATAGTTACCCTGGCAGGAATGCTCGCGCTATTGGGTCACAGCAAATCATTATTTCTCAACTTCACCGGGGGAAAATCGGTAGCAACCAGTTTAGGCGTATTATTAGCGCTGAACTGGATTGTGGGGTTGGGAACGCTGGCGGTGTTTTTGACAGTCTTGGGCATCACCCGAATTGTGTCGATTAGCTCGATAATGGGCGCGATCGCGGTTTCTGGGCTAATGGTCGCAACCAATCAACCTGTGCCCTATCTACTGTTTGGCGTTGCAGGCGGCGTTTACGTGATTTGGCGACACCGCACCAACATTCAGCGGCTAATGGCAGGCACCGAACCCCGACTGGGGCAAACCCTACCCGAAGCGATCACTCCTCCCAGTCCTAATCAATAACCCTTAGTTTTCCTATGGCGCTTAAAATCATTGAGCATTTCGACAGCAGCTTTTCTTTAGAACCCGATGCTAAAGCCGCATTGTTTACCCTATTAACAGCGGAATCTTTTTTGAAAGAAATTGCTCAAACAGCTAGCTGTTCATCAGTCGAGTTTACCCAACTTTTATTCCAGCCCGTTCCCTACACTGCCGCCACGCCTAAAGGAATGCCTGCTGAATTTGAACCGTTCCACGCTTCTGCCGATCACCTGATCATCAACGTGCCGCCCAATTTTATGTTTAAAGCAAAGATCTTCAAGCCCAGTCGGCTTTGCGCCATTTACCGGAAAGCACCATAGCGTTGTGATATTGCGACTGCTAAAGGGCGATTGAATCACTGCCTTAAGGGGCGCGATCGAGATCCTGATCCAGCCAAGAACTAGCATCCTCTTGGGGTTCTAAATGGGTCATGACGAAGGTTCCCGGCAACGCTCGAATGATTGCCAGTTCAATCTCCTCACAGAGATCGTGTCCGGTGTGAACGCTCCACTTTCCAGGCACCAACACATGAAAGGTGACAAAGCTGCGGGAGCCAGCATTGCGGGTTTTCAGCGCGTGAAATAAAATGCCTTGCTGCTTATAAGGTGCCAAAATTTCCAAGATTTGATTTTGGTCGGCGATCGCAATAGCGCTATCCATTAATCCTGTGCCCGTTTCCTGCAAGAGACGAAACCCTGCCCAAACAATGTTTGCCGCGACCAATAGAGCAATGATGGGGTCGAGGATCAGCCAGCCTGTGAGCTTGACTAGCACAATGGCGATCGCCACGCCAAAGGATGTCCACACATCGGTGAGCAAGTGGTGGGCATCGGCTCGTAGGGTAATCGAGCGCAACCGTTTTCCGGCACGTAGTAAAATCCAAGCAACGCCGCCATTGATTGCGGTGGCAACAAAAGATAATGCTAACCCTAGCCCAATCTGTTCAATCGGCTGTGGGTTGAATAGTCGCCCCCAAGCTGCGATCGCAATGCTAATTGCCGCAATCACAATCAAAACGCTTTCGATGCCGCTAGAAAAATACTCCGCTTTGGTGTGCCCAAACGGATGCTCATCATCGGCAGGCTGCGCGGCATAGGAGAGCGCCCAAAACGCCACGATCGCCGCCATCAAATTCACACCCGACTCCATCGCATCCGACAGCAGCCCCACTGAACCCGTTAATAGATAGGCACCCGTTTTTAACCCAATGGTCGCAATTGCAGCAGCGATTGACAGAAGAGTGTAACGACGGGCAGCATGGGCACTCATAGCATTCTGATTGATATCACTCTAAGATGATATTTTGTTTAGCTCCAACGGTACAGTCACCTTCAAAACATTCGGTTGAGCTTGGAAAAAGCTGACATCAGTTTCCCAATTCGCCCGGATGAGGGCGATTGATCAGAAAAATCACTTATCTAGTGCTGGAAAGCCCATAGCGCGAAAAGGCGGGTGGTCTGTAGGTGCCAAGCTTTTGCCGAATTAGCAACCAGAAAAAAGGCAAATCTTCTACCAGATAGCGTTTCCATAGCCGCTTCGGATCGGAGTAAATGCGGAATAAGGATTCTAGTCCAAGTTGGCTCATCCACTTGGGTGCCCGCTTAATGGTTCCTGCTTCAAAGTCAATCGTTGCCCCGATCGCCAAAAAGATTTTGACATGGGTAAATTTATCTCGATATTTGTGAATCCATTTTTCTTGCTTGGGTGCGCCAACCCCAACCGCCAGAACAGTTGCCTTTGAGCGGTTGACCATCTCAATCAGTTCTAAACATTCCTGTTCACTCTTTTCAAATCCAAAGGAAGGAGAATGGGCACCGATGACAATTTTTCGACCAATTTTCTGGTTGATTTTGGTTTGTGCGCGATCAGCGATCCCTGTTTTGCCGCCTAATAAAAAGATGGTGATGGCATCATGATTCTGATGAAACTTGCAAAACGCTGGAAACAAATCTGAGCCAGAAATCTTTTCTTTGAGGGGAGTGCCTAGTAGTGAAGCGGAGTACATTAACACCTGGCTGTCGCACACTCGGTAATCTGCGTCTATGTAGGTTTTGAAGAATTCTTCGTCGTGCTGCAACTTCATTAAGTGGTCAACATTCGGAGTGAATACAACTCCTTGCTTTAGCTGTTCTAAAAGCTCATTAAGGGAAAGATTGTCAAAAGAGACGTTGAGAATGTTAACTTGACCGTTTTGAATAATAGACATAGCGGTTTGGGTGATTTTGTGACGATCTCAGTTGACTAAAGTTTCAAGTAACAGTCATTACTCAAACGGGTAGGATTTATTGATTAAGCCGGATTTCCAGAACCCGCTGCGTTGTATTCAATCAAGCGGGATGGCTTTTTGAACATCTTGCCCCAATAGAATCGGAGCAATCCTTGAGCCTGTGGAAACTTTGCCAATGTGCAAGACAGGGCAAATAAACGAGCATCGGATTTAGAATACTTTGACCGACGGGCATATTGATAAACTCGATAAGTTATCAATCCGTAACCGCTCAATAATATCAAACTCAACCCTTTTGTGAGCCAAGCGGTTGACAGAATCATAACTGGAACCCCAATGCCCCAAAGTTGAATGCTGCGAGTTTCTTTCACCCAGTGTTTTTCGGGGGGTGCGCCATGGAGCCATGCTCCTTCTGCAAAAGCATGTCCCGATCGCACAGAACGCTTCCACCATTGCTCAAAACGGGTCATTTGAGCATCATGCAGCGTCATTTCACAGTCGATCCGCCAGATCTTGCCGCCATTCTGCCGCAGTCGAACACACATTTCGGGTTCTTCACCAGCAATCAGGTTAGGGTTATATCCACCCACTGCTTGCAGCGCCGAAACACGCATCAAAGCGTCTCCACCACAGGCTTTGGCTTCTCCAATGGGGGTATCCCATTCGATATCGCAAAGGCGGTTATAAATAGAGGCGTTAGGAAAGCGTTCGCGTCGCCGCCCACAAACGACAACGACTTCGGGATGAGTGTCTAGCACTTGTTGGGCGTGACTTAGCCAAGTTGAAGCAATTTCACAGTCGCCATCTACAAATTGAACATACTGAATATGAGGTTCTAGTTCTATGAGTCGTGCCAGTCCAGCATTACGGGCGCGAGCAGCGGTAAACGGAATCGATAGATTCAGTTCGACTACTTCCACTCCCAGCGATCGCGCCATTTCAACGCTGCCATCAGTAGAACCGGAATCGACATACACCATCCGATCGATGCTACCTAGGACTGACTGTAAACATTGACGCAGGCGATCGCCCTCGTTGCGTCCAATGGCAACTAATCCAATCTGGCTCAAGCTCAACCTCCCCTAAGAAAACGTTACTTTCAGTATTCCCTCGTTTTTTACTAGAACACAAAGCTTTTTAAAGTTTGCTTCAAGTTCTTCATAAAGTAGTGAAGTTTACATTAAGCAATCAAGCTAAAGCCAAATTAATTTGCAAAGACGATCGAGCAAGTCCTTCCCAACTTCCCATTGGGTAAGGGTTAGGGTGGATGCGTAGCAATAATCAATGATTTGAATCAACGCCGTACCTTTTGATTGCCGATTTAATCAGCCTAAAGGCTCATCTCCAACATTCGCTGAATGGGTCGCAGTGCAGCCGTTTGAATCTCCTGAGACAAAGTGATTTCCGGAGTCTGGTTTTTCATACACAAATACAGTTTTTCTAGTGTATTTAGACGCATATGGGGGCATTCATTGCAGGCGCAGTTATTGATCGGCGGCGCAGGAATGAATTTCTTGGCGGGTTCAGCTTTTTGCATCTGATAAATGATGCCGGGTTCGGTTGCCACAATAAATTCTGTGCTGGCGCTTTGCTGCACATAGTTGAGTAAAGCAGTCGTTGAGCCGATGTAGCTGGCATGACGCAGCACAGCGGGTTCACATTCGGGGTGGGCGATCGCTTCAGCCATGGGATATTGCACCTTTAACTGCACCATTTTTTTCTCCGAAAAGGTTTCATGCACCATACAGCTTCCTTGCCACAGCACCATCTCCCGACCGGTTTGCTCCATCACATATTTACCTAGGTTGCGATCGGGTGCGAAGATAATCGGCTGGTCTATGGGCAGTTGGCGAACAATCGATACGGCGTTAGAACTCGTGCAGATAATGTCACTCAGCGCTTTAATCTCTGCCGTGCAGTTTATGTAAGAAATTACCAAATGTTCGGGATGGGCGGCTTTAAATTGGGCGAATTCTGCGGGTGGGCAGCTATCGGCAAGCGAACAACCCGCAGCCAGATCGGGCAGCAACACCAGCTTATGCGGATTCAAGATTTTTGCGGTTTCTGCCATAAAATGAACCCCAGCAAACACGATCACCGCTGCATTGGTGTCGGCGGCTTGCCGTGAAAGACCCAGCGAATCGCCAATGTAGTCGGCAATATCTTGAATATCTGGATCTTGATAGTAGTGCGCCAAAATGACAGCATTGAGTTCTTGCTTCAGGTCAGCAATTGCAGTAAACAGGTCGCGGGGTAAAAAATTCCTTGCCTGAGCATTGAAGTCGGGTCGGGTTGTTGTAAACACGGCAATAGCCCCTATCAGCCAGATCATCTTAATTATAGTATTTTCTACCAAAATAAGGCGAATTGGGCTTCGACAATTTATACGCTCCTTGAATGCTGAATTCAGAGGAAAATAATAAAGATCTTCTGGATAACCGCTATTTATGTCTCTCGTGATTGCCCTTAATGTCAACCAAATCAATACTCTCGATCTCAGTCCGGCTCTGGCAACACTTGACCCATTGATCGAAACAGGTTCCCTTGCCAACTACGAGCAGCAACTTTCGTTTCAAATCACCTTTCCCCGCGATCCTCAAGATCCTCGCGAACTCTCTGAAATTCCCGAAGTTCGCTTATGGTTTGTCCGGCTGGATGCCCTTTATCCTTGGCTGCCTTATCTGCTCGACTGGAAAGCCGGAGAGCTGGCGCGCTACGCAGCGATGCTTGTACCGCATCAGTTTCATCCCAAAAATGGCATTCAATATAATCCAGAAGCTCTAGAAATCTTTGTGATGCATAAAATCTTTGTTTTGACCCGGTGGATGAAAACTCACAGTTTGGAAGGACGCTCTAGCTTAAAGGCAATGGCACAAATGTTTGGGTATGAGTTAGATGACGGTTTGTTTGAACTGCTTGCAACTTAATGGATGTCTTAAAAGACAAAATTGTCATCCTGAAGCTTGCTTCCCGCA
>ENA-OFDP01000976-OFDP01000976.1-metagenomes-genome-assembly--contig:-NODE-976-length-11719-cov-4.316615_pt1 | contig 11719 bp, 10 predicted proteins | sample MGYA00153389_OFDP01 | MGnify analysis MGYA00153389 | reverse complement strand
TACTATTTTAATAGCATTTGTTTGCTTCCCTGCACAGGCTGCGGACTACACCGGTCCGCTGTTTGACGCACACCTGCACTACAACGAAGAAGCAGCCAACGGCGCACACCCGCTGGCGGACGTGCTGGCACGCATGCAAAAAAGCGGCGTCAAAGCCATCGTCGCCAACAGCCGCCCGAACGACGGCAGCAAGGCGCTGGCTGCATCGCCCGAGACGCGCAAGGCCGGTGTGACTGTCGTGCCTTTCATTCGCCTGTACCGTAATCGGGCTGACTACGACAACTGGTTTCGGGACGAGACGATTTATGAGATGGTGCAAGCCGAATTTGCGCGCGGCGTTGCGGGCGACCAGGCCGGGCCTTTCAAAGGCATTGGTGAATTTCATTTGTACGACAGTGCAAATGCCAACGGTGCAGTAGCTAAAAAGCTGATGGTTTTTGCCGCTAAAAACAAGCTGGCTGTGCTGGCACACGTGGAAGACACTGCCATCGATTTTCTGATGGCGCACGCGCCAGATGCCAGGCTGATTTGGGCACACACCAGCATAGGCGGCGCGCCGGTAGCCCAAATTGACGAGCTGCTTAAAAAATATCCTCAATTGATGGGCGAGCTGTCGTATCGGCCAGGGCTGACGTGTGACGGCGGCAAGTTGTGCCCAGAGTGGCGCGCACTGCTTTTGAAGTACCCGACACGATTCATGATCGGCTCTGACACCTGGGTCAACCAGCGCTGGCAGTATTACGAAGAGCTGATGAAAGGCTACAGAGTCTGGCTGGGCGATTTGCCGCCAGATGCAGCGCGCAAGGTTGGCTGGAGCAATGGGGCGGATTTGTTTGGTGTGAAATGAAGAGCTAGGTACGCCGCAGCACCCGACCCGCGTGGCTGTCAATGGTGTGCCCTTGCTCGCAGGCCAGTACGCCGTTGACGTAGACCGCATCAATGCCAGTGCTGACGTCAGTGGGCTGCTGGTAGCTGGCGCGATCGGTTACTTGATGTTCATCAAAAATCACCACATCGGCATAGCTTCCAACGGCTAGTACGCCACGCCCTTTCAAACCAAAACGCCGTGCGCTCAGCCCCGTCATTTTGTGGATGGCCGATTCAAGCGACAACAAACGCTGCTCGCGCACATAGCGGCCCAGCACGCGGGGGAACGTGCCCCACAGGCGCGGGTGCGGTTGCACGTCATGCGCCAGGCCGTCAGAGCCAATCATGCTGAGCGGATGCACCATGATGCGGCTGACATCACCCTCGTCCATCGCAAAGTAAATGGCGCCTGCGGGTTGCAGTGCTTTAGCCACGTCTTCGGGCGGCTGGTTTCGTTCGCGCGCCAGGTCGAACAGCGACCGGCCTGCGGCTTGAGGTTCGGTTTTTGACCAGGTCACCAGCACGTCGCTGGACTGGTGTACGCGCGCGGGCAGCAGCATGGTGCTGGACGCGTTGTACGGATAGCAGTCCATGCAAACGCTTTGCTGTTGCGCGGCGGCTTCAATCATGCGTAATGTTTCCACCGAGCGGCCATGGTTGGCAGTACCCACCAGCTTGTGGTGCGACAGAACGGTGGTGATGCCCAGTGCGTTACCTACATGCAGTGCTTCGCGCAGCGCGGCGGTGATGGCGTCACCCTCGTCACGAATATGCATGGTCACCAGGCCGCCCACTGCGCTCAAGGGCTTGCCAACGGCTATCAGTTCGTCAGCCGTCGCGCTCTGCGCTGGCGGGTAGTACACGCCCGTAGACATGCCAATCGCACCCGCTTGCAATGCGAGTTGCAAGTCATTGGCCATGCGGGCGCATTCGCTCTTCGTCGCGGGCCTGCCCAAAACTGACATGTGCTTGACGCGCAAAGTGGAGTGACCCACCAGGCAAGCAGCATTGACGATGGGCTGTGCTTCGTCCAGCGCATCCAGATAGTCTGCAAAGCGGTCAAAGCGCCATTCAGTGGTGCCCAGCAAATCCAGCGGGGCGGGAGGCGCTTTGGTTAGCAGCGGTGCCAGGCTGATACCGCAATTGCCCGTAATGACGGTGGTCACGCCCTGCGACAGCTTGGGGTGCGCTCCCTGCGGCTCTCGCAGCAACAAGCAGTCGTCATGCGTATGCACATCGATAAAACCGGGCGCGACGATACGGCCTTTGGCATTGACCCGCTGGCGTGCGGGCTGGTCAGCCAATACACCTATTGCTATTACCTTGTCGCCCCTGATACCGATATCAGCACGACAACGCGGCGCGCCAGTTCCATCGATCAGTTCGCCACCTTCAATAACTAAATCCAGCATGAATTCAGTCAATACGCGCACCGGATCGTTTGATGACGCCGGCCCACATCGGCGTCTCGCGCAGCGCGCGGTCTTGCAAACGCTCAGGCGGACCGATAGTGCTTTCCCATGACACGGCGACCAGTTTTTCATTCGCAGCCGGGCTGCCCATCACCTTGTTGATGTCTGCGTTGATGCGCATCGCAATCTCACGCGGCGTACCCGGCGGCGCCACAATGCCGCCCCAGGCACTGGTCTCATATCCTGTAACGACCTGGCCAATCGTTGGAATGTCAGGAAACAACGGGCTGCGTGCGCGGCCTGAAACACCCAGCACTTTCACACGACCCGACTTGATGTGCGGCGCAATCGACGACAGGTTGTCAAACATCAAATCGACCTGGCCACCCATCAGGTCTTGAATGGCCTGTGGGCTGCCGCGGTACGGCACATGGATCATGAATGTGCCCGTCATGCTTTTGAACAGCTCGCCACCCAAATGCCCCGTGGTGCCATTGCCAGCCGAGCCCATCACCAGCTTGCCAGGCTTGGCTTTGGCCATGGCAATCAGATCCTGAATGCTGTTCACGCCCAGGTCGGCGCGTACCACCAAGGCGTTTTGCACATAACCCAACAACGCCACGGGGACGAGTTTTTCAGGGTCATAAGGCAGCTTGGCAAAGAGGGATTTGTTGATCGCCAGCGTACCGACATTGCCATAACCGAGCGTGTAGCCATCAGGCGCAGCGCGAAATATTTCAGTCATGCCAATGTTGCCACTTGCCCCGGGCTTGTTATCAATCACGATGGGTTGGCCCAGCAGCTTGGCCAGCTCGTTGGCCACAATGCGGCAAATCACATCGGGCGCACCACCTGCGGCTGATGGCACGACCAGCCGGATTGGCCGGTCTGGCCAGGCAGCGCGTGCCAGGATGGGTGCGGCCAAAACAGTAGCGGCTGCGAGTTTCAGCAATTGGCGGCGATCGGTGTCTAAAGCGGCATTCATCAGTGTCATGTCAGTGTCCATGCAGTTACGGGTCAGGCAATGATGCAAGGATACAAAGCAGTCCGCAAACGATGTTTTATGGTTCAATCATGATTATTTCTCATGCATGGCAAGCCAAACCCGTTATGCTCATATGTCATGACTTCACTCTTGCGCGCCCCGTCCACCATGTCACTGCTGTGCCTGGAAACCAGCGCGCGCCTGCATTCTTTTACCGCCGCTGCCGTTGAACTGCGTCTGACACAAGGTGCAGTCAGCCGCCAGATCATTGCGCTTGAAGCACGGTTGGGCACCAGGCTGTTTGTACGCAAGCGCGAAGCCCTGGTATTGACAGAGGCCGGGCGTTATTACCTTGACGAGATTGCACCGCTCTTGCAAAGGCTGGAGCGCGCTACTGCCAATGTGATGGCACTCAAAGGCCGGGGCGGTTTGCTCACGCTGTCTGTTGGTGCATCGCTGGGCAGTTACTGGCTGATTCCGCGCCTTCCTGCCTTCACACGTGCGCACAGCGAGATCACTTTAAATTTTGCCACCCGCGTGGGGTCGGTTGACTTTACCGATACGACGGTTGATGCATCGCTGGAGTTTGGTGAAGGCCAGCGCGCGCATTTAAAAAACGAATTCGTACTGCCTTTGCTGCTAGCGCCCTATGCAGCGCCCTCATGGATAGCCCTGCATGGCAAAACGCTGACATGTCGTACGCCCACGTCATCCCTGATACACCACAGCACCGTACCTGAAGCCTGGCAAGCCTGGTTTGGGACTGAGGGTATTGATGCTGAAACTGGCAGTCAAGGCCCACGCTACGGATTGATGTCCATGGCCCTCAACGCCGCTGTGGCCGGGCTGGGTGTGGTGCTGCTGCCGGCCTTCATGGCGCAAGACGCACTGGCCATGGGGCGGCTGCGTCGCCTGTCAAAACGGCAATGGCGCGCAGCACGCGGCTATTACCTGGTGTACCCGCCGGAGTCGGCAGAGTTGAAACCACTCAAAGTATTTCGTGACTGGTTGCTGACGCAGGCCGCCAGCGAGCAAACTTAAGCTTTGTTTTGCACCAGCCCGTATTGAGCCAGCCATGCCAGCATCTGTGGCCATAGCAGTGCGCCCGCCTGCGGACGAAAGTAGCCCATGTGTCCCACTTGTTTGACGCCCAGGCCTTCAGGCTGCAAGTCAATCGCATCAACTGTTGCGTTGGCATAACCCTTGAAGAACGCATCGCGCGAGGCAGGTGGCGCCCACAAATCGTCGGTACTCACCGCTGCTCCAATCGGGATGCGCACCTCGGCAAACTTGTCAGTGATGACTTTGGCCTCAGGATCGTCAAAAAAGTAATGCGGCAGTGCGCACCAGCGCTTCCAGTCTCGGTACACGCCCATCGGTAGGTCTTCGCCACCGCCAAACTTGCTCATGGGGTGGTAGCCGTACATGCGTGTGCCGATCGGGCCAAGCATATGCCACATCGCCCACACGCGGTAGCGCTCCGGGCGCGGCATCCAGCCGTGCCAGCCCGCACCTGCGCCGCACACGTAGGCCGCTTGCAAAATATTCGCATCTGGCAATTGGCCAATCGCGTGGCCACCCAGGCTGTGGCCGACCAGCCAGACCTTGCCGCGTAGAGCAGCGTAGTCAACCGCCGCTGCCAGGTCCAGCGTGGACCAGTCGGCATACTGCATGTCAAAGCCTTTTAGCGTCGCCGGCTTCGAATCGCCAATGCCCCGGTAGTCAATGGTGACGACATTCACCCCGCGCGCTTGTGCAAACTCGGCAAAACGGCGGTAAAAGCCGCGTGGAACGCCGGTGGCACTGGCCACAACAATAAACTGCTTGCCATCAGCCGGGTAGTGCGTTGCAGCCAGCTGGTAGCCATCTTTGGCTTTCAGGGTAATAACTTTCGGTGTTGTCATGCGCATCAAAAAAAGTTTAAAAAAAGCTGAAAATACAAGCCACCATGATTCAACTGCATTACTACCCCAGCACCGCCTCAATGGCGCCACACATATTGCTGCGCGAGCTCGGCGTACCGTTTGAACTGATGCTGGTTGACCGCTCGCAAAATGCGCAAAAAATGACGGCATACTTGAAGATGAATCCGAATGGGCTGATACCCGTGCTGCTAGACAATGATTTGATTCTGTACGAATCAGCCGCCATTTGCCTTCACCTTTGCGACACGCATCCGGCAGCAGCTTTGGCCCCAAAAGTTGGCACGGCGGAACGTGCGCATTTTTACAAATGGCTGATGTGGCTGACAAATACTTTGCAAGCGACGTTGATCACGTATTTTTACCCTGAGCGCTGGGTAAATGTGGGCAACGACGCGGGTGCAGAACAGGTCAAGGCGCAAGCTGAAATCAAGGTCGGCGTTTTGCTCGATCAGCTTGATGCTGAGCTGGCCAGACAAGCGTTGTTGCATCCCGAGCCGTGGCTGCTGGGCGCCAACTACTCAGCCGTCGATATCTACGGCCTGATGCTTTGCCGCTGGACGCGCAACTTCAGCGCGAACCCGGCCAGAGATAGAACTCACCTGGGGCCGTATTTGCAGCGTGTGCTGGCACGGCCTGCGGTGGTTGAGGCGTTTAAGGCGGAAAAACTGGCGCAGCCTTGGGTTTGAGGTCGGTCAAGCGCTTAAAAATAGCAGCGCTCGCGGATCAGCTGGCTTTCGCCCTGTATTGACATACTCCACCAGCGCCTTCGCAACCGCATTCACATCAAAGCCCAGTATTCGCATGCTGGCCGGAATATTGCTGCTACGCACCACCGATTTGACGTAACCGTCAATAAAAGTTTGCTCAATCACATGCATGCTGCCCAGCTCATAAAACGCCGCCATGCCGCGAATGTAGTCAGCCTTGTCAACATCGGCGAAAGAAAACGGCAGCAGGTCAGCCGCCAGCAGCGGCGCATTGGCTGCCAGCCGTGAGGTGCGTTTGTTGCCATTGGCGAAAGCCTGCAAATACGGGATGCGGGTCATCAGATACAGCGCTGCGCAGATGGGGTGAAGGTTGTTGGCGGTATTAATGATTTGCGCGAACGCTTTGGCGACGTACTGCGTGCCGGGCCGAAACGGCGGCATGTAGGCGGACGCGCCCAGATTCACTTCTTCAAACTCTCTGGGCTTGCCGCGTTGGTGATCAGCCAAAAAGTGGTCAGAGTCCAACACGTCTTCCAGCGCGTGGTCATCCGTCAGAAGCGCGTGCATGGCGCAAACATGATGCGTATTCAACTCGCGATGAGCCCACAGGTATTCAGCGGCGCGTTTGTGATTCAGGACCAGCACGGCATCTGCGGTTGGTTTGCTCAAATTGCGTTGCCCGTATTGAACCAGCGCCTCGGTGTCCAACGCAGAATAGGTGCCGCCTTCCAGCACCGACGAACCCCATGACCAGTCAATCAAAAAGCTGGCCAAAAAGCGTTTGTCAATCGGTTGCGCAATGGCCTGGATCAGCGTGCAGCGCTGGGCACGATCAGCATCCAATGTCGGTGAGCTGGCCAGCAATGCTTCGTTAAAAGGCGCACTCGGTCGCTGCTGCCAGGGGATGCTGAAATAAGCGTCAATGTCCGCCCGGGTAAACGGCGTGCTTGAGATGTAGCGCGTGTTGCGCCCCATGCCTCTTGCCGCAATTGCGCCACTCGCAGCTAATGCGGCAAGTTGCCGGTTCAATGTCGAGCGGCTGATATCAGGCATCAGCGCCGCCAAATGCAGCGGCGCCATACCCGCAGCGCCCGCAGCTCGGATCCGCACGATGAGGGCTTTCTGGAGGCTGGGTTCAGATGTGTTCGGCACGTTTTGACAAGAATAATTTCATCTAAGTTATTGAATATTAACGAATTTTAGGATTCTTGTCAGAAAAATTCAGTTTTCAATTTTTCTTGTCACAACTCTCACCTCACCACCCCAAAACAGGTGGTGCCCCTGTAAAAAGCGGTGGCTCTGGCCAAATTGGCAGTTCCGATTTCAAACCATGTGATGGCATTTTTCATGACTGACTCCTGAGTTGTTAAAGGAGCCTGAATCATGCCGGGGGGCTACTGACAGCGTGGTGTCAGTAGGCGTTTGCGTAGTTCAAGTCAACGCCTCATCGAGCACTTCAACCCAATGGCGCACTGGCGTGGCCGTACCGCTTTGCAAATGCGTGATGCAGCCGATGTTGGCGGACACAATGACCTCGGGTTTCATCTCGCTCAGGTTGCCGAGCTTGCGGTCTCGCAGCTCGTAAGCAATTTTTGGTTGCAGCACGGAATAGGTGCCGGCCGAGCCGCAGCAAAGATGTGCTTCGCAACTGGCAGTTTTGACGTTGAAACCCAACGCACCCAAGTGCTTTTCAACACCGCCGCGCAGTTGCTGGCCGTGTTGCAAGGTGCAGGGCGGGTGAAAGGCGATTTGACCGGATTTAGCGGAAACTTTGCCTTTTAAAACATCCACCAAATCAGGCAGCAACTCGCTCAGGTCGCGCGTCAATGAACTGATGCGTTCGGCTTTGGCGGCGTATTGCGCATCATCGGACAGTACGTGGCCGTAGTCTTTGACCATGCTGCCGCAGCCGGATGCGTTCATGACGATGCTTTCAACGCCAGCTTCAACATGCGGCCACCACGCATCAATGTTGCGGCGCATCTCTGCCTTGCCGCCGTCGTGGTCGTTCAAATGGAATTTGACCGCGCCGCAGCAACCGGCCTTTTTAGCCACCATCACCTGTATGCCTGCGGCGTCCAGCACCCGAGCCGTGGCGGCGTTGATGTTGGGCATCATCGCGGGCTGCACGCAGCCTTCAAGCATCAGCACTTTTCGTGCATGGCCACGGGCCGGCATCACGCCAGCAGACTGCTTGGCAGACACCTTGTTTTTAAGCGCAGCGGGTAGCAAGCCGCGCACCGCCTGGCCCGCCGCCATGGCAGGTGCAAAAAGGGGTGAGGGCAAGCCTTCTTTAAGCGCCCAGCGCACCGCTTTTTCACCCAGGGGCCGCTCCACCCGCTCATCGACCAGCTTGCGCCCAATGTCGATTAAATGACCATATTCAACGCCGCTGGGGCAGGTGGTTTCGCAGTTGCGGCAAGTCAGGCAGCGGTCTAAGTGCAGCTGGGTTTTGCGGGTGGGTATTTCGCCTTCCAGCACCTGTTTGATGAGGTAAATACGGCCACGCGGGCCGTCGAGCTCATCACCCAGCAGTTGGTAAGTGGGGCAGGTGGCGGTGCAAAAGCCGCAATGCACACACTTGCGCAAAATGGCTTCGGCCTCCAGGCCTTCGGCGGAGTTTTTAAATTCGGGGGAGAGGTTGGTTTGCATATTTACCAGTCTCTGTGCATGCGATGCGGGTTGAAAACGCCAACCGGATCAAATTCGCGTTTCAACTCGCGGTGAATGCGGTCGAGAGGCGATTTTAGGGTGTCAAATCGGCCTGTAGCTTCCTGTTTACGGGCGCAAGCAGCTATAAATAATGTAGCGTACCCACCTGCATTCTTGGCCATACTGCGAAGCTGCTGGCCTTGCGCAGCATCAGCACGTACCCATCGCTGGCCGCCGTGCCATTCGATCAGTTGTGAATTCGGCAAGTCAAGCACGGGCGTGGTCTGCGGCAGGGACAAGCGCCACAGGTCTTGCGTGTCTTTACGCTCTTTAAACCACGGCAGTTGATGGTCTCGGGCATGTTGCCAGTCAGGCGCAGCCTGCGCGTTGGGCATCCGCTCACCACCCAGTTTGTTGCAAGCCGCCTCCACCGCAGCTACTGCACCACGCAAGCGCAGGTACAGCGTACCCGTGCCGTTTTCTTCCAGCCAGCAACTGGCATTCAGCGGCAGCGGCTGGCCGCCCCACAGGTTCAAGCGCTCGAGCGCAGTGGCTTGATCGAGGTCGAAGCTCAAAGTGGCGTTGCCCGGCGTCGACGGCAGCACCTTCAACGACACCTCGAGGATCAGCCCGAGCGTGCCCATCGAACCCGCCAGCAGCCGCGAGACGTCGTAGCCCGCGACGTTCTTGATGACCTGTCCGCCGAAGCTGAGCACTTCGCCCTTGCCGCTCAGCAAGGTGGCGCCCAGCACGTAGTCGCGCACGCTGCCCACGGCCGCCCGCGATGGTCCGGCCAAACCCGCCGCGACCATCCCGCCGACGGTGCCGCCGGCGCCGTGACGTGGCGGCTCGAAGGCCAGACACTGGCCCTGCTCGCGCAGCGCCTGTTCCAGTTCTGCGAGCGGGGTGCCGCAGCGCGCCGTCACCACGAGTTCGCTCGGCTCGTAGCTCGAGATGCCGCTCAAAGTTCGCGTGTCAAGCAGTTCACCGTACGGCGCCTCGCCGTAAAACTCCTTCGTGCCACCGCCGCGGATGCACAGCGCCGATCCGTTGGCGCGGGCCGACTCCACGCGCTCGACGAAGGCCTGCAGACCGGGATCTTCAGACAGCATGAACAGCGTTGCTCAGAAACGCGGCAGGTCGGGGAAGGGCAGCAGCCCCTTCCGGACGTGCATCTTTCCGTACTCGGCGCAACGCGACAGCGATGGAATCACCTTGCCCGGATTGAGCAGCGCCTTCGGGTCGAACGCCGCCTTCACGGCCAGCATCTGCTCGCGCTCTGCAGGCGAGAACTGCACGCACATCGACGACAGCTTCTCGACACCCACGCCGTGTTCGCCCGTCACGGTGCCGCCCATCGCGACGCTCGTTTCCAGGATGTCGGCGCCGAACAGCTCGCAGCGGTGCATCTGGTCGGCATCGTTGGCATCAAACATGATCAGCGGATGCAAGTTGCCGTCGCCGGCGTGAAACACGTTGGCGCAGCGCAGCCCGTACTTCACTTCCATTTGCTGGATCGCCAGCAGAATGTCGGCCAGACGCTTGCGCGGGATGGTCGAGTCCATGCACATGTAGTCGGGGCTGATGCGGCCCGATGCCGGAAATGCGTTCTTGCGGCCGCTCCAGAACTTGAGCCGCTGCGACTCGCTCTGGCTGACCTCGATGCGGCTGGCGCCGCACGATTCCAGCACCTCCACCATGCGGCCGATTTCTTCTTCCACCTCTTCGGGCGTGCCGTCGCTTTCGCACAGCAGGATGGCCGCGGCGCTCAGGTCGTAGCCGGCCTTCACGTAGTCCTCGACCGCGGCCGTCATCGGCTTGTCCATCATCTCCAGGCCGGCCGGGATGATGCCCGCGCCGATCACCGCAGCCACCGCGTCGCCCGCCTTGCGAATGTCGTCGAAGCTGGCCATGATGCAGCGCGCGAGTTTGGGTTTCGGCACCAGCTTGACCGTGACCTCGGTCGTCACCGCCAGCATGCCTTCGCTGCCGATCACCACCGCCAGCAGGTCGAGCCCGGCGGCATCGAGCGCCTCGGAACCAAACTCCACCGGCTCGCCTTCGACCGTATAGCCGCGCACTTTCAGCACGTTGTGAAGCGTCAAGCCATATTTCAGGCAGTGCACGCCGCCCGAATTTTCGGCCACATTGCCGCCGATCGTGCAGGCGATCTGGCTGCTCGGGTCGGGCGCGTAATAAAGGCCCAGCGGCGCCGCCGCTTCACTGATCGCCAGGTTGCGCACGCCGCACTGCACCGTGGCGGTGCGGGCACGCGCGTCGAGTTTGACGATCTTGTTGAACTTGGCCAGGCTCATCGTCACGCCCAGCGTGTGCGGCAATGCGCCGCCCGACAACCCGGTGCCGGCGCCGCGCGCCACCACCGGCACGCTCAGGCGGTGGCAGGTGCGCAACACCGCCGCCACCTGCGCCTCGGTCTCGGGCAGCACCACCACCAGCGGCTGCTCGCGGTAGGCCGTCAGGCCGTCGCACTCGTACGGCACCGTGTCCTCGGCGTGCCAGAGCAGGGCGTGCGCCGGCAGCGTGGACGACAGTGCGGCGACCACCTCGGCCTGTCGCTGGCGGCGCTGCGCAGCGCCCGCAACCGCAGCGGCTTCATCCAACTTCAATGGCGCGTTCATGTGCATTCTCCAGACAGTCAAGCAGATTCATGATTCTCTGCCTTCACTTGACTCAATGTAGCGCGATGTGCCCCAACCTTGTTCAGCCGCGGGATTCGCGCGTGGGCAACTCTGTTGTACCTTGCGCGGTGCCAATCCGGCCAAGCGGGGCCCAAGCGGAAGTCGAACCGAGTCGATTCGGGGGACTGCCAGCCCTCCGAGCCCGAATGGCCCGAATGGCCCGAATGGCCCGAATGGCCCGCCTCAGGCCAGCAGCACGGTCAGCACGCCGGTGTAGCCGTACAGGTGGTGCCGCGCGATTTCACCCGCCGCGAAGAAGCCGACCAGCGGCACATCGCCGAGGGCATGCCGCACGATCGCCATTTCGGCCGATGGCGCGCCGAAATGCGGCCCGCCGCGACCGGCGCAACTGACGTAGACGGCGCCGACGATGCGGCGCGGCAAGGGTTCGGCGGCAGCGGCACCGGTGCCGGGCAGTCGTTGTGTAGCCAGCGCTTCCGGCAGCGGCAGTTCTTCAGGCTCCAGGGCCTCG
>ENA-OFDP01000974-OFDP01000974.1-metagenomes-genome-assembly--contig:-NODE-974-length-11726-cov-3.076686_pt1 | contig 11726 bp, 13 predicted proteins | sample MGYA00153389_OFDP01 | MGnify analysis MGYA00153389 | reverse complement strand
GGCCACGTCGGTAGTCTGGGCCGTCTGGGCCTGCTTACCAAGCTGATGGTTGATGGTCACCGGGTAGTTCTTGCGCACCACCTGGCCGAAATTGCCCGATGCCGCCAGGTGGTGATGCAGCCCGCCATCGGCCACCAGGTAGACCTGCCCGCGCGACACCTTGCGGTCGACGATGCGCGTCACGTAAACCCCGGCCTCGGCCACCAGGTAGCGGCCCAGTTCGATGACGATGTGCGCCTGCGGCAGTTCACGCGCGGCGCGTTCGCAGATGCCCTGCAGGTTCGCGCCGATGGGCGCGAGGTCGAGCCGTTGTTCGCCCGGAAAATACGGCACACCGAAGCCGCCACCCAGGTTCAGGAATTTCACCGGCGAGCGCGCTTGCTCGGACAAGCGCAGCGCCAGTGCGTAGCTTTTTTGCTGCGCCTCGCAGATCGACTCGGCGCGCAGGTTCTGCGAACCGGCGAACAGATGAAAACCCTCGAAGGACAGGCCTTCGCGAGCGATCCAGTCCAGCATGGCGGGCACCACCTCGACATCGACGCCAAACTGCTTGGGCCCGCCGCCCATCTTCATGCCCGAGCCCTTCAGCTCGAAGTCGGGGTTGACGCGCACGGCCACGCGCGCCGGCAGGCCGAGCTCCTGGGACGCCGCGGCCAGCACCGGCAGCTCGCGCATCGACTCCACGTTCACCAGCACGCCTGCCGCCACCGATTGGCGCAACTCGGGGTCGCGTTTGCCGGGGCCGGCAAAGCTGATCTCAGCCGGGTCGGCACCGGCGTCCAGCGCCACCTGCAGCTCACCGGCAGACGCCACGTCGATACCGTCCACGAGCCCCGCCATCAGGCCCACCACCGCGGGCATCGGGTTGGCCTTCATCGCGTAGTGCAGCTTGATGCTGGGCGGCAGCACGGCGCGGAGTTCGGCCACACGCGCTTGCAGCAGGCCGCGGTCGTAGGCATAGAAAGGGGTTTGGCCGACGCGGGCGGCTACGCGGCTGAGCGGCTGGCCGCCGATGAGCAGTTCACCTGCTTGCACCGCAAACTGGTTCATCGCGGCGTGGGTGGGGCGTTCAGTGGCAGACATGCGGGTGGGTGTCCTGGGTGTTCATCAATCGGCCAACGCCGTGCGGCGGTCGTGCCAGGCGGCAGACAGCAGCTTGCGGTCGATCTTGCCGTTCGGGTTGCGCGGCAGCGGCCCGGCCTGGGCCTCGATGCCGGACGGCACCATGTAGGCCGGCATGCGCTGGCGGCATGCGGCTTGCAGCGCGGGCAGGTCCAGCATGGCGGTGCCGTCGGGCGCCGTGGCCATCACCTGGATGGCCTGGCCCAGCGTGGCGTGTTTGCTGCTGGACATCGAGATGCCCGAACTGGACGGTTTCGGCGTGCTGGAACAGATGAAGGCCGACCGCACGCTGCGCGATCTGCCGGTGATCGTGACCAGCTGCGTCGAAGGCCTGGCCAACATCGTGCGCTGCATCGAGCTAGGCGCCGAGGACTACCTGCCCAAACCGGTGAACGCCGTGCTGCTGCGCGCGCGCATCAACGCCGGGCTCGAGAAGAAGCGCCTGCGCGACCAGCAGCAGGAACTGGTGCGCCGCTTCGCCACGGCCGAGGTGGCGCAGGACGTGGCGCAGTCGGGCTTTGCGCTGGGCGGGCGGCGGGTGCAGGCGTCGGTCATGTTCTCCGACATCCGCGGCTTCACGTCGATGGTCGAGCAGCAGAGTCCGGAAGAAACCATCGAGCTGTTGAACACCTACTACATCCTGATGTTCGACGCCATCAACAGCCATGGCGGCGTCGTCAATCAGATGGTGGGCGACGGGTTGATGGCGATCTTCGGCGCGCCGCTGGCGCTGGCCGACCCGTGTGGCAGCGCGGTGCTGGCGGCGCGGGAGATGTCGGACTCGATCGCGCTGTTCAACGCCGACCGTCTGGCCGAAGCTAAGGCGCCGCTGAAGGTGGGCATCGGCATCGCGACGGGTGACGTGGTGGCCGGCTACACCGGCACGCAGCAGCGCGCCACCTACACCTGCATCGGCGATACCGTGAACCTGGCGGCGCGGTTGGAGGCTTACACCAAGGAAGCGCAGCGCATGATCCTGATCGACGACGCCACCTGCGCCGGCCTTGGGCGGCGGATGCGCGTCACACCGCTTGGGCCCGTGCAGCTGAAGGGCAAGGCCGCGTCGGTGGACGTGTACGCGGTGGACCCGTGAGCGAGTCGTCCGCCGTCGATGCGGTCGAAGCAGGCACGGGCCCGCGTTCGCGACTGACGCGGCAGGACATGCAAGCCATCCTCGACGTCACGCGGCGCCTGGCTGCGCCGTTCGAGCTGTCGGCGTTGCTGACCGAAGTCACGGCTGCCGCACGGCGCGTGTTGCGCAGCGAGCGCGCCTCGGTCTGGCTGCACGACGCGGCCACCGCCGAGTTGGTACTGGAAGTGGCCAGCGACATCCGTCACGTGCGCATCCCCGTGGGCCGCGGACTGGTGGGGGCGGTGGCGCAGGCCGGCAGGCTGGTCAACACGCCCGATTGCTATGCCGACCCGCGTTTCGACAAGTCGGTGGACATCGCGTCTGGCTTCCACACGCGCTGCAGCCTGGCGCTGCCGCTCATCGACCACCAGGGCACGCTGGTGGGCGTGATGCAGGTGCTGAACAAGCGCGGCGGTGTGTTCGATGCCGCCGACGAGGCTCTGGCCGAGGCCCTGGCTGCGCAGTGCGCGATGGCGCTGCAGCGGGCGCGCATGACGGCCGCGTTGATCGAGGGCGCAAAGCTGCGGCAGGAACTGGAGTTGGCCCGCGTGGTGCAGCACAGCACGCTGCCGCGCAGCTGGCCGCAGGTGCCGGGCTACGACATGCACGGCACCTTCATGCCGGCGGCTCAGACCGGCGGCGACACCTACGACCTGGCGCTGCTGCCGCAGGGCTTGCTGGTGGTGCTGGGCGACGCCACCGGGCATGGCATCGCGCCGGCGCTGTCGGTGCTGCAGATGCACGCCATGCTGCGCACGGCCATGCGCTTGGGCGTGACGCTGGAGGCGGCGTTCACGCAGGTCAACGACCAGCTGGCCGAGGTGCTGCCCGACGGCCAGTTCGTCACCGCCTTCATCGGCCTGCTGGACGTGCACAGCCACCGACTGCGCTTCCTGAGTGGCGGGCAGGGGCCCATCCTGCACTTCAGGGCGGCCGAGGCGCGCTGCGAAAGTTACCGCGCCACCAGCTTTCCCATGGGCGCCATGCCCATCACCCGGCTGCGTCCGGCGGTGGAACTCGACCTGGCGCCGGGCGATTGGCTGGCCGTGCTGTCGGATGGCATCTACGAGTACGAAGACCCTGACGGCCAGGCCCTGGGTGCTGCGGCGGTGGAACAGCTGATGGCGCGGGCCCACGCCGACACGGCGGCCGGGATGGCGTCGCAGGTGCTGAAACTGCTGCAGGGTTTTGCCCGGGGTGCGTCCCAGGAAGACGACATCACCATGGTGCTGGTCAAGCGCATGGCCGCCGTCACGGCGCCGTAACCTGTTCGTCACGAATTCTTCAGTCGCTTCAAACAAACGAAAGGTCTGCTCATGGACATGGACATCAGCTCGCTCGAAGGCGGCATCACCTGCATTCGTTTGCGCGGGCGGCTGGATGCGCCCGGTGCCGATGTCATCGGCGTCAGATTTTCGGCCGCCGCCAACAAGGCCCCGTGCCGGGTGGTGGTGGACCTGTCCGGCGTGGGCTTCATCGCGTCGTTGGGCATGCGGCTGTTGATCGCCAGCGCACGCAATGCCAAGGCCAAGAATGGCGTGATGGTGCTGTTCGGCGCCACGGCCATGGTGTTCGACGTGCTGGAGCAGATGGCCATCGACCAGATCATGCCCATCGTCGCCACCGAGACCCAGGCGCTGCAGCAGGCCCGCGTGCCTGACTGAGCCCGTCTCGCCCCCGTTGCCGCTTTCGCCCTTGAGCCGTGCACCCCTGCGCCTGAGCCTCGTCAACCGGCTCGACGCACTGGAGCCCGCGCGCCTGGCGCTCCAGGCCTACCTGGCGCCCGCCGGGCTGAGCCCGCAGGTGGTGTTCAAGCTGGAACTGGTGTTGGAGGAGACTTTCATGAACCTGCTCTGGCATGCCTTCAAGGACGGCGCCGAGCACGTCATCGAGTTGACCGTGCAATGTGGCGCCGACGAGGTGGTGCTGGGCTTCGTTGACGACGGCGTGCCTTTCGACCCCAAGGGAGCGACCGAGCCGGCACGGCCGGCGTGCATGGCCGAAGCCACCGTGGGTGGGCGCGGCCTGGCGCTGGTGCGGCGCGCCGCCCGACGCATCGAGTACCGGCGCAGCGGCGCGCACAACCATCTCGGCATCGCGGTCGCGACGGCCTAGCGGCGCGGGGTCGGTCGGGGCGGCTGCTAAGCTCGCAGCTCATGTTCACAGGCATCGTTCAAGGCACCGCCCGCGTGCAGTCGGTGGTCGACAGGCCGGGCTTGCGCAGCTTCACCCTGGCCTTTGAGCCGGGCTTTTGCGCCGGCCTGGGGGTGGGGGCCAGCGTGTCCGTAAACGGGGTCTGCCTCACCGCCACCGCCGTGCACCGAGGTGACGCAGCCGACTTCGACGTGATGCAGCAGAGCCTGGCGCTGACCACGCTGGCCGGGCTGGTCGAAGGCAGCGCCATCAACGTGGAGCGCGCCGCGCGCGATGGCGCCGAGATTGGCGGCCATCCTCTGTCGGGCCATGTCGACTTCATGGCCCACGTGGTCGAAGTGCGGCGCCCCGAGAACAACTGCGTGCTGCGTATCGAGGTATCCGCGCCCTGGATGCGCTACGTGTTCGCCAAGGGTTACATCGCCGTGAACGGCGCCAGCCTGACCGTGGCCGAGGCCCGGCGCGAAACGGGCGGCGCGGGCTGGTTCGAGGTCTGGCTGATTCCCGAGACATTGCGCATGACGACCTTTGCCGGCTTGCTGGTGGGCAGCGCGGTGAACATCGAGATCGAGCGCTCGACGCAGGTCTTCGTCGACACCGTGCGCGACGCCATCGACGAGCGCCTGGGCCCGCTGCTGCCGGCGCTGGAAGCCTTGCTGCGCCAGCAGGGCGGCAGCCTGGACGACCTGGCGCGGCCGGCGCACGTGCCGCGGCAAGGCCGCTGAGACACATGCGCCGTCAGCGCAGACCGACCAGCAAGGTCAGGGGTTCCAGCGGAGACGGCGCGAGGCCGTGCCTGGCGTAGAAGGCCGCGGCCTCGACATCGACGGCATGGCACAACAACGCGCGTGCGCCAATCAGATCGGCTGCCTGGATGGAGCGCAGCAGCGCGTCCCTCAGCAAGCTGCTGCCCAGACCGCGACCTGCCCAGTCGGCGTGCACGGCCAGACGGCCGAGCACGATCACGGGCAGCGGGTCGGGCATGTTGCGGCGCAGCCGGCCGGGAACAGATTCGCTGGCGATGGAGCCTGCGGCCAGGGCGTAGAAGCCGACTGCGCGACGTGTTGGGTCGCACACCACATAGGTGCGTGAAGCACCGCTGGTGCTGTTGGCCAAAGCCCGCTTCTGCAGCCAACTGGTGAGCGAGCCATGCTTGCAGGTGAAATGTTCGGTGTCGTGGTCCGCCGTCAGTGGAAGGGGGGCACCGAGCCCGGCTATCGTCACTTGTCCCAGGGTGCTGGCTTGGCCAGCAGGCGCATCACCTTGGCGTTGTTGGCAATGGGCGCATTCATCAAGGCTTCAAAGGCCAGGTATTGCTGCGCAGTCACCGTGAACAGGATCCTGTCGAGCAATACCTGTTCGGCCCTCTCGCGTGAGGCTTCTAGCATGAACTCGGTGCGGCTTTTGCCCTGCAGCCGGGCTGCCCGGTCGATCAATTCGCGCTGGGCCAAGCCAGTGCGCAGGTTGATGACGGTCGCCGTGACAGGGGCGGTGACAGGGGCGGTGGCGGGCGCGGTGGCGATACTCATGGCGGCATCTTAGCCCATGTGTGGACGTTGTCCCTACAGTGTTCCTACGAGCGCCCGGCCAAGCCTGGGTCCGCTTCCTTGCTGCGTGCCTTCTTGTGTTTGGTCTGGAAAGCCACAGCCGTGACAAAGGCCGATTCCGCGAAAGCCAGCGCCGCCGCGAAGTCGGCGTCCGACAGCGACCGCGCGCCGTCGTGGCTGCGGTAGATGTTGGCAAACTGGCGTTCGCGCCCGGCCTGCACCAGCAGGTGACCCACGCCCAGGGCTTCCAGCGCCGTCCACATCCTGGGGTTGTAGCCGCGCGTCATCTGCAGTACGAAGCCGACCGGGTCGTTGCGGCCCAGCACGGCGGTCAAACGCAGGATCAGCTCGAAGGGCAGACCGACCTTGCCTTTCTCGGCCAGGCTCAACACGGCGGGGTCGTCGACCTCCAGCGCGCGGCCCAGGTCGTCCAGGGTCAGCCCGGCCGCCTGGCGCAGGTCGCGCAGCAGTGCCGCGCCCTTCGCGACGGCCGCCTTCGGGCCGGGTCGTTCGATGCGCGACTGGGCCAGCGTCAGCGCCACGTCGGTGGCCGTGCCCATGTTACCCAGCATCGAGCTGGCGAAGGACTGCGCCTGCCGCGCCAGCGCCGTGACCAGCGAGATGCGTGGCGGCGGCGGCGCCGTCGGTGCCGGCGGCGCCGGCGGTGCCGGCTTGGCGCCGGCCGCGCGGGCGGGTTGGGCGGATTGGACGGGCAGCTTGCGGGTCTTTACGGCGCTCACCATGCGGGGCTCCCGAGGGACATGACGTGCGTTCATTGTCACCCCGGGCATGCGGCCGGCTTGGCGCGCCGGTCGGCGCTCAGGGGGCCGAGCACAGGCAGTGCAGGCTGGCCGCGGGGATGCCGTCGGCCGTCAACCCGGCTTGGGCCAGCCAGGTCAGCTCCTCCTGCATCTGCACCGCCGCGGCGATCGGCAGGCGGGAGGCGTCCCAGGGCTGCGGCAGGTCCAGCGCCGTGGCCACGTCGTTCAGGTTCAGAGTCAGGCCCAGCCAGCCCAGCGCACGCGCTAGTCGACCCGGCCCGCGCTCGATGGTCTGCACGCGTGCATCTGCCGGCAAGCCAGCGCGTTGAGCAGCGGCCTTCAAGGCGTCGCCGAAGCTGCCGGTGCGGTCGATCAAGCCGTGCGCCAGCGCCTGCGGGCCGGTCCACACGGCGCCCTGGGCCACGTTGTCGATCGCCTCCGGCGTGGTCTTGCGCGCGGCGGCCGTGCGGGTGATGAAGTCCTTGTAGGTGTGGTCGATGTCGGCCTGCACCATCGCCAGCTGCCGCGGGTCGGGCGTGCGCCGCGGGTCGCGGGCGCCTTGCAGCCAGTGGGTGCTGTAGCCGCCGGTGCGCACGCCCAGCTGGTCCAGCGCGCCCTGGGCACTGGGCAGCAGGGTCAGCACGCCGATCGAGCCGGTGATGGTGGCTTCATCAGCCAGCACCTCGTCGGCGGCCAGGGCGATCCAATAGCCGCCCGACGCAGCGACGTCGCCCATCGACACCACCACCGGCTTGCCTGCGGCGCGCGTGATTTCCAGTTCGCGCCGGATCAACTCGCTGCCGTAGGCGCTGCCGCCGGGCGAATTGACGCGAACCACCAGTGCCTTGATGCGCGGGTTCTCGCGCGCTTGCCGCAACAGTTTGACGGTGGCCTCGCCGTCGGTGATCAAGCCCTGGACCACCACCACGCCGACTGCATCGCCGCCCCGGCGCGGATCGATTCGGGCCAGGTAGGCATCGAACGAGACCTGCTCGTAGCTCTTGCCGTCGGCGCTGGCGCGGCCGCGCTCGATGAGGGCCTGGCGCAGTTGCTCGCCGGTCTTGACTGCGTCGACCCAGCCCGACGCCTGGGCCAGCTTCGCCCGGTCACCGCCGGCGGCCAGCAGACTGCCGGGCAGGGCGTCCAACCCGCGCTGCACGCTGCCGGCAGGCAGCTTGCGCGCGCGCTCGACGCCGTCGGTCCAGGTGCGCCACAGCGCGTCGTACAGGCCAGCGTCGGAGCGCAGGGTTTCGGGCGAAGGCGCGTTGGCGCTGAAGATCTCGCCGGCGTTCTTGTACTGGCCGGCCCGCACCACGTTGGCGCTGATGCCGACCCGGTCCAGCAGGTCGCGGTAGTAGTTGCGCCGGCCGCCCAGGCCGCTGATCTGCACGCTGCCCATCGGGTCCAGCCAGACTTCGGTGGCGTGGGCGGCCACGAAGTACTGGCGCTGGCTGTAGGCCGGCGCCCAGGCGAACACCGGCTTGCCGGCGGCCTTGAAGCGTTCCAGCGCCGCGGTGAATTCGCGCAAGCTGGGCAGGCCTGCGCCGGCGAAGTCTTCCAGCATGAGCACCGCGTGGGTGATCTTCGGGTCGGCCGTGGCAGCGTCCAGCACAGCCAGCAGGTCGCGCAGCTGCAGCCCGCGGTCGCCCTGGCCGCGCACCTGCCCCAGCAGCCGGCCCCGCGTGCTGTCGCCGTGCTGTTCGACCAGCGGGCCCGACAGTGCCAGCACCAGCGCGGTCTTGTCCTTCAGCGCCGGCGGGCCCGGCCGCAGCGCCAGTGCCAGCAGGCCCACCAGCAGCGCCAGCAGCAACAGGTTCAGCAACGCACGGCGGGTGGCGTCGAGCAAGCGCCAGAAGCCGACGACGGCACGTTGCAGGGCAAGCAGGAAGGACATGACGGGGACCTCGGACACGGTGGTCAGCAGATCGCGAAAGCATAGACCGGCAGCGCGCCCGCCGTGCCGCAGCTTGGGCTTGCGATACTCAATCGGTCGCATGCAGGCCGTCCTCGCCGTCACCGTTCCGTTCTTCGCGCTGGTCCTGGCGGGTTACCTGGCGGCGCGCCGCCATGTGCTGCCGGAAAGCGCCATCCCGGGGCTCAACGCCTTCGTGCTGTACTTCGCGCTGCCGTGCATGCTGTTGCGCTTCGGCATGAACACGCCGCTGTTCGACCTGCTCAACCCCGCCGTGCTGGCGGTGTACCTGACGGCGGCGCTGGTCATCGTGTTCTTCACCGTGGCCGTCACGCTGGGCGCGCGCGTTCACCTGAAGGACGCGGCCTTCGGTGCGCTGGTGGCCGCCTTCCCCAACACCGGCTTCATGGGCGTGCCCTTGCTGGTGGCCCTGATGGGGCCGGCGGCGGCTGGGCCAGTGATTTGTATCGTGCTGGCCGATCTGCTGGTGACGAGTTCGCTGTGCATCGCCCTGGCCCAGGCTCATGGCGCGGCCGGCCAGGGTTCGCGCGCGGCGCTGAAGCGGGCGCTGCGCGGCACCTTGTCCAACCCCTTGCCGTGGTCGATTGCGCTGGGTGCCGTGCTGTCGGTGACGGGGCTGCAGCTGCCCGGCCCGGTCGACACCGTGGTAACCATGCTGGCCGCTGCCGCCACGCCGGTGGCGCTGTTCACGATCGGCGCCGTGCTGTGGCGTGCCGGGCAGCACAGCCACACCCAGACCCGGCCGGTGGACTACGTGCCGGTGGCGCTGATCAAGCTGTTCATCCACCCGCTGCTGGTGTTCGCGCTGGCCGCGGGTGCGCGCGAGATGGGGGCGCCACTGAGCGTGTTCCAGATCACCGTGCTGACCCTGGCCGCGGCGCTGCCGAGTGCGAGCAATGTGTCGCTGCTGGCCGAGCGCTACGGCGCCGACAACGGCCGCATCGCCCGCATCATCATGACCAGCACCGTGCTGGCTTTCGTCAGCTTCTCGGGCCTGGCCTGGCTGTTCGGCGTGCAGGCGCCGTAGCGGCGGCGCTCAACGAGCGGCGCTGCGTTGCGCCATGGCCCGCGCGGCCTGAGCCACCAGCACCGGGCCTTGGTAAATCAGCCCCGTGTAGATCTGCACCAGGTCCGCCCCGGCATCGAGCTTGGCGCGGGCGTCGGCCGCGCTCATCACGCCACCCACGCCGATGATCGGGTAGCCCGAACCCAGTGCGGCGCGAAGCTGCGTGATGACGCGGTTGCTGGCGCCCTGCAGCGGCGCGCCCGACAGGCCGCCAACCTCGGCCGCATGAGGCTGGCCTTTCACCGCGTCGCGGGCCAGCGTGGTGTTGGTGGCGATGACGCCGTCGATGCCCTGGGCCTGCAGCGTGGCGGCGATGACGCCGACCTGCGCCTCGTCCAGGTCGGGCGCAATCTTCACGAACATCGGCACGCGCCGGCCGTGTTCGCGGGCCAGCTGCTGGCGCCGCGCCTGCAGCGGCGCCAGCAGCGCGGCCAGCGCCTCGTCGCCCTGCAGCGCGCGCAGGTTCTGGGTGTTGGGGCTGGAGATGTTGACGGTGATGTAGTCGGCGTGGGCGTAAACGCCGACCAGGCCGAGCAGGTAATCGTCCACCGCACGCTCGATGGGCGTGGCGGCGTTCTTGCCGATGTTCAGGCCCAGCAGCAGGGGCAAGCCACCCCGCTGGCTGCGAAAAGCCGATTTCTGCACATTGGCGATAAAGGTGTCCAGCCCGTCGTTGTTGAAGCCCAGCCGGTTGATCAGCGCGTTGGCCTGCTGCAAGCGAAACATGCGCGGTTTGGGGTTGCCCGCCTGCGCCTTGGGCGTGACCGTGCCGACCTCAATAAACCCAAAACCCATGCCGGCCAGGCCATCGATGCAGTGCGCGTTTTTGTCCAGGCCGGCGGCCAGGCCCACGCGGTTGGAAAATTTCAGACCTGCCAGCTCCACCGGGTCTTCCACCCGGCTGGCGCAGTAGGCCAGCGCCAGCGGCGTTCGCTGGGTGCGCGCCAGCATGGCCATGGTGAGCTCGTGGGCGGTTTCCGGATCGAGGCCAAATAAAAACGGTCGGGCAAGGGCGTAAGGGAGCAGGGACATCGGATAATTTGTGTTGTTCTTTGGGGCAGCCCCTATTGTCGCAAACCCTCCAACCCACCCTCGCACCCGATTGCCAACCAATATGACCCAGGACGAACTTAAAACACAAGTGGGCCAGGCAGCCTTGCATTACGTCGAGCCCGGCACCATCGTTGGGGTCGGCACTGGCTCCACCGTCAACAAGTTCATAGACGCGCTGGGCGGCATCAAGCACACCATCAGGGGCGCCGTATCAAGTTCAGTGGCCTCCACCGAACGCCTGAAGGCGCTGGGCATCCCGGTCTTCGAGGCTTCGGAAGTCAATGAACTAGCGGTTTACATTGACGGCGCTGACGAGATCGACCACGCCGGCTACATGATCAAGGGCGGCGGCGCAGCGTTGACGCGTGAAAAAATCGTGGCGGCGCAGTCGCGCAAGTTTGTCTGTATTGCCGACGAGTCCAAGCTGGTGCAGGTGCTGGGGCAGTTTCCGTTGCCGGTCGAGGTCATCCCGATGGCAGCGCAACGCATCATTCGCGAATTTGCTGCACTGGGCGGCAAGGCCACGCTGCGTATGAAAGATGGTCAACCGCTGGTCACTGATAACGGTCAGCACATCCTGGACGTGACCGGGCTCAGTATCAGTGATCCGCTGGCCTTTGAAACCCGCGTGAACCAGTGGCCGGGTGTGGTGACGGTGGGCGTTTTTGCCTTTCAAAAGGCGCACGTCTGCCTGCTCGGCACGGCTGAAGGGGTCAAGACCCTGGTCTTTTAAATCGTGGGCAGCTTGATGCTTATATCTGCCTTTCGGCCGAAATTTGCGCCAGCTGGCCGTTGTGGGGATGAAGTTGCGCGAAAATTAATCCATGTTGAAGGAAGCAGTCATGAGCCTTGTGGCAGGTGTGATCGGTCTTGGTGCCATGGGCACCGGTATGGCGCAATCGTTGCGACGCGCCGGTTACCAGGTGTATGTGTTTGACGTACGGCCCGGGGCGGCGCA
>ENA-OFDP01000969-OFDP01000969.1-metagenomes-genome-assembly--contig:-NODE-969-length-11781-cov-2.876855_pt1 | contig 11781 bp, 10 predicted proteins | sample MGYA00153389_OFDP01 | MGnify analysis MGYA00153389 | reverse complement strand
GCGTCAACGCGCGGCATGATACAGCGACACAGCGAGTCATTTTTTCTCGACGCTCGATTCGCGCAGGAGGCGCTTGGAGACGAAAAACACGAAGTACGCCACGACGATGAAGTTGATGAGCGCCGCGAGCACGATGCCCACTTTGAACTCGCCGACAACCCACTCCTGCCATTCACCACCGGGGAGGAACAGCCCGATGACCGGCATCAGCAGTCCTTCCACGATCGCCGTGACCAGTTCTCCGGCCTTGCCACCGATGATGACGCCAAGTGCGAGACCGACGACCCCGTATTCCTTGAGGAACACCCTGAACTCACCCACTGCCACCCCGAGCGCTTGAAAGTTGCCGCGCCGCTGCCGCCGCCATTCTGCGCGCCTCGCTGCATTGGAGGCCGTGCGCGAGCAGCACGCGAACTCTAGTGATGCGCGTTCGGGCATGCTAATAGTCGCGAAGTGCAACGGCAACGGTCGCTGCTACTGCAACAGCAAGAGCAGTGAGGCGGTTCTGCAGTGAGGCGATTCTGCAGCGAGGCACTTCTGTAGTGAGGCCGTTCAGCGATAGTGCGGTTCTGCACAGCCAACTGCCGTTCTGCGTCGAAGCCGCTGCCTCGTCATGCCGCTGCCGCTCCCGGTTGCCGTCGCCATCACGGCTGCCGCCGACGCAGAACGCAGCGCGCTAGAACACCGAGAACTTGATGAACTTCCGCGGGTCGCGCTTGAAATCGGCGGTGACACTGTCGACGCGGATCACGAGGCGACGAATGTCGTTGTAGAGCAGGCTGTCGGTGAGAAGCTTGCCTGCCGTGCCCTCGCCACGTTCGAGGCGTGCCATGGTGGCGTTCAACGAGCGCATGGTGATGCGCAGCGAGTCCGTGATGGCGGCGACGTTCTCGGTGGTGCGGCCCGCGTTGCGCGTCAGGCTGTCGATACGCATCGAGTCGAGCGCACTGGTGGTCCGCTCCAGGGCGCGCAGCGAGCGATTGACGCTCGTCATCGCCATGGACAGTTGCTGATTCTGCGCCAGGATCACGGAGTTGAGCTGCTTCGTGAGTGCACTGGTGCTGCGCAGGATTTCGCGCACGTCCTGCACGCCGCCGCTGTCGGTCATGGCCTGGCGTAGTGGCAGCGTGATGCCGCGCACGTCGCGCGCGATGCTGTCACCAAGCGCAATCACGTCGTCGGTGGTCGAACTGCTGTTGATCACGGGAATGCTGTCGCCCGCTGGAATCATCTGCGTCACGCCGACCATCGGCTCGATCGCGATGGCGCGATCACCGAAGAAACCGACCGAGATGGACTGCGCCTTGCTGCCGGCCGGAATCTGGAATCCGCGCGACATGCGCAGCGTGACCTTCACCGTGCCCTTCGGATCGTACTCCACGTCGGCGATGCTGCCGGCCGTGACGCCGGCGAGGAGCACGGGCTGACCGGGCTTCAGGCCAGCGCCCCAGGGAAAGCGTGCATACACGGGATAGCCCTTGCCCAGGCTGCCGCGCACGAGCCAGATGGAGCCAAGGACGGCCGCCGCGCCGCCGAGTAGCAGGAGAATGCCGACGAGCGCTTCGTTAGTACGCTTCATGCCTGAATGAATGGTGCGAGGAGTGCCGCGATGATCGCGTCGTAAACGAGGATGGCCACGGACGTGATCACGACGGCTTTCGCGGTGGAGCGTCCGACACCCTCTGCGCCGGCTCCGCTGACGTACCCTTCGTAGCTGCACACCAGTGCAATCGCCGCGCCGAAGCCAATCGACTTGATGATGCTGTACCAGACCTGGAACGGGATGAAGGCGAGCTGCAGGCCAGCCTTGAAGTCCAGTGGCGAGACGTCGGTGGCGAGGATCAGCGTGATGAAGGCGCTGAAGATCGCCACGAAATTCGCGATCGCGACCAGCACCGGCACCATGATCAGCGCGGCTATGAGGCGCGGAACGGCGAGGAAGGCCACGGGGTCGAACGCCAGTGTTTCCAGCGCGTCGATCTGTTCGGTGACGCGCATCGTGCCGATTTCGGCCGTCATCTTTGCGCCCACGCGACCGGCGAGCACGAGTGCGGTGAGCAGCGGTCCGAGCTCGAGCACGATGGACTGCCGCACGATGAGTCCGATGACGCTGAGCTGCACGCCCGGGAACAGCTGGTAGCGTGTCTGGAAGGCGGAGACGGCACCAAGGAAGCCGGCGACGATGACGACCAGCGGCAGCGAGTCCACACCGATGCCACGCATCTGCTTGACGAGCTCGGGTGCCCAGGTCCTGACCTCCGCAAAGCCGCGGAAGATCTCGCCCATGAAGCGCGCGAAGTGCCCGACATGCTCCAGTGTCTCGATGCCGAAGCGTCCCGCCGCCCGAAGTATCCGGATCGGGAGCATGTCGATCGCTTCGTCCTTGGTGACGGTCGGGGCCGGTGTGTGCGCTGCGCCGCCGCCGCTCATGTCCGTACCCGCCACAACAGCACGGCACCCACCACGCCGAAGATCAGGCTGGGTACCCACGCCGCGAGATCGGGCGAGATGATGCCCTTGCCACCGACACCACGCATCAGGTTCACGAGTACGAGGAAGACGACCGTCGTCAGCAGACTGACGCCGATGCCCCATGCCGCACCACCGCGTTGCGTGCTGGTGGCGAGCGGGGCCGCGAACAACAGGATGATCACGCATGTGACCGGAATGGCGAGCTTGAGCATTCGCTCGACCTTCAGCGGATTCACATCCGACCCTGCGCGTTGCAACGCATGAATGTAGCGACCCAGTTCTCGCCAGCCCATGTCGGCCGGCGCCTTGGTCGCGGCGTTCAACTCCAGCGGCCGCTCCGTGAATGCACGATCGACCAGCGAGTCGTACGTGAACACGTAGTCGGCAGTGCCATTCGGCACGACATGCAGCGTACCGCGCACCATCACCCAGAAGGCATCCTTCCGGAAAAACGCCTGCTCGGCGATGGAGTATGTCGTGGGCAGCGCCGCGCCCCGACCGAGCCGCTCGACTTCCACGTTCTCGATCATGTTCCGCGCCGCATGCAGCGCGCCGACCTTGTAGGTGCGATTGTCGGTGGTGGAGTAGACGAAGTTGTACCGCTCGCCGGTGTCCTTGAACTTCTGCTCCTGCAGCAGGTTCAGCTTCTTCTGGTTCAGCGGCGGGATGATCACGTTGAGCGAGAAGCCGATGCACATCGCGAACACCGCGCCCAGTGTCAGTGGACGGATGAAGCGATGAAACGAGATGCCGCTGGCCTTGGCTGCGGTGATTTCGGAATAGCGCGTGAAACTGCTGACGGTGAAGACGGTCGCGAAGAGCACGGCGGCCGGCAACACCTGAAACATCGTTTCCGGCACGCCATAGATGTAGCTGACCGCGATGTCACGCGCGGGAATCTGCCGCTGCAAGTATGTGTCGAGCTTTTCCGTGAGATCCACGATCACGATCAGCACCGGAAAGCCGAAAGCCGTGATCAGGAAGATCCGGAGCCATTCAGCCAGGACATATCGATCGAGTGCGCGCATGAATCAGTGATCCGTGGCTGGCACTGGCGCCGCGCGCCGCGCCGATGGCCGCAGCGACGCGAACCAGGTCGCGATGCGGTCCTTCAGGTCATCCAGGTCGCCGCCACGTGCGGTGCTGCCCTCGCGACCCATGCGCACAAAGAGAAACAGCCCGACCACGGTGAACATCATGTTGGCCGCCCACATCGCGACCCACGGCGGCAGCACGCCGTCGTCGGCCATCGACTCGCCGGCAATCAGACATACATAGTACAGCGCGAACACGCCGAGGCTCGCACCGATCACGAGCCCCACGCCTCCGCGAGGAAAGCGCAGCGCGATCGGTGCGCCGAGCAGCACGAAGACGATGCAGGCCACCGCCAGTGAAAACTTCTTGTGGATCTCCACTTCGTATTGCGCCCATGTCGAGCGCGCGATGGCGCCGCGCTGCAACGACTGCTCGATGGTGGATGCAACACCGCTGGACGCCATCGACGCAGTCGGTGTGGACATCGGCATCAGCGACTGCGGCTCGGCGGTATTCGCGAGGCCGGCTGACGGCGCACCGAGCGTGTGACGCGGGCGGTGCAGGCACGACACCGGGCGTCACGCCCGCAACCACTGTCGTGCCGGCGGCGTCGTTCGGCGTGACCACCGGTGCGATCGTCGGGCTCGCGGCCAGCGGATCGTTCGTGGACTTGCCCCGGTCGCGCGTCGTGCTGTCGCCGCGCTTGAAGAAAGCCGAGAGGGCCACCGCGGCCTCGCAGTAATAGCGACCGATGCCGGGTGAGGCGGTCTTGAGCGAATCAGGTGGCAGCAGCGGCTGCACGATGCCGCGGGTGAGCGCCTTCATGGCGCGCTCCTGCATGACGTTCGCGCCGCGCCGCTCGCGCAGCAGGTCGATCTCGGCGCGATACACCTGGTCCTGCATTTCGCACACACCCATCTCGCGTTCCGACTTGTAGCTGTCCGCACTGTCGCGCGAGAAGCTGTTGGCCACGCCACGCACCGTGATGCGATCCGTGAGGTAGGCCAGTCGCGTGAGCTGTGTCGGCGTGGCGGCGGGAATCTCGGTCATGGTGCCATGGAACAGCATCAGCGTGAGGTCTCCCGTGCCGGCGACCAGCGCGAGGTCACCACTATCGGCCACGATCGTGCGCCGCTTGCTGCCGTCGCCAAAGTCGTAGATCACGACCTCGTGCAAACGGTTGTTGGCCTTGTCGATGCGACGGGCGCGCAGGAACAGCCGTCCCGACACGACTTCGTTGATCACCTGCTCACGCAACGCGAACGTCGGCTTGGTGCGTCCGATGTCGGTCTGCAGGATGCGGAGCCGATGGTTTGCCTCAGGCAGCACGAAGTCGTTGAAGTACACCATCGCGATCGCGAGCACCGTGGCACCGCCGAGCACCGGCAGCATGATGCGCCCCATGCCGACGCCGCTGGCCTTGAGTGCGGTGATCTCGCTTTCCGATGCCAGACGGCTGAACGCGTAGAGCACCGCGACCAGCACGGCCATGGGCAGCGTCATCGCCACCGTGAACGGCAGCGCGAGCAGGAAGAACTCGGCAATCACCGTGGCGGGAAGCCCCTTGCCAACGAGGTCGCCGAAGCGCTTGGCGATGAAATTCAGCAGCAGCAGCGACGTCAGTGCCGTAAGTGCAAAAACAAGCGGCCCGAGATGCTCCCGGAGGACGTAGCGGCTGAGGATCTTCACGGAGCGGGGACGGGGAGGTACAGCACAATCCGGCCGCGGCGTACATTGGACGGCCACGACAACAGCGTCAAGCCTAATTGTGACACGGGTGCAAGTGTCGGGTTCCCGGCGCGCTGCCCTCGGCCTCGCTTCCGTTGGCGCAGCGGAGATCTCGTTACTTCCTCCAGTGTCCCTGCTTTTCATGCCGATTCGTCGCGTGCTGCCCAACCTGCAGTTTCTCGTCCTCAGTGCGCTGCTGGCCTGCTCGGGTGAGCAGCCGGCGGCGAGTGGCGGTGCCGGTGCGGATTCGCTGCGGCTGCGCGCGGACGCCGGGTTCAACGGCCCGACATCGCTGACGTATCTGCAGGTGGCGTTGAAGTTCGGCACGCGCGTCCCGGGTTCAGCGGGCCACAGGGCCACGGGCGACTGGATCGTGAGCGAGATGCGCGCCAGGGGCGCGACGGTCACCGAGCAGGCGTGGACGCACACGACCACGGCCGGCCAGGCAGTGCCGATGCGCAACATCGTGGCGCAGTTCAACCCCGCCGCCACGAAGCGCGTGCTCTACATGACCCATTGGGACACGCGGCCAAAAGCCGAGAAGGCGCCGGCGGCCGACACGCTGACGCCCATCGTCGGTGCAAACGACGGCACGAGCGGTATCGCGCTGTTTCTCTCGATCGCCGACGCGCTGAAGGCGAAGCCCACCACGATCGGCGTGGATCTGGTGTTCGTGGACGGCGAGGATTTCGGCGAGTTCGGGCCGCCGGAGGTGAATGTGTTCATCGGGTCGCAGTACTTCGCCCGTCACCTGCCGTCGGTCGGCTACTCGCCCGCCATCGCCGTGGTGTGGGACATGATCGGCGACCGCAGCCTGCAGATCTTCCAGGAGACGATCTCGCTGGAGATCGCGCCGGAGACCGTCGCGCGCGTCTGGCGGACGGCCGAGTCGCTGGGCTATGCCGGAAAGTTCATCCAGCAGCCCAAGTATGCCGTGCGCGATGATCATGTCTCGCTGCACGCGGTGGGCATCAAGGCCATCGATGTGATCGACATCGATTACCCGTACCATCACACGCTCGAGGACACGGCCGACAAGGTGAGCGTGGAGAGCCTGCAGGTCGTCGGCGACGTGGCGATGGCGGTGATCCGGGATCTGGCGCGGCCGTAGCACGATCGACATGACGACGTCGGCCTGCATCGAGCAGGTACGCGGTGCGTGATTCCGGTGGGCGCTGACTGACGAGTCGGCCCATGGTTGGCTCGTGATGACGCGGAGCCCAGGTGTCGCTGACGAGTAGCGAGCGCAACGCGCTCCTTTGGCTCACGGCCATCATTGCGATTGGTGCGGGCGTCAAGATGTTCGGTCAGTGGTCGCATGCTGGCGCCGCTGACGGCGGTGCGCGCGTGGAACTCATCGCGCAGCTCGCTGCGGTGGATTCGGCTCAGCGCGCTGGTGATCGGTCTCGCGCGCGCGGTGGGCGACGCGGTGGAGCATCCGGCAGCGCCGCCGGTGGGCCGCGTACGGCACGCTCTCGCCCGCCACGCACATTCCGCGATGGCGAGCCGGCGGCAGCGTCAGCACGGACAGCGGTCCAGGTGCCGACACTGGAGCCAGTCGATCTTGATCGTGCCGATTCCGCGATGCTCGAGCGCCTGCCCCGCATCGGGCCGGCGCTGGCGGCGCGAATCGTGGCCGACCGACGGCTCAACGGGGAGTTCGCATCGCTGGAGGCGTTGCAGCGCGTGCGTGGCATCGGGCCAAAGCTGGCCCAGCTGCTCCAGGCGCACGTGACGTTCTCCGGTACACCGCGTCACCCGCCTGTACAGCGCTGACCAGGCTCTACCCAGCCTGTGCCGGCATCGTGCACACTTCAGACCCACCCAGCCACATGCCCGACGTTCGTTCGACGACTGACGCGCGCCCAGCGCCGCCCGGTGCCACCGGTATGGTGAAGCCCGTCGGTTACCGGTCGACTGCAGTGTCCGGTGCAGCGGGCAGTTCGCTGCTCCAGCACATGCTGCGCGAGGCGTTACTGACGCCCGAGCAGCTCGCGAAGGCGACGACGGACCTCGCGGCAGCGGGAGGCGCGGGATCCGTGGCGCTGTTCGCAGTGAAGGGGGGCGCCGTGAGCGAGGTGGCGTTGCTGCGGTCGCTCGCGAAGGCGCACAACATGCCGGCCGTGGACCTGCTCAAAGTCGAGATCGACGAGAAGGTGCTTCGTGCCGTTTCGCACGAGATGGCACAGAAGTACCGCCTGATGCCGTTACGACGCGAAGGCCAGAAGCTCACGGTGGCGATCACCGACCCGTGGAATCACGAAGCGACGGATTCGCTCCGGTTCGCGACGCGTTACGAGATCTTCCCGGTGCTGGCCGGCGAGGTCTCGATGCAGACGCAGCTCGACAAGTACTATCCGGTGAAGGCCACGACCGAGGACTCGGTGACCTCCATGCTCGATGACATCACGTCCGAGATGTCGGATGTCGAGGTGCTCGAGACTGAAGCCGAAGACAGCCCGAGCACGTCGAATGCGGGTGGGGCGGATGAGGCGCCGGTGGTGCGCCTGATCAACGCCATCCTGATCGAGGCAGTGCAGCGCGGCGCGTCGGACATCCACTTCGAGTGTTTCGAGCACGAGCTGCGCGTGCGTTATCGCGTTGACGGTGCGCTGCAGGAAGTGATGAAGCCGCCGATCAAGCTGCGCGCCGCGCTGGTGAGCCGTTTCAAGATCATGGCACAACTGAACATCGCCGAGCGACGCGTGCCGCAGGATGGGCGCATCAAGCTGAAGTTCAGCGGCAAGGTGATCGACTTTCGCGTGTCCACGCTGCCCACGCTCTTCGGCGAGAAGATCGTGCTGCGCATTCTCGACAAGGGCAACCTGACGCTCGATCTTGCCGGCTTCGGCATCGAGCCGCGGGCCGAGCGCGAGTTGATGGAGGCGGTGGCGAATCCGTACGGCATGGTGCTGGTGACCGGACCAACGGGGTCAGGCAAGACGACGACGCTGTATTCGTGCCTGTCGAAGATCAACACCGGCGACACGAACATCATGACGGCTGAGGATCCCGTCGAGTACAACCTGTTCGGCATCAACCAGGTGCTGGTGCGCAACGAGATCGGCATGACGTTCGCGGCGGCGCTGAAGGCATTCCTGCGTCAGGACCCGAACGTCATCATGGTGGGCGAGATCCGCGACCTGGAGACCGGCTCGATCGCGATCAAGGCGGCGCTGACGGGGCACATGGTGCTCAGCACGTTGCACACCAACAGTGCGCCGGAGACCATCACGCGTCTCATGGACATGGGGCTCGAGCCGTTCAACGTTTCGAGCGCATTGAACCTGATCCTGGCGCAGCGACTGGTGCGTCGCATCTGCAAGAACTGTCGCGAGAAGTACGATCCGAGCGCGGCCGAACTGGCGTTGGGCAAGGTGAAGCAGAGCACCACGCTGCGCGAGATGCGGTTCACGCAGGAAGCGCTGGATGGCGCGAAGAAGGGTGCGCTGCCCGATGCGCTTCCGTTCCTGGACACGCTGTCGCTGGACACGACCGTCGGCCAGCTGCCGTACTTTCGCGGCAAGGGCTGCGAGGCGTGCAACGGCAGCGGCATGAAGGGTCGGCAGGGGCTGTATGAAGTGCTGAACATGTCGGCGGGACTGCGGAAGCTGATTCTGCAGAACGCCGGCGCGGCGGAGTTGAAGGATGCGGCCGTCGACGAGGGCATGCTGACCTTGCGCATGGATGGCTGGCTCAAGGTGCTGCGCGGCATCACCACGCTGGAACAGGTGGTGCGCGAAACGGCGGCGTGACGTCGCTGCACGGCCACCAGTCTGTGAAGGCATTCCTCCCGCACTTTGATCGAGACACGACCATGTCATCCAGTCTTCCACCCCTGCCTCCTCGTCGCCTCACGCCATCATTGGCGATGAGTGGCATCGCGATGTCGTCGGCACCCGGTGCGCCGGTGACGTTCCCGCGTCCGGGCGCGTCCGACCCGGCGCCGCTGGCGTCGTCGCATCATCCCAATGGTGTGCCGGCGCCGCCTGCGCTCAACCTGCGCGCGCTGCTCGAGGAAGTGATCGAGCGTGAGGCGTCGGACCTGCACGTCACGGTGGGCGAGCGGCCGATGTTGCGCGTCGACGGTCAGCTGATCGCGGCCCGTACCTCGCATGTGCTGAGTGGCAAGGATACGCTGCAGCTGGCGTACAGCGTGTTGACCGAGAGTCAGAAGAAGCGCTTCGAGCTGGATGACGAACTCGATTTCTCGTTCGGCATCGCCTCGCTGGCGCGCTTTCGTGGCAACCTGTTCAAGCAGCGCGGCCAGGTGGCGATGGTGGTGCGTCGCATTCCCATGATCATCCCGACCTGCGCCGAGCTGAGGCTGTCGCCGGCGATCATCAAGTTTGCCGAGAAGCCGCGTGGGCTGGTGCTGGTGACCGGGCCGACGGGGTCAGGCAAGAGCACGACGCTGGCGTCGCTGATCGACAAGATCAACAAGGAGCGCAAGGCGCACATCCTGACGGTCGAAGACCCGATCGAGTTCGTGCACAAGCACCAGCAGTCGATCGTGAATCAGCGCGAGGTGGGTACCGACACCCGCAGCTTCGCTTCGGCGCTCAAGTCGGCGCTGCGTGAGGATCCCGATGTGATTCTGGTCGGCGAGATGCGCGATCTGGAGACCATCAGCGCGGCCATCACGGTGGCTGAGACAGGGCATCTCGCGTTTGCGACGCTGCACACCAACAGCGCGGCGGAAGCCGTGAATCGCATCATCGACGTGTTCCCGTCGCACCAGCAGAGCCAGGTGCGCGCGCAGCTTGCGTTTTCGCTGGAAGGCATCGTGACGCAGGTGCTGCTCCCGCGCCTGAACGGGCGTGGGCGCGTGATGGCGAGCGAGGTGCTGGTGGTGACGCCGGCCATTCGCGCGCTCATTCGCGACGACAAGATTCATCAGATCTACAGCATGATGCAGGCTGGCAAGAAGTATGGCATGCAGACGCTGAACGACTCGTTGTACCAGCTGTGTGTGTCACGTGAGGTCTCGGAGGACGAGTGCCTGCGCGTGAGCGGTGATCCGGTGGAATTCCTCCGGATGATCGGCAAGCCGATTCCCTCTGGCATGGCGTCGACGTCGGCGTGATGGAGACCTGAAGCATGACCGTATTCACGTATACCGCCCGCACGCAGGGTGGTGAGCTCAAGAGTGCGTCGCTGGAAGCGGCGAGTCGCGACGAAGTCATCACGATGCTGCGCAAGCAGCGCCTGAGCGTCGTCAAGGTCGACGCCGAGAAACCGGCGAAGAGCCTGGGCAGCATCGGCATGCGCGACATCGTCGTGTTCACGCGTCAGTTCTCGACGATGATCAATGCCGGCCTGCCGCTGGTGCAGGCGCTGGACATTCTGGCGAAGCAGAGCGAGAACAAGGCGTTGGCGGCGGTGACGAAGGCAGTCGTCTTCGACGTCGAGAGCGGGCTGACCGTGGCGGACGCGCTGCGCAAGCGGCCAAAGGCGTTCAACGAGTTGTATGTGAACATGGTGGCCGCCGGCGAGGCGGGCGGCATCCTGGACACCATCCTGATGCGCCTCGCGACGTTCATCGAGAAGACCGACGCGCTGGTGCGGAAGGTGAAGAGCGCGATGATCTACCCCGTGACGATCATGGGGGTGGCCGGCGCGGCGATTGCGATTCTGTTGATCTTCGTGATCCCGACGTTCGAGAAGATGTTCGCCGGCGTGGGTCTCGCGCTGCCGCTGCCGACGCGTATCGTGATCGGTTGCAGCAAGTTCCTGCAGGGGTATTGGTGGGCGCTGATCGCCGGCGGCTTCGGCGCGTCGGTGCTGATGAACCGCTACTACGCCACGGACGATGGTCGCTTGCGCATCGACGGCTTTTTGTTGCGCGTGCCGGTGCTGGGCGACGTGCTGCGCAAGAGTGCCGTGAGCCGCTTCACGCGCACGCTGGGCACGCTGATCAGCTCGGGCGTGAGCATTCTGGACGGGTTGGAGATCACGGCCCGCACGTCGGGCAACCGCGTGATCCAGAACGCGATCATGGCCAGCCGCGTGAGCATTGCCGGGGGCGAAACCATTGCGGCACCGTTGCAGAAGAGCGGGGTGTTTCCGCCGATGGTGATCAGCATGATCAGCGTCGGCGAGCAGACCGGCGGTCTGGACGAGATGTTGAGCAAGATCGCGGACTTTTACGACCAGGAGGTCGAGTCCACCACCGAGCAGCTCACGGCGCTTATCGAGCCGCTCATGATCGCCTTCATGGGCGTCGTGCTCGGCGGCATGATCGTGGCGCTCTACCTCCCGATCTTCACCATCTTCACTCTCATCAAATAGGCGTTCTGCCCCGTGTTTTGGGGGCTGTCCCGCCCCATAGGGGGGATACACAGCCTCCCGGCCGGCTGCCAGTGTTGCTACTAGGGGGCACGCAACACGGGGGCCACCTGTCCATCACACAACTCAGCACAGGATTGGAATAACTCACATGCTTTCTCTCACTAAGGCCTTTGAGGCCCGCAATGAACGCATCAGGAACAACGACAAGGGCTTCACCCTCATCGAACTCCTCGTCGTCGTCATCATCATCGGTAT
>ENA-OFDP01000968-OFDP01000968.1-metagenomes-genome-assembly--contig:-NODE-968-length-11803-cov-4.427732_pt1 | contig 11803 bp, 11 predicted proteins | sample MGYA00153389_OFDP01 | MGnify analysis MGYA00153389 | reverse complement strand
CTGCGACTGTCAGCACATCGCTAACAGCACCAATCGTGCCCGAAGAGCCATAGGCTACGTCCCATGCGCCTGCCCGATAGGAATTTGTAGCTTCTTCAAGAATGGCTTTGGCTGCAATTTCGGCGCTTTCAAAGGCTCTTTCCGTAAACTGACCGTCTGCAAAGTACTTCATGGACCAAGCCACGCTGCCGACCCGATACGACTCCATCGAGCGGGCTTCAAGGCCTGTACCCACAATCATTTCTGTTGAGCGCCCGCCAATATCAACCACCAGCCGGCGTTCGTCAGATTGCTGCAATGTGTGCGCCACGCCTTGGTAAATGAGTCGAGCCTCTTCCCGGCCGGAGATCACATCAATCGAAAAGCCCAGTATTTTGTTGGCTTTGGCTAAAAATTCGTCACGGTTCCTGGCCTCGCGCAACGTTTGGGTGGCTACTGCTCTTACCTGGGTTTTTTTGAACCCTGCAAGCCTTTCGCCGAAACGTGCCAGGCAGTCCCAGCCGCGTTGCATGGCCTCCTGCGTGAGGTTACGGTCGGTATCCAGGCCGTTGCCTTGCCGGACGGTTTCTTTAAGGTATTCAATGCGGTTGATCTGGCCTGTGTCGTAGCGGCCAATTTCGAGGCGAAAACTGTTGGATCCCAAGTCCACAGCTGCCAATAGGGTTCCATTTTGCATGGTTTAGTTTAAAGCGACCGCGTTTATTCAGGTGCGTTGGAGAATAAAAAAACCAGCACTTGCCGTAAGCAAATGCTGGCTTGCAATCTCAGCGCGTTTATTTAGACTTGAAGTGGCCTAAAGTTAATCTGCCAAGTTTTCAAATTAACGTGGCGCAGGCGGTGGAATCAAAACACTGTCGATGATGTGAACAACGCCATTTGTTGCATTCAAATCGGCTTTTTGAACCATGCCGTCTTCAACGGTCACGAATTCACCAGCTTTGGACACGCCCACGTTAGCACCGTTGACAGTTTTGACGCTGCTGTTGTTTTTGATATCTGCAGCCATGACTTTTCCGGGTAGGACGTGGTAGGTCAAAACAGCTTTCAAGCGTGCCGGATCTGCGCCTATATCGGCCAAGGTTTTGGCTGGCACTTTAGAAAAAGCTTCATTGCTTGGTGCAAACACAGTAAACGGCCCGGCACCCTTCAAAGTGTCGACCAGTCCAGCCTTGACGATCAGACTGCTCAGAGTGCTCAGCTGAGGGTTGCTTGCAATGGTTTCAGCTGTAGAGACGGGTGTGGGCGAAGTTGCACAACCGGTGAGAGCCAAAACTAGTGCGCTGGCCGTTAAAAAGCGGCGATTCATGAACTTATGGAACATTTGAAAATTACTCCTGTTAAAAACATGTGTGAGAGTAGGAGAATTTGATGACAAAGTCGTGACATTTTTTAATAACGTCGAGGTGTTGCGCAAAATCAGATAGTCCTAAAGGAAAAAGTTGTCCCTAATATGTCACGCCTTTGTCACATGGGGTTTGTACAGTGCATCCATCTTTGTTACCAACCCAAGAGGTGTTTTGATGAAATTAAGCTTTAATGTTTCTGCAACGATGTTGGTGGGTTCAGCCACCATTTTTATGGCGTCCTTGTCGAATGCTCAGTCGGTCACTGGTGCAGGCGCTAGTTTTCCAGCTCCCTTGTATTCAAAATGGGCGGCTGAATATAACAAGCAGACTGGCATAAAGATTAACTACCAGTCCGTAGGCTCAGGTGCCGGTTTGCGCCAGATCGAAGCCAAGACTGTCGATTTTGGCGCTTCAGATGCGCCATTAAAAGATGATGAGCTGGCAAAAAAGGGGCTGGTTCAATTTCCAACAGTTATCGGGGGCGTTGTACCTGTAGTGAACATTAAAGGAATTGCACCAGGACAGCTAAAGCTCAACGGTCAACTTTTGGGTGACATTTACCTTGGCAAGATTACCAAGTGGACAGACCCCGCCATCAAGGCGTTGAATCCAACGCTGGCGTTGCCTGATGCCGCTATCGCCCCTGTGCGTCGCGCTGACGGCTCAGGCACTACTTTTATTTTTACCAATTACTTGAGCAAAGTTAACCCGGAATGGAAGACCAAAGTTGGCGAAGGTACTGCAGTGAACTGGCCGCTGGGTGCTGGCGGTAAAGGCAATGAGGGTGTTGCTGCTTTCGTGGGACGTTTGCCGAACTCGATTGGTTACGTTGAATACTCATACGTCCAGCAAAACAAAATGACGTTTGCGCAGGTTCGCAATGCGGCTGGTAATTTTGTTTCTCCTGATGACACTGCTTTCAAAGCCGCCGCAGTGAATGTTGATTGGTCTAAAAGCTTTTTTCAAATTTTGACTGATCAGCCTGGTAAGGACGCTTGGCCTATCACGGGTGCCACCTTTATCCTCATGCAAAAATTACAAGACAAACCGGCCCAAGCCACAGCTGTGTTGAAGTTCTTTGAATGGGCTTACAGAACCGGCGACAAAGCTGCTGATGAACTTGACTATGTGCCTATGCCGGCAAATGTCAAGGTGGCGATTGAAAAGTCCTGGGCGGAAATCAAGGACGCATCCGGCAAGCCTATTGCTTTTAAATAAATTTAATATTTGCAGCTGCAAAGTCAAACAGGGACTAATCTTGTGTCATCTACACTTCCCGCCAGCCATGCGCCAACCAGAGGGCAGGCAATAGCTGATAAACGGATCATGAGCAATTCCCCACCACCAAACCCAAGGCGGCAAAGTCCGTTGCCAGACAGAGTTTTTGGCTGGATCGCCAAGGGTGCGGCACTGCTGACGCTTAGCTTACTCGCCGGAATACTGGTCTCACTCGTATATGGGGCCTGGCCTGCCATCACCAAATACGGCCTCGGCTTCTTGACCAGCAGTGTCTGGGATCCCGTCAAGGATGAGTACGGCGGTCTGGTGATGATTTATGGCACCGTTGCCACATCCTTTATTGCCTTGCTGATTGCGATTCCGGTGAGTTTTGGGATTGCATTGTTTTTGACAGAGCTTGCGCCAGCATGGCTCAAACGGCCACTGGGTACAGCAATTGAGTTGCTTGCAGCTGTGCCTTCAATTGTTTACGGCATGTGGGGTCTGCTTGTTTTTGGACCCATCCTGGCAACTTATGTTCAACAACCTTTGCAGCGCGCATTTGGAGATGTGCCAGTGTTGGGTGCATTGTTTTCAGGGCCGCCTGTTGGTATCGGAATTTTGTCGGCCGGCATTATCCTGGCCATCATGATCATTCCGTTTATCGCCTCAGTGATGCGTGATGTGTTTGAGGTGACCCCGCCGCTGCTCAAAGAGTCTGCATACGCATTGGGCTCAACAACCTGGGAGGTTGTATCAAAAGTAGTTTTGCCTTACACAAAAGCTGGCGTGGTAGGCGGCATCATGCTTGGTCTGGGTCGTGCGCTGGGTGAAACGATGGCCGTTACTTTCGTGATTGGCAACTTCAACCAGCTTGATTCTTTGAGTCTTTTCCAGGCTGCAAACAGCATTACTTCTGCGTTGGCTAATGAATTTCCAGAGGCGGGTCAGGGGCTTCATCAGGCGGCGTTGATCTACCTCGGACTGGTTCTGTTTTTTATCACATTTGTGGTGCTTGCATTATCAAAAGTAATGCTTGCGCAATTGAACAAACACGAAGGCACAAAAACATGAGCGCCACTTTGCAGGAGGCGCGCCTGGCAAAGTTTGCCAGGCGCAAATTAACCAACCAGGTGGCGCTGGTGCTGTCTCTGGGGGCCATGGCTTTTGGCCTGTTTTGGCTGTTCTGGATCTTGTTTGAAACCATTCGTCTGGGAATTGGCGGCATAGCATTTGCTACTTTTACGCAAATGACACCTGCTCCCAATGAGGCGGGTGGTTTGGCCAACGCGATTTATGGCTCGTTTTTAATTGTGACGATGGCTACCTTTGTCGGCACGCCTATTGGCATCATGGCGGGCATTTATCTGGCTGAGTACGACACGAATGGCTGGTTGGCGTCGTTGACCCGATTTGTCAACGATATTTTGCTTTCTGCGCCATCAATTGTCATTGGCCTGTTTGTTTATGCGGTGGTTGTTTCGCAGTTCAAGTCATACTCGGGATGGGCGGGGGTGATGGCGCTTGCCTTGATAGTGATTCCAGTTGTTATTCGTACAACTGAAAACATGCTTCAACTTGTCCCTTCAGGGCTGAGAGAGGCTGCATATGCGCTCGGAGCTCCAAAGTGGAAAGTTATCACAAAAATAACGCTCAGAGCAGCTCGCGCTGGTGTTGTGACGGGAATACTGTTGGCAGTTGCACGCATTGCTGGCGAAACTGCGCCATTGCTTTTCACGGCATTAAACAACCAATTCTGGAACTCTGACATGAGCCAGCCAATGGCCAGTCTGCCGGTCACTATTTTCAAATTTGCGATGAGTCCCTATGAAAATTGGCAGCAACTGGCATGGGCCGGGGTGTTCCTCATAACACTGGCGGTTCTTGGGTTGAACATCCTTGCACGCATCTTGACGCGCAACAAAGACTGATCATTGATCAAACAAATTCAAATAAGAGGTTATTCATGGTTGCCACAGCTACAGCATTAGAAAATCCAAAAATTTCGGTCAAAAATCTTGATTTTTACTACGGCAAATTTCACGCGTTAAAAAATATAAATTTGCAGATTCCGGAGAAAAAAGTAACTGCATTTATTGGTCCTTCCGGCTGTGGCAAGTCTACCTTGTTGCGGATTTTCAACCGCATGTATGAGCTTTATCCTGAGCAGCGCGCAGAAGGTGAGATCATGTTTGAGGGCGAAAACTTGCTCACTTCAAAAAAGGACGTGGCTCTGATTCGTTCCAAAGTAGGCATGGTTTTCCAGAAACCCACACCTTTCCCAATGTCTATTTATGACAACATCGCGTTCGGTGTCAAGCTATTTGAAAGCCTTAGCAATTCAGATATGGATGAACGGGTTGAGTGGGCTCTGCGAAAGGCAGCGCTTTGGGGAGAGGTTAAAGACAAGCTTAATCAAAATGGAGCCAGCTTGTCGGGTGGTCAGCAGCAAAGGCTTTGTATCGCCCGCGGAGTGGCCATCAAGCCGGAAGTCTTGTTGCTCGACGAGCCTTGCTCTGCACTTGATCCGATTTCAACAGCCAAAATTGAAGAGTTGATTACCGAGCTCAAGAACGATTACACAGTGGTAATCGTTACGCACAACATGCAGCAGGCTGCACGCTGCAGCGACTACACGGCTTATATGTATTTGGGTGATCTGGTTGAATTCGGTGTTACCGAAGATTTGTTCTTTAAACCAAAACGAAAAGAAACCGAAGATTACATTACCGGCCGTTTTGGCTAAGCGCAAAAAACTTCAAAGGTAATGTATGTCTGATAAACATTTGTCCAGCCAGTTCGACAGTGAGCTCAATGGTGTGTCGTCGCGTGTCATGGAGCTTGGTGGCTTGGTTGAATCACAGATTCGCCTCGCGACTTACGCGCTGTCGCAGTTCAGTGTGGACAGCGCCAACCAGGTGCTTGAAGCTGAGGTGCGCGTCAATGCTATGGAAATCGATATTGACCGCGAGTTGTCGTCCATCATCGCGCGCCGGCAACCCACCGCCCGTGATTTGAGGTTGTTGATCGCCATATCTAAAACCACCGCCAACCTGGAGCGTGCTGGTGATGAAGCTGACAAAATTGCACGTATGGTCAAGTCGATTATTGGAAGCGGTTCGGCTCGCGCGCTGCCATCATCGGATCTTCGCGTGGCTGCTGAATTGGCGTCTGGTTTGCTGCGTAAAGCTCTGGACGCTTTTGCGAGACTGGACACAGCTGTTGCGCTGTCAATCCTCAAGGAAGACGATCAAATTGACAAAGAATTTGATGGCTTTGTTCGCAAACTTATCACTTACATGATGGAAGATCCGCGCACTATTTCAGCCAGTCTTGACTTGTTATTTGTTGCAAAAGCTATTGAACGTATTGGCGACCACGCCAAAAATATTGCAGAATTCATCATTTACATCGTCAAGGGTGAGGACGTCAGGCATACGCCGATGGCTCAGATCGAGTCAGCAGTTCGATAACCACATGTCTTGGCAAATAAATGAAGCATCAACCGCGTGTTTTGATTGTTGAGGACGAACCTGCAATCGCCGAGTTGATTGCAGTTAACTTGCAGCATGGCGGTTTTATTACGGTCATCGCGCAAGACAGCGTGACCGCGCAGCGGGAACTGGATGCGGTTCTGCCAGACGTGATTTTGCTTGACTGGATGTTGCCAGGGCAAAGCGGCTTGTCATTGGCGCGTCATTGGCGCAAGCAGGTCAGGACGAAAAGCATTCCTATTTTGATGCTGACAGCGCGCGGTGACGAGCCGGACAAAGTAGCTGGTCTTGACGCTGGTGCGGATGACTACATCACCAAGCCATTTTCAACACAGGAGTTGCTGGCGCGTATACGTGCTGTTCTGCGCAGGCGAGCACCTGAGTCGGTGAGCGACAGCGTGTCTGTTGGCGCACTCGTACTGGATGCCGGAACACACCGCATTTCATTTCAAAACCAGGAACTCAAGCTCGGGCCTACTGAATTTAAACTGCTTCATTACTTCATGAAGCATGCCGAACGTGTGCACAGCCGCAGTTCGTTGCTTGACAAAGTGTGGGGCGACCATGTTTTTATCGAAGAGCGTACTGTTGATGTGCATGTCAAGCGCTTGCGTGAAGCTCTGGGCGCTGCTGGCAGCATGGTTGAAACGGTGAGGGGTTCAGGTTACCGGCTGACCTCAATGGCTTCAATCAGTGCTGCACAATAAGCAGCATGATCAATCGTTGGTTGGTGTTTTCCACCTGCCTGCTTGCAGGTGGCTTTATGGGGTTTTGGGCTGCATCACAAAACGGGCTCATCGCTGGTCTTTTGTTTGCAGCTTTTGTCTGGCTGATTGTTGACAGTTTTTATGTGGCTCGGTTCTTAGCCTGGCTCCGCTTCGCACAAAACAGCGATTCAACGTTTGCCGCCACGCAATTGCCTCCCAGCTTGCCGGGTCTTTGGGGCGAGGTTGCTGAGCGCATTCGCAGGCTTTCCAGAAGCCAGGATCAGCTTCTACAGGACAGTCAAGGCCGCCTGGACGAGTTTCTGGCGGCAATGCAGGCCTCACCCAGTGGTGTGGTGTTGCTAGATTCGCAAGACCGTATTGAATGGTGCAATCAGATGGCGACCCAGCACTTTGGTTTTGATGCGCGCAGAGATGTACTGCAGCACGTCGCCAATCTCGTGCGGGCGCCTGCCTTCAGGACCTACATGGCTTCCAACAACTTTACGCACGATGTGGTGATCCCTGGCAGCGCCAGTGCTCCAGGTCGGCCGGTTAATTTATCGGTGCATGCACACTCTTACGGCAAAGATCGCAAGCTGTTGCTGTCACGTGACATTACGGCGGTCGAGCTGGCTGAAGCCATGCGGCGCGATTTTGTGGCGAATGTCTCACACGAAATTCGCACGCCACTGACAGTTTTGTCGGGCTTTATCGAAACACTGCAGACTTTGCCTTTAAAAGAGCTGGATCGTGAGCGTTACCTAGGTTTGATGGCGCAACAATCGCAACGTATGCAGACTTTGGTCAAGGACTTGCTGACACTGTCACGGCTTGAAGGCAGTCCGCACCCTGGTGGCAATGACTGGGTAAACACCAGCGCGCTGTTTGCGCAGTCTGAACAAGAGGCGCAGGCTTTATCAACCTTGCTTGCGCCGCACGGCCATGACATCAAGTTTGATGTGGGTAGAGGCTCTGAAATTGCAGGTGTACAGGCTGAGCTATACAGCGCTGTGTCAAATCTGGTAGGCAACGCAGTGCGCTACACGCCAGATCGTGGCAGAGTTTATGTAAGCTGGAAAATTCTTGCTGACGGGCGGGGTGAGTTTATGGTCAAGGACAGTGGCCCAGGCATAGCTGCGGAGCATCTTCCGCGTTTAACTGAGCGGTTTTACAGGGTTGATCGCAGCCGCTCGCGGGAGACCGGCGGTACTGGCCTGGGATTAGCGATTGTCAAACATGTCGCACAACGCCACGGCGCGGAACTCCATATTGAAAGCCAAATTGGACAAGGCTCGCAGTTTTCGATCACGTTTCCGTCTGCGCGCGTGCGAAGTTTACAAACATCCTAAACATGCGCGCCATTGGCGTTTTGATTTTTCCATACAGCGTGCCACAACAAAATCAAAAAACTGATCGCTACCAGCCACAACGCCAGGCTGCTGGCAATCCAGAACGTACTGGGTGAGGGCATGGCTTTCAGCCCCAGCAAGCCTTCATAGGTCAACAGATAACCACCGTAAAGCCCAAGGCCCCACAGCAAAACGCCATAAAGTACGAGTGGAACAAAATTGATACGGTAACAGCGCAGTAAAAACGCACACACGGCCTGAATGCAGTCAGCCAGATGGTAAAAAGCTACCCAAACAAGCAGGGACGATGCGGTGCTGACGATGGCCGGATTGGCAGAATAAAATCCTGCCAAACTGTTTTTTGCTATTAATAATGTAGCTGCTAGCGCAATAGAAATGGCGGCTGTAAGCTTTAATCCCATTAAAACAATGCGTTTTGCATGGTCTGGTCTGCCAGCCCCCAGCCAGAACGATACCCGCGCGCTGCAAGCAATCGCCATCGATAGCGGCATCATGTACAGCACTGCTGCCATGCTGGCAGCTATCTGGTGGCTGGCTGATGCCGTAACGCCGAGCCTGGCTATAAATACTGCCATCAAGGTAAATGATGTCACCTCCACCAGATAGGCCAAACCCGCCGGAATACCAAGTCGTGCAAAGTTGCCAATTGCAGGCCAGTCAGGCCGTTCCATGCGCTGCCAGATACGAAATGGCCTGTAGAGTTTTTGTGTTCGAAGCATCACCAGGCCAAAAGCCAGCAGCAGATAGTTGACAACCAGGGTGGCCCAAGCGCAACCAACAACTCCCATAGGTTCAATACCTGCACCACCCGCCACCAGCCAGATCGATAGTGGAATTTTCACGAACAAGGCACCCACTTGCAACCACGTGACCAGCAGCGGCTTGCCCAGTGACTGGTTGAAGGTGCTGTAAAGCCGAAACAAAATCGAGGGTGCAAACGCGAAAGCCAAAACTGTGAGGTAGCTTTGGACTTCGCCCAGCATGGCTTGAGGTACTTGCGCCCATTGAAGCAACGTCCCAGGGAATAACAGCGCTGCCATGCCTGCCATGGTGATCAGCCCACTCAAGTAAAGACTTTGTCTGAGCGAGCGGCCTATTTCGTGATGTTTGTTGGCGCCCAGCAATTCGGCCCAAATAGGCAGCAGCGCTTGCACAATACCGATCAAACCGACATACACGCTGATGTAAATGGCCGAGCCAACCGACAGTGCTGCCAATGCTGTATCGCTGTAGCGCCCGGCAATGACAGTATCGGCCACGCCGAATGCCATGACAGCGAGTTGACCGACGAGCACTGTTCCTGCGTGCCGCGCTATGATTTTTAACTCGCTCACGGTGTGGTTCGCGACCGCTGGCTTTCCGCACTGGTGGCAACACGTTTGAACAGCAAAACGTTATCGTTTTTATCCGCTGGCCTGCGCAGTGTTGCCCAAAAGGCCCAGTCTGGAAGATTAACGACATTGCTTAGGGTAAGTTGGGAGTCGGCATCAACAATCAGGAACTCGCAACCAGCATCCGGTGCAGCCTGGCGCAGTGTGAGCTGACCGTGATACTGCAAAGCAGCTGCCTGAGCGCTGCTGATGCCGTATATCTCTGCACACTCGGTTTTACCAATCTGTTTTGCTACTTGACGCGACATGGGGGCATAGCTGCGGGCATAGTCAAGCAGGGGCAGCCACAACGTCATTAAAAGCAACCAGCACAGCGTTGCTCCGCCTGCTGGCAACACCAGAGACTTCCAGAGCGCCGTGCGATGCGCGCCAGTGCGCCACTTCACCAGCCAGGCCCAGGCCAGTGTCGCGCCAAGAGCCATCAAAAATGCAAACCACGAAAAACTCGGTTCAAACCCCGGCGCGAGCTTGGCCACATTGGCGGCGGGCTGGCGCGGCACACCCGTTTGCATGGCTATCCACACCACCCAGATGATGATGCCGCAACCGGTAAAAAACAGCAGGGTGAACCAGTCAATCAGCGATGCTACGCTGCGCTTGAGTGTCGGCAACGCAAAGGCCGCCAGCGCGGCCATGGGCGGCAAACCCGCGAGCAAACTGCGATCACCATTAGCAGTCGTTACACTGGCCAGTACCGCAACTGCCACAAACCAAAGCGGCAAGGCAACGTGGCGGCTGGCCAGCTGCCTTCGCCAGCGCCAAAGCGTCCACATCGCCAGTGGCCAGGTGGGCCAGGTAAACCACAGCAACAGTCGGCCTAACTTGCGCCAGTCCGTCCACGCGCTCTGGTCGCCGGAGCCAGGTAAGTGAATGCGCCAACGCCACAAGTCCAGCATCCAGGTCAGCATGGCCACACTTGAAGTAATACCAACAATCAGCAGCAGCCATTGCCAGGATTGGCGCTTTTCGGTAGTGTCTGGAGCGTTGGCGCGGTCGTTATTGCCCCATCGCATGTGCGCCCACTCCACCACCGCACCACCAGCGCCCAGCAACACGGCAAGCGTCGGTGCGCCACTTAATGCCAAGCCTGTCAAACCCACCAGCAAGCCCAGTGCGGGCCCAAATACCTGAGTGGCACGGCGGAAAGGGCTGGCGGCCATTGCGTAAAAAACCAATGCCGTAAAGCCTAATTGCGCCAATGCGGGCGTGGTCTCATGCGACAGCTGTGCCAAACCCAGACTGGCAATCAGTGCCAGCACACCTGCATCGGCAATGGCACGCGCGTAATCGGTTGGGCCAGCCTCACCACCAAATGCAAAAGCCACTGGCTGGGCTTGCGGGCTGCGCGCCAAATAATAGATGGCGTACCAGGTGGCCATCAGGCTCAGAGCCAACAGCATCATGAACGGTATGCGTACGGCAAAAGCCGGGTCCAGAAATGGCAGAAACTGAATGGCTAAAGCGCCCAGCCAGTAGGGCACCAGCGCATCAAAACCGTTAACCTGTCCTAACAATTGAGGCGAAAGCCAGTTGGCCCAATTTGAAGCCAGTTCCTGCATCACACCAAAGGCGGCTACATCATCATTTTTCCAGGGCGCGCGGCCAAAAAACCCCGGCAACACATAGGCCGCGCAAAACAGCAGCAGGGCCAGCCGTGGCAATCGGCGGACGGCGGACTGGGCAATGATGGCAGGGGAGGGCTTGTTCAAAACGACTGAAGATTGGATTAAGCTGATCTTTGCGTAACGACGGACGAAAAAAAAAAGCAGCCCGATCTCAGGCTGCTTTTTGTTGCTCAGAACGCTACTCAAGCAACTACTGGTGCAGCCTCTTTGGCTGGTGTCTTGCCAAAACGGTTGCGGAACTTCTCTACGCGACCGCCCATGTTGTCCACAGATTTTTGCGTACCTGTGTAAAAAGGATGTGACTCGCTTGACGTGTCCAGTTTGTACAAAGGCAACTCGCGACCGTCGTCCATTTTCACCATTTCTTTGGTGTTAACGCAAGAGCGTGTAACGAATTTGAAGTTGTTGGACAAGTCCAAAAAGCAAACGTCGCGGTAGTTGGGGTGAATGCCGTCTTTCATTTCTCTATCCTTGTGTGTCGTTTCGGCAGCCACTCAAAACCGTTTTGAGCACTTTCCAGTCAGCCTCAAATTATAGCGCGCTCAGCCGCCGCGGCGCATCATGTCAAAGAATTCGTGGTTGTTTTTGGTTGCTTTCATGTTTTTCAGCATCAATTCCATCGACTCGATTTCGTCCATGTTGTACATGAATT
>ENA-OFDP01000967-OFDP01000967.1-metagenomes-genome-assembly--contig:-NODE-967-length-11806-cov-3.532040_pt1 | contig 11806 bp, 7 predicted proteins | sample MGYA00153389_OFDP01 | MGnify analysis MGYA00153389 | reverse complement strand
CGGAAATGCCACCTGTACCGATTAGTAAATTTTTACCAACAATCTGAGCAGTGGAGTTTGCGGTGTCGGCATTCCAAAATGTTGGAAACGCTATTGTAGCAAGTTCGACATATATCCCTTTAAAATTAATTGGAATAAAAACTGGAAAAGTATTTAGCTTAATATCAGATAAAATTGGGATAACATTATCTAATAAAATTATTATACCAGTGTCAGAAATTGTTATTGGATCAACAGTAATTAAGGGAAGATTAGGTATAAATTTAATTCCTTTGTTAAGATCTATTTCTAAATCGTAACCAGCAATACTTACAGAAAAAGGTTCATTAATTCCAAGCTGATTGACTTTCTTTTCCCATTTTCCATTAATCATCTCCACAGGAACAATAAATTCAGAAGCTATAGATAATGAAAAATTGATCGAATTAAGTGAAAGTAAAAAATTTGGTAAAACTTTGGCGTGGAAGTTTAAAACAGAATAGTTACCACTTTTTAAAATTGAAATATTACAACCATTAAGAAATAATAATGGCATTTCAATTTTATCAAAAAGTACTATATCACCAGTAAGTTCATATTGTTGATCTGTATTTGCTGTTGTATAATTAGCAATTCCGACACTATCTATAAAAGATGGTTCTCCTAAAAATTCAGGCCAGTATCTCAAACAATCTCGCAAAGGGGTAAAGTTATTTAGCATACTATTTTTATATTGATTTTTTTAATAATCATTTTTTTATTCATAACCTCTTCAGAATAATAATTTAAAAAATTAATTAATAGTATAAATATTGTATAAAATATTATCTTCAATAATGTTATTTCTAAATAACTTTATACATTCTTTATTTTCTACTTCTAAATGAAAATCTTTACCTTTTATTGCTATACTTTTTATCATCTTAAAATAATCCTTAGCAGATTTCTCTCCTAATACAATTTCTTCTTTGGGTTTTATTTTAAACGAAAAGCATGTATCCTCGTTGCTAGTTATTGGTACCATTATAAGTTTATCATGGTCAGAATGAATAAATATACATATTTTTACGGTGTAAACTTTATCTGATTTGTTAATTAATAAGGTTGAAAACTCTCGTTTACAACCACTAAGCAATACTAAAGAATAAACCAAAACCATTAAAAAAATAGAATTTCTTAAGTTTATTAGATTGTAATTCATTTTTAATTTATTGAATTGTGTGAACATTGTATCCTTTTATTTTTTCATTTATTCTACCGTTAAAAAGTCTTAAAACTTCTTCTTTTTCCGCTTTCAGATGAAAGTTTACTGCATTTAATTCAATACTTCCGATTCCATACGACATACCATTTCCTTTAAAAAGTGTACTAAAATGTTCTAACACCACTTCATCATTTGGTTTCAAAATAAACTCAAAACAGGTGTCTAAGCGACCATATATTATGGCTATGGGTTTATCATTATCTTTATGTTTTGGAGCATTAAGATGGCTCCTTCTCTTATTTTCTAAAATTATTGCTGAATCAATGTAATGCAATCTTTTTATTCTTACTTTATATTCCTTACCAGTTTTATTAATAATTAGAGTAGAATGAACCTTTTCACAACTTGATGAAATTAATAATAAGTATCCTAAAACTATAAGTATTACATGATAGCTATAGTATTTATGGAAAAACAATCTGTTTGGTGTTTGAGCTAATTTCATAAGAATTCCTAATTTTAATCTTTATTTGAATGGTAATTGATGAACCAGAAGGTTGGTTAGGTATTTGAAAGGTTAATTCTGACGCATCTATTATAGAATACATTATTTCATTATTATTCATTAACAGCTTCATTAGAGAAACTGCATTATATGAATAGTTATTTCGACTTTCAATAAAGTTCTCACCAAAAATTGTAACTGTTGCATTGATTCCATTTAAAGCAAAAACATGAGAATTGATTATTGGATTTTCAATCATCAAATTCCACCTATACATTTCTCCTAAAAGCTTATGTTTTATATTTGGATTACTGTTTATTATTATACTAAATAGCGTGGATGTGGTTTTAATATTTATAGTTTTTAATTGAATTAATGGATTCCAAATTAAGGACAAAAATGAGGTGCTAATCATAGACTGCGCCGAGTCAGTCATCCAACTATTTGATTTTGAAATGTCTCCATTTTCACTTTCAATGATAGCTTGATCAACCGCTTGATTATTTATTACTAGATGCCAAAAAATAAAGTAAAGACAATTTCCAAATGCTCCTTCTGATTCAAATCCTTTGTTGAGATCAATTTGATTTTTTGGATCTAATGACCCAGTAATGATATTACTTTCAATTTCTTCAAATTCTATAAGATCCAATTCTAAACTTTTATTTTCAAATATTGACTCCATAGCATAAGACCATCCTTCGGTTAATGCTCTAGTAGTATTAGATAATGACTGGGGACTATGAAAAAAATTATGATCTTTTATTCCATCCCACAAAAATTGCAGACCAATACTTACATTTGAATAGTCAGATACTTTCCACATTATTTGGTGAAAGTACTCATGAACAATTGTGGCTCTTGTGTAACTTTTAGTTTTTCGAGTAAGCCAAATTAACCCAACTGGGAAAGATGTTGGAGTTAACTCTTCTGATATATGATATAAATTTATTGTTACTTCTTGCCCTTCCCAGTTACCATTTGTAAAATAGTTCAAAAACGAATGAATCTCTCTTATAATTTTTAAAACATAAAAACTTGTTACAGTAATTTCGTTAAAAAAGAGTATCCTTTTTGGTTTATTTCTCTCCTCTGATGATGTATCGTTAAGAGTAGTTTTAACATTATCAATATAATGAATCAAACTTTCATCATTATTCTTACTTCTCCAAACATATTGTGTATGTAAAATACTGTCATTGATTACTGTTTTTTTAAGATTTAAATTATTAATATCCTCAGTTTCAAAAAGAATATCAAAAAATAATTCATCTTTAGGTTTAAGGTTAAATAGTAATGTGTGTACTTCACCTTTGTTATTTGTGTACACTGTTTTATAAATTAAAGCAAAGGCTCTTAAATCTATTTTTAATAAAGGAATAGATGGATAAACATGTTTCTTAAACGGAGTAACTTTTTCAGTAAATAAATATTCAAGTTTTAAATGAAAATCAACACCTACTCTAAAAGTAAGTGGGTTATCCGTATTTCCTAATTTAAATCCTTTAAAATTATTTAAGTATCCAGGAGTACTATCAACACTCAGCCAATAATCGGTGCTATTATCTGCTTTGGTACTCCATTCATTAGGTAATAGTATTGGTTCATTAGAAAGATTAAACTGATTAATTTTGGTACAAGCAGGGTTTAAAATAAAAAAATATAAATTTGGGTAAGGACTTGTTGTAGTTGGTGTTGGTAAGCTTGAAAAATTAAAAATTACTTGACCATTTGCATTAGATGTTGCAACAGCTAGTTCGTTTTGGCTACTTGTAAGTAATACATCATAATTCATAAGTTTCACTTCACAACCCGCATCAATTGGAATGTATTCAGGTTCAGAATCATCGTCTACACTTAGTGGATTCCAAATTTCAAATTTCAAATAAATGTCTAAGGGAACTATAAAACTAGAAATTGACTGAATGATAGGATGGCCAGTCCAAATTTTACCTTCATTTTCTGTAGGTAATAATTCCATACTTCTCAAAAAACTTATCGGAGATAGATAATCAATTAGTCCAGTTTCAAAAAATTTCAAACTAAATTCTGTTGCATTATTTGAATTTTTATTAAAAGAACCAAGTTTCAGTCCAGCTCTAGTGCTAAATCTAATAGAACCGTTTTTTATCCCATCTATAAAATGAAGTACTTTAATATTTAGTAACACCAGTATAGGATCAGTCCCTTGAGAATCTTTCCAGTAACTATTAATTAATTTTGTTAATGATTGTGCATTAAATGATGATCTATTATTTTGCCATGAATCAATTCCATTAATAATGTTATTAATATGCAGGGTAAGATCAAGGTTAAAAGAAATTTCATCAATATTTTCTATTAATATAAGTTCAGGGGGTGGTATTCCATAAGGAAATCTTTGTTTTAGAACCATTGTTGAAATAGGGCTTGGTTGAATACATAAAGTATTTGTTGAAGCTATGGTATTAGACAAAATTCCCAGAGGTGATGGAAAATTTGTACCTTGTTTTACAAAAAAAATATTACCGTCTAACGGAACTAAGTTTGAAAAAACCTGATTTGGATTTGTAGAAGTTATTGTAAAAGCCAGCCCTTGTTGTCCATTGTTGATTGAACTAACTGTTAATCCTAAATTGTTATAAAATGTTAAAGCATCTTCTTCAATTGAAGGGGGTTCAATAATTGGAATAAAATAATGACAATTTGTTCCAAATTCATTGTTCTCAGGCATACTCTGCGTTTTTATTTGATATTTCTCAACTTTAAATTTACAATTAATTTAATAATAATAAATGTTGGTATTAACTTTTATTAATAAAATCCCGAAAATATTAATAATTATCATTTTATTTAATTATGCTGCTATTTGGTGAAATTCTTTTATTGTATAAATTTTGTTTATCTCCATACTGCCATCTTCGTAAATTCTAATTTTGCGAATATCAATGGGATCCTCCAAAAGTTTATTGCCGCTACCTTTTGGTATTTCTGCAATAAAAGTTAGTTTAGCAGAGGCCTCTAGAAACCATCGATTATCCAATCTGTCTACGGCTACTTGGCGAAGTTCTAATTTGAGCACTTCGGGTATAGCTAAATGCAGCAATCCATCTTTTTCTGATGCAGAAATTAGAAAATCACCATTAGTACCAATAAAGGCAGTAACGTTAATTTCTGCTAGGTTGCCATTTGGATCTTTAAAACCTGGAATCTTTAACGTACCACTGATGGCACTACGAACAATAGCATTTTGTTTAAACTCGATGAGAAAAGCATTTAATCCTAATTCAAAATGTTTGTCGGCAGAAGCGGTATTGCCCAATTTAAATAAGGCTTTGCCGTTGGTTGCAGTTTCTAAAGATAGCACACCGGAAATGCCACCTGTACCGATTAGTAGATTTTTACCAACAATCTGAGCAGTGGAGTTTGCGCTGTCAGCATTCCAAAATGCTGGAAAACCTATTGTAGCTTCTTCAATATATACACCAATAAAATCATTTGGACGCCTATCAGCATCAGCCTCTGCAATATTATTTGTTTTACTTAAATCTAACTTTGCGAAATCAAATGCAATTGTTAATTGTGTATTCCCAATTTGAGCTTTGGGATAATCAATAGGAAAAGTAACGATTAGATTTTTTGAAAATCCAAAAGAACCATTTGTATTGAATATAAATTCTCCTACTTCGAAATATAAATTAAATAATTTGGTATTATCAGGTTCAATTACATTATTTACGTTTATAGGTTGAAGAATTGATCTTGGAAACTCTAATGCTGCTGATAGTTCTAAAGTAGCTTTTAACTCTGGTATTAAAACTTTTTTAATTAATTCTATTGGAGTATTTGCATTATTCAAAGTTGAATCATCACCAGTTAATAGAACTGACAAGAATTTATTTGTTTTTACAAAAATGTCACTAATACTTCCAGTAAAATATGTACCAAATATTACTTCCCAAATAGAATTAAATTGAGTTTTAGTGGCATACGTTATGAACAAATTTATGTTTTCCTCTTCAGTTAAAGCTAAATCATAAACTAAATTATATCCAAAATTTGTGTTTACATCTAAAAAAAATTGTTGTACTTTATTATTCTGAACAGTTACAAATGTTTCAATTCCTGAGACAGTTAATTGTACCTCATCAGCTGAAATAATTTTTTTTGCAATATCGAAAAAAGCGGTTCCGTCAAAGGAAAATGATGATAATCTAAAGTCAGATATATATTTTAGAATACCTTTATGAAGGTAAACATTTATTGGAAACTCTGAAACTGTTGCAGCAGAAGTAGGTGGAAACAATTTGAGTTTAAATCCAGTACCTGGTAAAAGTAGTGCTATTTCAAAATCTGTTGCAATAATTAATTGATAATTTATGTTTAACCCAGATAAATCCTCATTAATACTTAAATCTCTGAAATATAAATTATCAAATATTGTTTCAATTCCTTGTTCAAGAAAGTTAAGCTCCGTTGGAAGCCCTTCTATTGAAATAATTGTATTTAATGGATGATACAGGTTTGACATAATAAGGAAAACTAAGGTTAAAATTTACTGAAGTAATTTTTAAATAAGCAATGTTGGATTAAACTATTTTAAAGTATTTATAAAGGAAATTCTAATTCTGAAGGCTCGGTTTTTTTTATAAAAAATACAAAAGAAAAAACTTTGATAAAACCTATTTACATTATTTATATCAGGGAAATAAAATTTGCCCTTTATTATTTTAACCATCCTTCAAATTAATTATTTATAAAAGCCGACATACTTATTAATAAGATACATAAGAAAAGTAATATTTAGTAAAAGTTTAACTAAAAAAAATACATCAGTTCCATGAAGCGCAAAGTGCAAAAATATAGACTACTATATATATTATTGCAATTATGAGAAAAGGATAATAAATGATGAAGTATAGGTAACTTGAATTTTGTTGTTGTAAAGCAAATGTTTCAAATATAATATATAGAGATAAAAATCCAGTAAGGTGTACCAAAAAATCTGGATAGTCTTTTCTAGAGGATTCAATAAAATCAGAACCTATCCAGCTACTAGAAAATAATATAGACATTATATTAACCATTATTAATAAAATTAATCTTATTTGATTAATTACATTCTCATCTTTTATTTTAGATTTCAGCATTAAATCTCTGTTCTATAAAATTTAAAAACTTTAACATAACATATTCTAACTCTTCTGGATCTGTATCATATCCTATAGTAGTACTTAAATCTCCGATTATTGATAATAAATTGTTTCTTTCAAATCTGACTTTAAAATTATTGTTACCAGGCATTAAGTATTTTGGAAATGGTCTAGGCAAACCTAAGAATACTGCTGTTCTCAAATATCCAACGGTTTTCTGATACCAAAAATGCGCAAATGTTTCTCCTCTTTTTCTTAGTGCTTCAACAGAAATGTGGTTTAAATTATCAGCTGCCCATTCGTATTTGTTTAAGGCTGCATTTTTCTCTATAAAACCTTGGTAAACTAGATTGGATGCATTGGCTGATGGATTATCAATTAAGTTTCCGTTGCCATCGTAGCCAACACAAAAATTAAAGAATCTTTTTTTGTAATTCGCATTGATGGGGTATTTATTTGGCAAAGCTGCATCGTATGCTAGGTCGTAATAATATGAAAGCAAAAAAGATAACTTTAAAGATGTATCAGCATCTATGCCGTTTGCTAGTTTATAAGCAGTATAATTAATAGGTACACTAAAATATTTCCAATCTCTGTAAATTCCAAATGGGTCAATATCACCAAATAAATCAGGTTCAGAAGCAGATATGTCATAAAACTTATCTGGATCATCCACTTCAGGGTAATAAAATTTGCCTCTTCCTAACTTTTGCCGACCATATTGATTATATATACGTCTCTCTGCAGCCGCTATAAAAACATCTGCCACATATCCGGTTAGATCATTACTTTTTGTAATTTGAAAATTTTTATAGTTATATCCTGTATCTGCATAATTGTAAATAAGACCATCTAAACCAAACATTAAATGACCTAAGTCTATTTTGTTTTGATCTGCATCTTTAAAAAAAGGACTTGGATTATCGCCAATAGAATTCTCGTCTGCATGTGAAGTTATTATAGCTAAAGAAGATTTGGATATTTTATTTAGGTTTCTGTATTCAGCAACTGTACTTGGTGGCGGTGAATAAATTTCTTTATCATCAGAATTTGGGATTGTTCTTTCAAACGCTACCTTATTTTCAAATGTAAATAAAGCATTATTAATTCCATAATATTGATTACTTAATTTAGCGATATTTTGTTCAGGTGTATTTGATGAATAATAATATTCAATTTCCATAACCAAAGTTATGAGTTTTGTGTAAGAAAAAATAGCATCGGGATTGGATATTCTATTTTCACCATTTGCGCTGTTAGCTGATGAAGGAGTTGAAAAAGTAAGCCCATTTTCTGTGGAAACAGATAATTCACCCAAAGTACCAATGTTATTTTTTATTACATAGTTACCATTTGAGTCCATTCCCTTTAAAATTACTCTCGATTCTTGATAGAAATAATTGGTGTCATTAAAATTCAATAAGTTAGTGAATCCAAAATTTATCGTATGGTTAATTGTATTAATACTTCCTGCACTTGGGTTAGAAATGGCATTTTGAATAGCAAAATATTCATTTCGTGTCATGCTCAAACTGAAAAAAAATGCATCTTCGTTCTTAATTTCATTTGTTTGATTATTCCAATCGTCAATGGAAAGAATAGCATCACCATTTAACAATGTTCTTTTGCTATATTTAATTTCCAAAATATTTCCAATTGCACTTTTAATATCAGCATCTTTAGAAACACCTGTAGTAAAATTCTTTACTTGAAAATTCTTTTCTGTATTTGAATAATCATAAAAATTAGTGCTGAATGTAAATTTATCTAATGGAAGTGCAAAAAATATTACCTCTGAATCTGAAACACCAGCTCCAGTTTGTACCATTAAAGGTTCCACTACTGAGGGTACAAACTTTTTCGAGATGCCAATTCTCCATATTGATTTAAAAGTTTTAGCGGTAAAATTATAAGGAAAAGTTATTCCCCCTGCTAAATTTATGGCAACATCTCCAAATACATTGTCGAGCTCAAAATCTGATTGAACACAACTTAATGGCTGTGGAGGTATTTGTTGATTTTTATTTTTAAGAATATAAAGCTTAATATACCAAGTATTGCATAAAGTATTGCTTTCATTGGTAGGAATAATAATTCTTTCAGGTGATTTTTGCTCCCCATTTTCAATATACAACTCTAGTAGTCGTTCTTTATTTCCTTTTGGTATGTTGAAATCTTTTATAGTCGCAACATTATTATCATACTCGACACTAGAATTTCTAAATGCAAAATCATAATAAAGATAAGGTTCTGGATTATGATTTGTGAAAAACTGAAAATCAAAAAATGAATAATTATAACCAGTCCTTTTGGTTAAATTATCTAAAATTAAAATTGGCCAATATTGGGTATAATAAACTGTATTAGCTAAATCCGGATTTTCGGAATCCAATTCATTAATGCGCAATTTAAAATTTTCGAATGTACTCAGTTGATTGTCTTTATAGTAATTAAGCGAATAATCATTATTATTTCTAATGTCTATATATATTGAGTTTTTTGTTTCAAATTTTGATAGTAATGTCGTGTGAATATTTTCTTTATAAATTTTAGCAGTAGATCCTGAATGTCTGACGCCTTTTTTCCAATGAAGATTATAGTAAGTAGCAGGATCTATAAAACCATGTATTTTTTCTCGCAATGAGAGTATGTCATAACTTTCTTGCCCAGGCGCTGTAGAAGAAGGAGGAATGGTTGGGACTGTTATCTTAAATTCATTTTTTTCTGCATATTGTATAGTTGGTATAAATTTATTTTCATCAACGATAAAATCTATGGCAGCTACATTATTAATAAAATTGCCAAAACACATTCCTTCTTTAATAATTCCAATTTGATTTGGATTTGAAAATATATTTGCTATCAATTGATTTGATGTGACTTTATATCCTAAATTATCTAAAGATGGTAATGTAGTGTTTAATGGTTTATCTAATTGATTATAATGAAATTTAAGAAAATCTGTTCCTGTTAATAATGCATTAGTTTTGTCAATCATTATATAACCAGAACTTGATTGACTATTCGAAACCATAAAATCATTTCTGTCAATACCTCGATAAATAATATACTTTAAAGAAGGAGTAAGTCCGATCTCGCTTTTGAAAATTGGTTGTAGAATTACGTTTACAAGATTTGGATTTTCTCCATCTATGACAATGATTTTTGATGTACAACAGGCAAAAGCTTTACAGGCACCAGTTGTTGTGAATTTGGTAGTTGTGCTATAGTTCGCGGTGTCAATAGGTCCAAATTTTTGAATATTTTGAACTAATTTATTTTCTTCAGTAAAAAAATGAAATCCAGACATAGAATATTTTTTATAGTAAACTTTCTTTTTGCAGGTTTATTTTATAAGATTAATAAAATCCAAAACTTAACATCAACTTAACATTAATTTAACTTTTTAAAAAATGAGTCTATTTATTAAAGTCAAATTTTTATTCTAACTTACATATGTTCAATCTACCAGTTTGTTTTAAATAAACAAAGTTGAAATCTATATTTTTTAGAATAAAAATTTAATAGTAATTTTTAAAAAAGGTTGTATTAATCCTTGCTTGGTGTATTTTGTTGTCGCAATAAATCTGTTCAAAAAAAGTAGGCTATTGTTCAAACCTTCAGCTTGCAACTTTGTCACTAAATAAAACGCTAAGTTTTTTCTTTGATCTATTAATTTTTTTTTTTGAGAACTCTTTTACTTTGTTAAAACCTCATAAAATTATCAATACATTTTAACGTGTTAACTTAATGTTACCAAAATCTACTAAGTAAACTAAATTCATTTAGCCATCAAAACTGGATAGGGAAATAAGCTCTTTTCACCCATTCCATATTTTCTTGGTATCTTTACCGTTCAAAAAATTACGTTTAATGATATTATCTAAAGTTTCAAGGGCAGAAGTAATGAATCATGTTAGCAATTATTTGCTAGAGGCGATGCCTGAATTTTTAAAACCTATTAATGAGAATTGGCAACCTGCAGATTTTTTGCCTGATTCGAGCAAGGATAGTTTTTTTGCGGATGTAAAACAGTTGCAAGAGCGAGCGAAAGATTTGTCGTATGATTTGATGGCGGTATTAATTGGTGATACGATAACGGAGGAGGCTTTACCAACTTATGAATCGTGGTTGTTTGCGTTAGATCGGAAGATAGTGGCTGGATAAAATGGGTGAGAGGCTGGAGTGCAGAGGAAAACCGACATGGTGATTTGTTGAACAAATACCTTTATTTATCGGGAAGGGTGGATATGGCTAAAATGGAAACCTCAACACAGTTTTTAATTGCTGATGGTTTCGATATTCAAACGGGTATGGATCCATATCGGAATTTTGTTTACACCAGCTTTCAGGAAATGGCAACGAATGTTTCGCATAGAAGAGTGGCGCAGTTTGCTAAGCAAGATGGTGATAATTTGTTGGCAAAAATATGCGGACAAATTGCTGCGGATGAAATGAGACATGCGAAAGCCTATAAGTCTTTTGTTACCAAAATTTTTGAAGTAGATCCAAGCGAAATGATGATTGCTTTAGAAGATATGATGCGCAAGAAAATTGTAATGCCTGCTCATTATTTGCGAGAAATGGGTTTAAAAGTTGGAGAAACATACGGTCATTTTACAGATGCTGCGCAACGTTTAGGTGTTTATACGGCTTCTGATTATACTGATATTTTGAAGTCGTTGATTGTGGAGTGGGAATTGGAAAAAATACAACAATTAAATGAGGCTGGTGAAAAGGCGAGAGATTATGTACTTGCTTTGCCAGAAAGACTTGTCTGCGTTGCTGAGCGGATGAAAACTCCAACTTTGCAATATAAGTTTAGTTGGATTCATGGGTAGTTGTGGGATTCTTCGCTTCGCTCAGAATTAACAAAGGGAAGTGCTCGTAACTAGCAAAGGGAAAAGATTAGCAAAGCAAGAGTTTAATACTCAAGCAGAGATTCTTCGCTTTGCTCAGAATTAACAAGGGGAAGTGGTCAGAATT
>ENA-OFDP01000966-OFDP01000966.1-metagenomes-genome-assembly--contig:-NODE-966-length-11807-cov-5.667971_pt1 | contig 11807 bp, 9 predicted proteins | sample MGYA00153389_OFDP01 | MGnify analysis MGYA00153389 | reverse complement strand
ATCGCCCTCGCCGCCACCGTCATCTTCTGGCTCTGATCAACGAGTCCTGACCCTAATAGGGCCAGCCCATGGACCGACGCCGCTCCAGCACCCAAGGTTAAACTTGAGGATGCCGGCAGAAGATCGATCACTCGGTCGGAGCCAAGGTTTGAAAGCAAGCGCATTTGGCCAACTATAGGAGCCAGCTTATCCGGATCGAAAGGAAATTCCGCGCCATCGGCCTCGACCAGTTGCAAAGGTCCTCGAGGCTCGAAAGTGCAGGTCGGAACGCCGGCATCTCGTCAAATCTCTTTGGGTCGACCTCGCGGTGAACCGAACTTCATGCGGTCTGCAGGGCGAAGGTTCAGCGGCTTGGAGGCGAGATGTGCAAACCAAGGGTCGAGCTTCCTAATTGCTCGAAGCACGTCCTCCACCGGTGGAGGGGTTTCGTAGACGTCGATGCCGACGCGACCGCTGACATGACCGGAAATGTAGTTCCGCATTTTCTCCTCGACCGCAGGCAGGCCGTCAGCGAGAGCGCTTCGCCCAGTGCCCCGCAACGAATGGCCGTCAGGCTCCTTGCCATACAAGATGAGGCCTGTGCCATTCGGGAAATGCAGTGCCTTGGCCGGGTCGATGGCTTTGTCCCGCATCATCCAGGCGAAATCCAGTTTGCCTTCAGGGTGGACGAATTCGGGAAAGAGCGCGACACGACCTGCGGCCCGGACGGCACGGACATACTTGAGAAAGCCAAGCTCGATCAGCCTGGGATGAATGGGCACCTTGCGCTCACCCTCGTCAATCTTGAGGCCACGCAGGCTATTCCGCCGAATGTAGATGTAGGGAATGGGCGCTTCGTCAAAGACGTCGCCAACTTCAGGCCCTGCTCCCTCACTGGGCCGCCCACAAATGTTGAGCACGATGAGGGGCGAGAAATAAACGCCGTCATGGAATACGACCGAACCCGCCTTGAAGCGGTGGTCTAGGCCAGCACACCCTTCATAGACTGGCCCGGACGTGAGTCGCTGCCATGTTTCGAGATCCCAGTTTGGACGCTTTTCGTGCTTCTTGCGCTTGTCTCTCTTCTTGATTTGCTTGGATCCATGCCGGAGGCCGCGATAGTTCAGCGCGTGTTCGGTGTAGCCGGCAACTGCGGCACCCTCGATGATCGCTTTGAGCCAGGTCAGGTGCTTGTTGCGAGTGCCCGAGTGCAATCCCATCTTCGCTTCACGCTCTTTCCTCGCTTCATCGCATTCACCGTCAGGAATAGCGACAGACGCCAAGGCCGCAGCGAAGCCACCCTGCCCTGCAACCATGAAATGGTTATAGCGCTTGGGCAGTGCGTTCATCAGCTCGACGGTGGCGTGCAAATGCTGTTGGCCGATGCTCGCAAAGGCGAGGTCGCCATTAGCGTGGACAAATAGGGCGACGCTCGCCTTGACCTCGCGGCCCCGCTTTGTGTCCCAAAGCTTCTCCTTGAGCTGCCAGTCGATCACGGCATCTGCGACTTGGCTGAAGGGACCGTCGAGAATGTCGTCCTCGAGATGGTCGGGGCAGATCGTTGAAGTTGGCCCAGGGCGCTGGGCGGGTAGTGATGACCTTGCTGGTTCAAGATAGGCCAGCGCGGTGGGGAGCGGCACACCGAGTGCGATCGTGCCGTCCGATCGGCACTCTTGGGTTGCCGCAAGACAGGCTTGAGCCATGGCGGCTGCACCGACCGGCCTGGCACGGCGCAAATTCTCGGCGATTGCGGCAACGCCCAGGCGCTTGAGGTGGACCGCGAGCTTGCCCTCGGTGATGATCTCGCGGCCGTCGTAGACATCGAAGGCGTCGAGCACGTCGAGAATGTCCTGGTTACCAAGACCTGCTCCCTGCAATTCGATCAGGACTCGGTTTTTGGATGGCATAGCGCCGTGTTGAGCCACCAGAGCGCACAACCGCGCGTGAGCTAAGTTAATCCGGTCATGATACGGCGAGGGGAGGCTCACGCGGTCTCCGATGATGCGGTCCAGCGCCTCTTCGGTCATCGCTTTGTAGAGTTTGCTCAGTCCATCCCGGCCGATCTCGAAATGCTTCATTCTCAACGCTCCGCCCAACATTGCCTCGATCTGGACGGAGCGGCCCCGAGCCGTTTCCGCGCAGCCCGTTCTGAGGCTCACCCGGAGTATTGTAGTATAAAAGTCGCGAGACTGCCCGCGGGGTCGCCAGCGCCACCACCAGGTCCGGCCGCGAAGGTAAAGATTAGCAGCCACGCCGACCGCCGATCCCAGCAATCGCCGGACACATTCTTGGGCACAAAATTGGGCACAAACGCCCCGATTTATTCGCGACCAATTATCGCCTCCACCAACTAAGTGGCGGTTTTCAGTCACTTAGCGGCAGATGGGCGAATAATTGGTCGGGGAGAGAGGATTCGAACCTCCGGCCCCTGCCTCCCGAAGACAGTGCTCTACCAGGCTGAGCTACTCCCCGACCGGGACCGGACCATATCGGTCCGGTGCAGGAGCGCGCGTTTCCTAGCGGGGGGCCGCGCGATAGGCAATCCCCGGGCGGCTAGTGACCCAGCACTTTGAGCCAATGATGATGGCGGACGAATTTCTCGCGTGGGCTATCGGGGCGGGCGGCGGCTGTCTCGGCTTGTTCGATCCGCCGCCAGTCGTCGAAACTGGTCGATTTGACCCCGCGGTTCGCAAGTAACAAATCGAGCCCGTCACCACCCGGCCGGTCGCCGCTCGCCGCAGGAAACGCCGCCGCGACCTGCTCCGCGACCTCATAGCCATCGGGGCGGTTGGTGCCGATCGTCCCCGACGGCCCGCGCCGCGCCCAGCCGACGCAGTACAGCCCGTCGTCGATCTGGCCACGATCATTGCGATATTTGCCGCCATCCTCGTCATACGGAACGCCGTCGATGTGCGGCGACGAATAACCGATGCAGCTCACGACCAGATCGGCGGGAACCGCATAGGTCTCGCCCGTCCCGACCGCGCGCGCGCCATCGAGCCGAGTCCGCTCGACCAATATCCGTTCGGCACGCCCATCGCCCTCGACCGCCAGCGGCTTGGCGAAGAAATCGAACGTCACCGTCTTGGACTTGGTCCCATCCGGCGCCGCGTTGGCGAAGGCGCGCAAATGCGCCACCGACTTGCGCACCCCCGGCTCGAGCGCCTCGTCATCTGCAACCGGCGGCAAGTCGCCCGCATCGACCGACGGCGCAGCCTCGGCCAAATGCCCGAGCTCGCCCAATTCCTTGGGAGTCATCGCAATCTGGTGCGGCCCACGCCGCCCGAGAAAAGTGATCGACCGCACCCCCGACCCGTCGAGCGCATCGATCGCATGGCCGACAATGTCCGATCCGGCGAATTCGGCGCGCGTCTTCGATAATATCCGCGCCACATCGAGCGCGACATTGCCATTGCCGATCACCACCACATTGGCGCCATCGAGCCGCGGGTCGAGATCGGCGAAATCGGGATGGCCGTTGTACCAGCCGACGAACGCCGCCGACCCGACGACGCCAGGCAAATCCTCGCCTGTTATGCCGAGCGGCCGGTCATGCGGCGCGCCGGTCGCCAGGATCACCGCGTCATACAGCCCGCGCAATTCCGCGACGCTGACCGCCTCGCCAATTGCGACATTGCCGACGAACCGCACCTGGGGATCGTCGGCGACCTTGTCGTAACGCTTGCTCACTGCCTTGATCGACTGGTGATCGGGCGCGACCCCGAAGCGGATCAGGCCATACGGCACCGGCAATTTGTCGATGATGTCGATGCGCGCAGTCTCGCCGAAACTCTTCGCCAGCGCCTCGGCGGTGTAAAACCCCGCTGGCCCCGACCCTATAATCGCGAAATTACGCATGCGTGCTTCCCCGTTCGAGGCGATGCTAGCCTGCCCGTCATTCCCGCGAAAGCGGGAACCCATCTCCCAAGCTTTCGATCAGTGGGGAAAGTCACCAGCTAGGTCCCTGCTTTCGCGGGGATGACGGTTATGAGCGCTTGTCCTCGAGCAGCAAGTCGTCGCCCTTGCGCTTGAGGAATGCCTCGATCGGTCCGGCGAACAGGCTGAGCATCCCCGGCAGGGCGATGTTGCAATGAACGACCTTCTCCTCGACCCCGATCTGGGCTTTCACTTCCTGCCCCATGGCGATGATGTTGAGGTGGAGCACATCGCCTTCCCAGCGCGAGTCGACTTGCGCTGCGCCTCCCGGAATGTGCCCGGCGAGCTGGTCGATATTGCCGGCAATCCGGCGGCGGGCTTCGTCGCGGCCAAGCTTGTGCGGCAAATCGACGTTGATCGGGCGTTGCATCGCGCCAAGATGCGGGCTCGCCCGTTGCTTTTCAATCCCGCGCGGGTTTTGATGCGCGACGATGAAGCATCTGCTGATCCTGCTGGCGATGATCGTTGCTGTTCCGGCGGCGGCGCAACCGCGCTTTGACCCGGTCGCCGATTATGTCACTCCGGGGCAGGACGAGCCCGGCTATCGCGCCTGGGTCGCGGCCGATCCGTACCGCCCGATGTACGTCAAGGCGTTCAACGATTATCTCGTCAACAACGGTGTCGGCGGCGTGACCCCGACCTGGCAATTGCTGCGCACTGCGAGCGACTGGCAGAAATGCAATGCCCAGCCGTTCGAAGTGCCCCCGACCACCAATTGGCCCAACATGGTCGCCGCGCTGCGCTTCATCGGCGCGTTCATCGAGCCGGTGATCGGCCAGGTCGAACCGGTCTCGGTCTATCGCAACCCGAGCCTCAACGTCTGTGCCAAGGGCGCGGTCGAAAGCGTCCACCGCACCTCGGGCGCGATCGACATGGTCCCGCGCCGCCCGATCAGCCGCGAGGCACTGATGGTCGCCTTGTGTCGGATCCAGCTCGACAAGGGGTCGTGGAACTCGATCGGGCTCGGCTTCTACAAGGGGCTCCGCTTCCACATCGATTCGAAAAAGACACGCGAATGGGGCACCGCCGGCGCGCGCGGCGGCTGGGGTTGCGCAGCGGTCCTGGCCGAGGGCGCGCTGCCGTTCGGCGAGGCGCCCGCCGCCCCGCTGTCCACCCCTCTGGCCGATCCGCTGGCGCCGACGCGATGACGAAAAGCCTTGTGTTGGCCGACTAACACACCACATCGTCCGATAGCCAAAGGGGTGATTGATGGACTTCGACAAACTAACCGACCGCGCGCGCGGTTTCCTCCAGGCGGCGCAGACTATTGCGGTGCGCGAGCATCATCAGCGCGTTACCCCGGGACATTATGCCAAGGCGTTACTCGACGATGATCAGGGCATGGCGACCGGGCTGATCGACGCGTCGGGCGGCGACGGTAAGGCCGCGCGGCGCGAAGTTGATGCATTGGTCACCAAGGAGCCAACGGTAACCGGAAGCGGCGCCAATTCCGCCCCCGGGGTCGACGGCGACCTGCTCCGTATCCTCGACAATGCCCAGCAAATCGCGACCAAGGCCGGCGACAGCTATGTCACGGTCGAACGGATCCTGCTCGCCTTTGTCCTCGCCAAGGGCAGTCCGGTCGGCGACGCTTTGGCCAAGGCCGGCCTCACCCCGCAGGCGCTCAACGCCGCGATCGAAAAGCTTCGCGGCGGGCGCAGCGCCGACACCCAGGGGTCGGAAGATCGCTACGACGCGCTCAAGAAATATTCGCGCGATCTCACCCAGGCGGCGCGCGACGGCAAGCTCGACCCGGTGATCGGCCGCGACGAGGAAATCCGCCGCACCATCCAGGTGCTCGCGCGCCGAACCAAGAATAATCCGGTGCTGATCGGCGAGCCCGGCGTCGGCAAGACCGCCATCGCCGAGGGGCTCGCCCTGCGCATCGCCAATGGCGACGTTCCCGACGGCCTCAAGGACCGCAAATTGATGAGCCTCGACATGGGCGCGCTCATCGCCGGCACCAAGTTTCGCGGCGAGTTCGAGGAACGGCTCAAGGGCGTGATCGACGAGGTCAAGCAATCGGCCGGCGACATCATCTTGTTCATCGACGAAATGCACATGATCGTCGGCGCGGGCAAAAGCGAAGGCTCGATGGACGCCGGCAATCTGCTCAAGCCGGCCTTGTCGCGCGGCGAATTGCACGTCATCGGCGCCACCACGCTCGACGAATATCGCAAGCATATCGAAAAGGACGCCGCGCTCGAACGACGCTTCCAGCCGGTGTTCGTCGGCGAACCGACCGTCCCCGACACCATTTCGATCCTGCGCGGGCTGAAGGAGAAATACGAGCTTCATCACGGCGTCCGGATCACCGATGCGGCGCTGGTCGCCGCCGCGACGCTGAGCAACCGCTACATCGCCGACCGCTTCCTGCCCGACAAGGCGATCGACCTGATGGACGAGGCCGCGTCGCGCCTGCGCATGGAGGTCGAATCCAAGCCCGAGGAAATCGAGAATCTCGACCGCCGCATCATCCAGCTCAAGATCGAACGCGAGGCGCTCAAGAAGGAAAAGGATGCCGCGTCGAAGGACCGCCTCGCCACGCTCGAAGGCGAGCTTGCCAACCTTGAGCAGCAATCCTCCGAACTGACCGGCCGCTGGCAGGCGGAGAAGGAAAAGATCAGCGCCGAAGCCGAGTTGAAGGCCCAGCTCGACGCCGCGCGGATCGAACTCGACCAGGCCCAGCGTGGCGGCGATCTCGGCAAGGCGGGAGAGATCCAGTACGGTCGCATCCCCGAGCTCGAAAAGAAGCTCGCCGACGCCGCCTCCGCCACCAAGGGCGCGATGCTGCGCGAGGAAGTCACCGACCAGGATATCGCGTCGGTCGTCAGTCGTTGGACCGGCGTCCCGGTCGAACGCATGCTCGAGGGCGAACGCGAGAAATTGCTGGCGATGGAGCAGACCATCGGCGCCCGGGTCATCGGGCAGGAACAAGCGGTCAAGGCCGTCAGCGCCGCGGTCCGCCGCGCCCGCGCCGGGCTGCAGGATCCCGGCCGCCCGCTCGGCAGTTTCCTGTTCCTCGGGCCGACCGGGGTCGGCAAGACCGAGCTGACCAAGGCGCTGGCCGGATTCCTGTTCGACGACGACGCCGCGATGGTCCGCATCGACATGTCCGAATATATGGAAAAGCATTCGGTCTCCCGCCTGATCGGCGCGCCGCCGGGCTATGTCGGTTATGACGAAGGCGGGGTGCTGACCGAAGCCGTCCGCCGCCGCCCCTATCAGGTGGTATTGTTCGACGAGGTCGAAAAGGCCCACCCCGACGTGTTCAACATCCTGCTTCAGGTGCTCGACGATGGCCGGCTCACCGACGGCCAGGGCCGGACGGTCGATTTCGCCAATACCATCATCATCCTGACCTCAAATCTGGGAAGCCAATACCTTGCGTCGCTGGGCGAAGATGAAGAAGTTTCGAAGGTCGAAAGCCAGGTGATGGACGTCGTCCGCGGCCATTTCCGCCCCGAATTCCTCAACCGCCTCGACGAGATCATCCTGTTCCATCGCCTCTCGGCGAGCCACATGGCGCCGATCGTCGATATTCAGGTTGCGCGGCTCCAGCGGTTGCTCGACGACCGCAAGATCAAGCTCGACCTGACCGACGCCGCGCGGCTGTGGCTCGGCCGCGTCGGCTATGATCCGGTCTATGGCGCACGGCCATTGAAGCGCGCGGTGCAGAAATATCTGCAGGATCCGCTGGCTGATGCGATCCTGGCCGGCAAGGTCCATGACGGCGCGACGGTCAAGGTCGACGAGGGCGATGGCGCACTGACCTTGTCGTGAGCGCGATCAAGCCTTTGACGGGCCTTGAACAAGCGGGCATTGTCGCGCCGATAACGACTTTCAAGGGGTGGAACATGGCGCGTCTTTCGAAGCTCAACATCGGCCTTGCATTGGCCGGGCTGGCGGTCGCCTCGCCGTCGTTTGCCAAGACCCGGCCCCTCGCTGCCGCGCCGCCGCCCAAGATCTTCAACGACGTCGTCTTGTGCCGCGCGATCGCCGACCCGACCCAGCGCCTCGCTTGCTTCGACCAGTCGGTCAGCGCGCTGGCCACCGCGCAATCCAATCGCGACCTGTTCGTCGCCGACAAGGACGCGATGCGCGAAGCCCGCAAGGGCCTGTTCGGCTTCAACTTGCCCAAGCTGCGCATCTTCGGCGACGACGATATGGAAAAGGACGTCAGCCAGATCGACACGACGCTCGCCGCCGTCGGATCGGGTTCAAAAGGCTATATCTTCACGCTCAAGGACGGCGCTCGCTGGGCGCAGACCGACGGCCAATATATGGATCGCCCCAAGGCCGGCGCAGCGATCAAGATCAAGCGCGCTGCGCTGGGGAGCTTTTTCGCCAGCTTCAACGGCAATGCCGGCTTCCGGGTCGAACGTCTGAACAATTGATTTTGGCGGCGCAAGGCAGGCGCCTGACATGGTAAATCCCGCTTTGCTCCAGTCGAACTTGCTGCGCGCGCAATCGCTTCACCAGGCGGGGCGATTGGCGGAGGCGTGGGCGCTGGTCGGGCCGCTGCGCAAGTCGATCGACCAGCATGGCCAGGCGCTCCGGCTCTACGCCCTGATCGCGCAGGCGGCGGGCGAGATCGATTCCGCGGCCGAGGCGATGAAGCGCATCCTGGTGATCGAACGCGACCCGCCGGAGATTATCGGCGCGCTGGCCGACATTCTGGGCGAGGCGGGGCGGCATGACCAGGCGCTGCTGCAATGGTCTCGGCTGGCGGCGCTGCAGCCGATGATCGCCGACGCGCACCTCAACCGCGCCATCGCCGCCGCCGACGCGGGCAAGCCGGCCATCGCAATCGAGGCGGCGGACACCGGGCTCGCGCGCTTCCCGGGTCACGCGCGATTGCTTGCGGTGCGGGCGATGGCGCTCAAGAATGACGGGCGGCTCGAAGAATCGCTGGTGGCGTTCGATCAGGCTGTTGCCGCCGATCCGACCCGCGCGCTGACGCGGCATAACCAGGCAGTCGCATTGCGCGCCTCCTATAGACTGGATGAGGCGTGCGCGGCCTTTGCCCAGAGCGAGCGGCTCGGGATGAGCGGGGCGAGCTTCCATTCCAACTGGGCGGCGGCGGCGCTCGAGGGCCAGCGGATTGATGTGGCGATCGAGCAATATTGCAAGGCGCTGGCCCAGGATCCCGCCGAGCCCGAGGCGCGTACCGGACTGACCCGGTTGCTGGTCGAATATCGCGGCGGCGAAGGCGCATTTGCGCATTATGCTAATTCGGCCGAGTCCACGCGGACGCAACAGGCGTGGGTCGATTATGCCAACGCCTTGCTCGCCCACCGCCGCAACGACGAGGCGCGCGAGGTGGCGGTACGCGGGCTGGCGACCTGCCCCGACGACCGGATGCTGTCGGCCATCGCGGCTTATGCCGAAGGACTCGAAAGCCCCGCCCCCGGCCCACAGCTAGAGCGGATCGAGCGTATTTACGGGACTGGCGACGGTGCGCCCTTGCCATGGCTGGCATTGCTCGCGCTGCGCGATGGCCAGCCCAAGCGCGCGGCGGCTTATTGCGAGCGGCTGACCGCGATTAGCCGGTTCGATCAAGTGGCGTGGTCGTTGCTGTCGGTGGCGTGGCGCCTGCTCGACGATCCGCGCGAGCATTGGCTGTGCGATTATGAGCGGCTGGTGATCGTGACCGACGTTCCGCCTCAGGACGGCGGCGGATCGGCTGCAAACTATGCGGCCGAGGTTGCGGCAATGCTCGACCCGCTGCACCACACCAATGCCGCGCCGGGCGACCAGTCGCTGCGCGGTGGGACCCAGACCAGCGGCGCTCTGTTTGAACGCCCCGACCCGGCGATCCGGCGTTTCCGCCAAGCGGTGGTCGATGCCGCGGCGCGGGCAATCGCCGCGCTTCCTGCCGATCCGACCCACCCTTTCCTGTCGCGCCGGTCGAAAACCGTGGTGCCCGTGGGAAGCTGGTCAGTTCGGCTGCAGGGCGGCGGCGGCCACCATGTCAATCATTTCCATTCCGAAGGCTGGATGAGCTCGGCTTATTATGCGCGGCTACCCGTGGTCCCGCCCGCAGACTGGGCAGCGCACGAGGGCTGGATCCAGTTCGGCGTGCCGCCTGAATTGTTCAATGTAACGCTCGAGCCACGACGGATCGTCGAGCCGGCCACCGGTCGGCTGGTGCTGTTCCCGTCCTACATGTTCCACGGCACCTTGCCGTTTGGCAGCGGCGACCGGCTGACCGCCGCGTTCGACTTCCAGCCCGCCTGACCCCCGGGACGCGGCGCCCCGTCCCCGCGCCCGCGCCCATCTTCACCGGACAAAAGAAAGGCGGCGGGAGATTGCTCTCCCGCCGCCCATATTAGGTCGATCTTTCGATCGGAAGCTTAGAGCTTCACCTTCGCGGAGATGGTGAAGTAGCGGCCGAGGATGATCGGGTTGTAATATGCGGTTTCTACGCCGCCCTGATCGCCATTGACCGTCTGGTGATACTTCGCATTGAACAGGTTCTGGATGATACCCGTGATTTCGAAGTTGCTGCCGATCTTCTTGCGCAGCGACAGATCGAAGTAGCTGAGCGCCGGCAACTTGCCGTCGTTGGCCGCACCGGCATAGTCGATCGTCGAGCTGAGATAGTTCCAACGCAGCTGAGCAGTGAACGAGTCACTGTCGTATGCGGTGGTCAGCGTCGACTTCCACTTCGGATAGGTACCACCGATACCGCCGAAGTTGTAGCCGGAAGCATTGGGAACCGCGGCAACACCGAAGTCCAGCGTGCGCAGGTACGAGATATTCTCGTTCAAGCGCAGGCGGCCCGGGATGCCAAGACCGAGGTCCGAGAACGGAACCGCGAAGTTGATCTGGGCATCGACACCGCTCGTCTTGTAGGTGCCGCCGTTGGCGATCGACGTGTTGATCGCGTCGATCTGGCCATCAACAAAGGCGAAGTCGTCGGTTTGGTCGGTGAATCAGGCTGTGGAAAATCCACACTTGGCCGGGTGGTGGTTGGTTTGCATCATCAGTCAGAAGGTGAAAAATTCTGGCGCGGTAGACAAGTCGCCACCATGACCGCTGACGAGAAGCGCGCCATGCAACTCGAAGCGCAGATGATTTTTCAGGACCCGTATGCCAGCCTGAACCCGCGCTGGGTTGTGGAAGACATCGTGGGCGAGCCGCTGCGCGAACACGCCCTCGCACCCACCCCTGACTTGCTGCGCGACAAGGTGTCGGAACTGCTGCTGCAAGTGGGCCTGGCAGCGGCAGATGGCGCGCGCAGTCTTCATGGACGACACCGGCGCAGCGCTTTGGCAACGCAGCCTGGCGACGCGCAGCTTTCAGGACGCGCTTGAAGGAGTGCTGGCGCGCAACGATGCCAGCTGGTGCGACAACCGCAGCACCCCGGCTGTGGTCGAAACCTGCGCCCAGCAGAGCGACGCCGCGTTCACGGCGGCACTGGACGACCTGCAGTCGCGTTACGGCGCCGACCCCGCACGCTGGCTCTGGGGCGCAGCGCACCTGGCGCGGTCGGAGCACAGGCCCTTCAGCCGCGTGCCTTTGCTGGCACGCTGGTTCGAGTTGCGCTCGCCTGCGGGCGGCGACACGCACACCGTCAACGTGTCACGTGTGGGCTTGAAGCCGGACGTGGCCACGTCCGAGCTTTTCTTGAACGAGCACGCCGCCAGCCTGCGCGCGCTGTACGACGTGGGCGACCTGAGCCAATCGCGGGTCATGCACTCCAGCGGTCAGAGCGGCATCGTGTTCTCAAAGCTGTACCGCAGCTTCGTCGAACCCTGGCGTGCGGTGCAGTACGTGCCGCTATGGCCTCAGGGCGCGCCTGCGCAGGTGCTGACCGTCAAGCCTGGCGGCCAGGGCTTCACGCGCTAGACCGCGCCGTACTGCGCCTTGCGCAGTGCGGTGTAATC
>ENA-OFDP01000965-OFDP01000965.1-metagenomes-genome-assembly--contig:-NODE-965-length-11824-cov-2.542357_pt1 | contig 11824 bp, 10 predicted proteins | sample MGYA00153389_OFDP01 | MGnify analysis MGYA00153389 | reverse complement strand
CCTGATGATCATATAGACCCTCGGCGTTTTGCTTTCTATGGCAAGAACGATTTTGAGGGACATTCGAAGCGGAGTTCGGGCATGCTGATCCATCTTCACAGTCAAGCGACGATGACCCCGAAGGTTCGGGCGGCGATCCAGGCCAGCACGCCGCCAATGGCGATGCCAGCGACGAAGGTCAGCAGCAGGACGATGGAGTCGGTCATGATCCGGGAGCGGCAGGAGACACACGGGCACCGACGCACGACGCCCCGGCACATGCAGAGTACCGGGGCGTGATGACAGCGAAATACCGCTGGCGGATCAGCGCCCGATGTACGGGAGCAGCGAGCCGACCATCGGGACGGCAGCATGGCGACGCTTGGCCAGCACACCGCCCAGCGTCAGCCTGACGTAGGCGCCCTCGAGGCCAAGATCCGGCGCCCTGGTCACTCGCTCGGGACCCGAGCGCCAGGTCGGCTTGCCCAGCGCGCCCATGTAGCCGGCGCGCAGTCCGAACGTCATCAGCAGCTTCGGCCACTGCGGCTGGAACACGCGATCCAGCCCCATGCCCACATGGCCCTGGTAGCGGCGCGCCGTGATGTCGACGTTGCGCCCGCCGATGGACGAGATGTCGCGGAAGTTCGTGATGAAGTCCACCGCACCGTTGCGCCGCAACGTCACGCTGGTGGTGCTGAGACCCACGCCCACCAGCGGATACACCAGCAACTTCTTCTTCAAGATCAGCGGCACGCCAAGATCAATGGTGCCGTACGCGCCGCTCGTCTCCGTGGTGTAGTTCGTCGCCGACGCGCGCACCGGCACGTAGGTGTGGCTGCCGGCCAGCACCATCAGGTGGTCCCAGCGCATCCAGCTTTCCACGCCAAGCGTGACGACATTCCTGCTGAGCCTTCCGCGTCCCTGCAGCGCCAGCTGCTCGTTGAATGCCGAGCTGCCGAGTCCGATCTGTCCTGCCTGAATGCTGATGCCGGCGATCGGCGGCAGGACGGCCGTGTCGGCAGGTTGTGCGCCTTGCGCCACGAGCGTGGTGGCAAATGCGGCGAGCGACGCGGCGACGAGCAGGCGGCAGGCGGTGACAGCGATCATCTGGATTCCTGAAGCAGCGACGGTTGGCGCGAAATCGCGCGCAGACGGCGCCAGTCGAGTGTGACGAAAATGGCGTTGATCGTGATCGCCACGGCCGAAACCGCGCACCACGGACAAAATGCCTGGAGGATCACGAACTCCGCATACTTGAGGCGGAGCGTGAACAGCACCGCAGCGTAAATCAACACCATCAGCACCTGCGTCGGCCAACGCGCATCTTCCAGCGCGTCGGTCGTTCCGGCCAGCGCGATTGCGACGATCAGAGCGTACCCGATCGTGCCGATCAGTGCCACGTCCACACCCATGAACCAGCTGTAACGGCTGCCCTGCACGTACTCGCAGCCACGTCCGCTGATACCGCAGCTCATCCGGCCCATGTACCCCATCTTCCAGAGGGCCAGGTACAGCGCCACCATGCAGGAGGCGAGACTGACGAGAGCGATGGCGCGACGGTAGTTCATGCGCGCATGATGTGCGGGACATGGGGTCGTCCGCTACTCCCACGTCGCCACACGGCTCGCCCCATCCGCGGCGCACTGATGTTGCGCCTACTCTCGTGGCCCGGTGTGCCCTAGGCTTCAGCCATGTCCGATATCACCGCTGGTCGCGCCGACATCCGGATGGATGTCACGGCCCAAGTCACCACCGACGCCTCCATCGACGTCATCATGGAGCCCTGCCGCCGTCCATCCGACGACGAGCTGGCCACGCTCGAAATTCCACACCGCCCATTCCCTGAGGGGAACGGCTGGTATGCGCATTTTCTGTTTCACCCGGGCGGTGCGCCGGCCTACAAACGGGAGACGCACGGCGATCACGACGAGCGCTGGTTTCGGGCCGTCTCCGGCTAATCGCCGTCCAGTTCCGGCGGTACGTGTGTCGCACCATTGCAGCCCGATCAGTTCGGGCCTGTCGGGGTATATCTCCGCATCGGGGAATCGTCCCGTGCTCTTCCTCTCTGGAGTCTGATCAACATGCGCGCTTCAAACCCGGTGCTCTCCCGCCTCGCCGAGGCAGCTCGTGACACCCTGTCGACCACCGCTCGCGGCGATGTGATGACGCGGGCAGGCACGGCCGGCAAGTCGATCGTGCTGCTCGCGCTGTGCGCCTTTTCCGCCTCGTATACCTGGAACCAGGTCGCATCCGGCAACACCGGCATCGTGATGCCGGCACTCCTCGTTGGTGGCCTGGGCGGGTTCATCATGGCGATGATCGTGTCGTTCAAGCCGAACACGGCACCGATCACCGCGCCCATCTACGCCGTACTCGAAGGCCTGCTGCTGGGCGCCATCTCGGCGCTGTACAACGTTGACTACGCCGGCGTTCCGCAGCAGGCCGTACTGCTGACCTTTGCAGTGGCACTTGGCGTGTTCACGCTCTACCGCATGAACGTGTTGCGCGCGACGGCCGGCTTCCGCCGCATGATCATGGGTGCGACGATCGGCATCGCGGTGTTCTACCTCGTGAACATGGTGCTGTCGCTCTTCAACGTGAACCTTGGCTACACCATGTCGTCGAGCCCGATCGCGATCGGCATCAACGTCGTGATTGCCGGCGTGGCCGCACTGAACCTCGTGCTCAACTTCGACGACATCGACCAGGCCGTGGCGATGGGCGCACCGAAGAAGATGGAATGGTTCGGTGCATTTGGCCTCATGGTCACGCTGGTTTGGCTGTACCTCGAGCTGCTGCGTCTGCTGTCTCGCCTGCAGGGTCGCCGTTTTTTTGTCCGTTGGCCAAGCATGCTCTTCCGCGATCATCCGATTGGGGGCACAATCGGTGCAAGTCTGCACGAACTTTCGTTGCTCGTGCACCTGTCCGCACCACGGCGGAGGCTTTGTGTTTTCACCCACAACCCGGCTCACGCCACTCGTCATGCCCGGGCTTCAGGCCGTTCTGTCTTTCCTGTCCCTATCCACTTCGCCAGAGGGTGCAAAGGCGCTGAGGAATGCTCACACCAAGTGGAGTACCGACCTTGCGCCGCATGCCGGCTTCGCGGGGCCGCACGGCACCGTGGTCGTCGAACCTGGTGCAAAGCCGAACCACACGCTGGTACGCGTGGTGATCAGCGGCGACACGCCCGGCGCCATGCGTCCGTGGCACCTGCATTCGGGCACCTGCGGCGGTGTCAGCGACGGGCGCATCGCGGGTCCGATCGTGGGCCCGGAACAGTCGTACGCCAAGATCCGCATCAATGCGCGCGGCAACGGTGTGGCCGTGGTTGATCTGCCGATCCCGTTCCCTGAAGTGGGTGAACTCTTCGTGCATGTGCATGAATCCGCGAAGATCATGCGGCACATCGTCACCTGCGGACAGCTGGCGCGATAACCACGCCGCGACGTCGAACGGCCGAGTCGAGTAGTATCATGGGTCCGCCGACGACCTCGATGCCGGACGCCCATCATTCAGCCGCCTGCGCGTGCGTTCGTCACGATTCGTGTTTTTGGTCAATGCGTCGGCCGGCACCGGCACGGCGCCGCGCCAACTGACGACACTGCTGCATCAGGCGCCCGACATTGCCGGACGCTCGCGCATCATCAGCACGCGATCGGCGGCCGACCTGGATGCGGCGCTCCGGTTGCAGGACGACGAGATCCCGGTCTCCGTCGGCGGCGACGGTTCGTTCAGTGCTTTGGTCACGCTGATGGATCGGCGCGGCGAGCTGCAGCGCACGCTCGGTCTCCTGCCATTCGGCACCGGCAACGCAACGGCACACACGCTGGGCCTGCGCACGCCACTGCGCGCACTCGCCGCGCTGCTGCGCGGCACCACGCGCACCATCGACATCATGCGCACGTCACTGGCCTGTACGCCGATCGCGGTGGTGAGCTGCAGCACCGGATTCGAGTCGAACTTCCTGCGACGCTACTCCGCGGTGCGCTATGCCTCGAAGCCATGGGCCGGCATCAGTGCGCTGCTGCTGAACCTGCCGCGTCAGCTGCGAGGTGTGTCATTGCAGCTGAACGGGCGCGAGTGGGTCACGCCGGCAGCGCTGGTGCACAACGTGGGCGTCTACAACATTCCGCATTACGCGTTCGGCCGCATCATGTGGCGTGGCATGGCGCCCGACGATGGCTTCGCCATTGCGGCCGCGGTGACGAATCCACTCTGGTACTGGGGCCTGATGGCACGAGGCATCGACGCGCCCACTGCCGCCGATGCCATGGAGCATCGCATTCCGGGTGTGCGTGTCGCGCGCGTGACGCATGCGGAACTGGACGCACCGATGGGAATGCAGATCGACGGCGAACCGATCGACGCGCGCGGCACCACGCTCTCGGTCGATGCGCGCGCGGTGACGGTGATTGCGGGCTGACGGGCGCGCTGCATTGCCGCTCGACGGGAACGGGCATGTCCGCAGGCGACGCGTGACGGCTGTCGCACGACAGCAACTGCGCATCGTCGCGGCGTCAACCTGACCGACGTCGCGGCAGTGCACGGCTTGAGCTCAGCGCAGCGCGTCGAACGAGAAGCCCGTGCCCACGACGACGAGCCAGCCCGCCGGCTCGCGGTCATTCGCAAAGCGTCGGACCAGATCCACACGCGTCGCGCCGATGTTGGCCGCCGAACGGATCGGCGCAAACCGCACGCCGGCGCCGGCATCGCTGCCGCTGCGACGAGGCGAGCCGTCATACCATGCACCGCCACTCTCGGCGAACGCAGCCAGGCCGGCAGCAAAGCTCTTGCCGATCTTCGGGAAGGTGATCCAGCGGTATTCCAGCATGGAGTAGTGCAGCCGGTTGCCGGTGAAGGCGTGTAACTGAAACCCGCGTGGACCGCGCGCGAGTCCAAGGTCGAACTCCTCACCGGGCGCGGGATCACGCTGCCAGCCCAGCGTGCTGAAGACAACCAGCAGGTGCCGGCTGTTTGGCTGCAGCGCGAACGTGGCGGAGACATTCGCCGTGCCACTGTCGATCGCGCCGCCGCTGGCCAACGCGTTCAAGCGACCGTCGAACTGCACGAAGCCGTTCGGCAGCCGAATCGCCGTGCGGCCCGACACCGCCGGCCCCACATAATTGCGGTCATAGCCGAACGCACGCGGCGCGACCGCGACACCGAAACGCACGGTGGTGCTCAGGTTCACGTCCTCGGGCTGTCCGAGCATGCGGTAGTTCTTCGTGAGCAGAAAGTCGGCCTTGCTGAACTCCACATAGCCGGTCGTCGCACTGGTGACCGTGCGCGTCGTCGGCAACGGCACATCGCGTCGCTGCACATAATCGTCGCGCCGGACCTGCGCGTCGGCACCGATGCGCAGGTAACCGCGGGGCGACGCGCGCAGCGCATGCGCCACGCCCGCGTAGCCGATCGAAAAGCGTCGATCGAGTGAGTCTGCGGCACGCGCAAACCCGTCGCGGAAGCGCAGCACGCGCCCATCGAGCGTCGCGAATCCCGCGCGTGCCGAATTGCGCGACGCGAGAGCGAAGAACGGCTGCTCGACGACCGCGCCAACGCTGCGACCGTCGGAGAACTGGTTGAAGAACATCCCCGTGCTGATGCGGTTCGCGAACAGCCGGGGCGCCGAGAACGCGAGACGCGCCACCGATCGGTCAGGATCCTCGGCGTAGCGCGCGTCGAGCGTGGCGGCGAGTCCGAGAAAGTTCGTTTCCAGCAGACCCACACTGAACAGCCGTTGCTGGCCCACGCTGCGGAAGCTCGCGTAAGGTCGCGTGGTCCAGCCGTCGCGCGTGACGACGCGCAGCGTGGAGCCATCGGCACTGGTGTCCACGACCACGTCGCGGAACACCTGCAGCCGTCGCAGGTTGCGCCCCGTCTCGGCCGTGCGCGCGGAGTCGGGCGGATCGCCAGCGTGCAACAGCATCTCACGCTCCACCACCCGCTGCCGTGTGCGCACGTGCACGTTGTTCATGAAGCGTGCGTACCAGCCGCGCGTATCGGAAGAGTCGTAGATGTCGTGCCGCGTGATGAGCACGCGCTGGAGGCGCCCGGAGGACGTATCAACGCTCGCCTCGCCCATCGTCTCCGTGGTCTGTGCACGCGCAACGTTCGCGAATGCGGCAGAAACGAGCAGATACCCGACCAGAGCTGGCAGGCGAGCGTTCGAGTGCAGGGTCGGCAGCAGCACCAGATTCAAAAGTCACGAGAGAGGTCGGCGTACCGGAGGGCGGGAGCGGCCACGACCGCACCGCAATCGAACCGTGCCGAGTCCGCACGACAAGCCAGACACCTGAACCCGGCGTTCGTGCCATCGCCATTCCTGTGAATCCTTCAGCAGAGTTCGTCCGCAAGCCGCGTCGGCTCTCACCGACCCGCCGCAACTGCCGCAACTGCCACGACCGTCATGACCGCCACGATGCGGCACTGGCCGGCGTCGCTCCGATTTGCATCTGCTTCAAGACAAAACTGCCACACAGCAAAGACACAAAGCTGCATAACACGCGGCGCTGCGCGCGTTGCACGATGGCTCGAAAGCGTTGCTGGTGCCGCTTTCCGCGGATGAGCTCCGTATCTCAACGCGGGTGTCGGGCTGGTTCGAGGAAATGTTCTGCTGCGCCGTCGCTGATGGCTGCTTCTGTCGCGCAGCGCTTCGTGCTGTGCCGGTCTGCGGCAGTCGCAGTATCGCAATGAGGCAGCGCTGCATCAAAGCCGTTGCCGTCCACGATATACAATCGACTCACTTGACGAGGATGATCCGCGGATTGACGGGATACACCCATTCGACGCCGCGCGCCGAGACCATGCCGTCGTCCTCGAGCGGAATGCGCAGCTTCTTGCCGCCCCATTCAGGGATCGGAGTGTAGGCGAAGAGCTCGATCGAGAAGAGGTTCGACGGGCGCATCTCGTAGGTCAGGCGTCCGGGATTGAAGAAGGCCATCGACGGGCCGATGCCGTGGCCCCAGTCGCCCACGCTGTGGCAGCCGATGATGAACTCGATGCTGCTGTCCGCGCGCACCTGGTTGAAGCCACGCATGGGCAGGATGCCCTCCTTCGTGATGGCGGCATTGATCACGTCCATCATCGCCTGCGCGGTCTTGCCGGGGCGTGCGGTGCGGTGGATCACGTCGCGCACGCGCACCGCATTGTCGAAGGCTTTCTGAAAGCTTGCGGGTAGCGTGGTCTCGCCTGGCTTGAGCACGTACGCGATGCGTTTCTGGTCCGTCCACATCGTGAGGTAACCCACGCCGAAGTCCAGCATGATCAGGTCGCCGCGCTGGATGATGCGATCGGTGCTCGTGGCCTCGATGCCATTCGGGCCTGTGATGTAGACCGACGGCACGCCAAACGATGATCCGAGATGCCGCTCGTACTGCTGCTGCTCGATCCACCACGCGACATCGGCCAGCGTCGTCACCCCCGGCGTGATCACCTCGTTCGACAGCGCACGCTCGGCGATCTGCCGGCCCATCTCGCCCGCCTCGCCGAACGCAACGATCTCGGATGCCGTGCGCCGCGACGAAAAGTCGGAGACCAGCTTCTCCGCACTCACCAGGCGCGACGAGAACTGTGGGCCCAGCGTGCGCACCATCTGCTCGCGGATCATGTGCGACAGGCCGTCGGCCATGCCCATCTCGGCCGACATGTTGATGCCGATGCGCTTCGGGTTGCGCGCCTGCACGAACGTCAGCAGGTCGCCTGCATTGCCGTCGGCGACGTCATACGCACCGCACACCTCGCGATGATGATCCGTGATGCCGAGCACCGCGCGCTCGATGCGCTCACCGCCCTTGTCGGTAAAGATGAAGTAGCCCACCGAGCCCGTGTAGCCGCCGCCGAGCAGCGGTGCCAGCGGATCATCATGCCCTTCCTTCTGCGCAACGATCCACATGTCGATGCCGTTCTCCCGCATCGCTTCCGGCAGGATGTGATCGAACTTCTCCTTGCGCATCTGGCACAGGCGGTCCCACCGGATCTTGGCGTCGGGCAGGCTGTTGCGCTGTGCTCCGACTGTTGATCCGAGCGTGACAAGCATCATCGACGCTGCTGCTGCGAACCGTGCAATGCGCATTGTTCTGTTCTGTGGAGGTTTGATGACCAGCTTTTCACTTATGTACTGCAACTGCACGGAACCGCCTTGAACGGAGAACTGGACTGCCGCGGCATGTCGCTCGCGCCTGCGGGCGTCCGCATCGCTCGTGGTTTCCCATGCCTGTGTCGAGTGCCGATTCGCTACCCATTCACTACGTCACACGCGCTGCAGCAGGTGCAGGTGCCATTGCCCAGGCCGTCCGCATTTCTGCGGCCATGCAGTGCCCGGTTCGAGTGCAGTTTTGCGCAGCGAAAATTCTGCGTCAACGCGGATGCAGTTCAGGTCCCCGGCTTCAGATAACGCGCCAGGAACGCCCAGATCTCTTTCCGCGACTCTCTCGCCAGCCGCGTATCGATCCGGTTGAACTCATGCCCACCAGGCGCTGCCTCGTACACTTTGGCGTCAAACGTCTTCCCGGCTGCCTTGAGCGCTTCGATCAGGTGCTGCACTTCCATCACGTTCACGTCCTCATCGATCGTATTGGTATGGATCAGCAGCGGAATGCGCAGCTTCGCGACTGAGTTCACCGGTGAGCGACGCCGGTATTCAGCCGGATCGTCGATCGCACTCTTGCCGATGAACTCCGTGAACGTCGCCTGATAGCCCGCGCCCTTGTAGCCCATGCGCTGGATCAGGTCCGAGACCGGCACACCCGCGTAAGCCACCTTGTACGCGTCCGGATAGTTGAACGCATTGAAGAGTGTGAGGTAACCGCCGTGGCTCCATCCCAGGATGCCCACGCGTGCCGGGTCCACGTTGGGCAGATTGTCCACCGCCCAGTCGCGCGCCGCCTTCACGTCGTCGATCTCGCCGCCCCCGTAGTCGATCGCGTCGTAGAGTTCCGCGCCGTACCCCGTGCTGCCGCGGTATTCCGGCGCAACCACCACGTAGCCCTGCTCCAGCAGTTCACGAAGGATGTGCGAGTAGTAGCGGTCGAACGAGCCATGCACGTAGCCGTGCACCAGGATCAGCAGCGGCGCCTTGCGGGTGCCGAGGGACTTGGGCGTGAAGGAGTAGACCGGGAAGCGCAGTGGGTTGCCCGCGCCCTGTCCGGTGGGGTTGGATGTGCGGACCGGCACCGGTGAGGTGATCCACCACTTGTCCATCACCGCGATGTCGTCGGTGCGGGCACGCCATTCCAGGTCGTCGACCTTCTTTTCGAGGATCTCGAGCTGGCGATCGTACGAGCGGGGGGGCGCTGTGGTCGTGGTCCCGGATGTCGGGAGCGGTTGCCCGGTGAGGGGCGCCGGGGCGGCCGCGGTGGCGACGGCAATCAGGCAGGCCGCGAGGGCAGTGCGGGTGAGGAGCATGAGACGGGGCGGCAGGCGACGAGAACAGCGGGCGTGACCGAACGCATCATCACCGTCGGGAGGGCGTCAGGAAAGGCTTCCGCGTCAGGCGGGTGCCGCCGCAGCTGTCCTGACACCCCGGCATGCCCGCTATTCGTCTGGATCGAGAAGGCTCCGCAGCTTTGCGCGGTACCACGACGACGCGAGCATCTGTTCAGCCTCTTCGTCCGCTCCCAGTATCAGTAGCTCCGGCGCTGCCGTGCAGAACTCCTTGTCGAGAAGTACGGCGATGCCCTCCTCGAATTTCCCGAGCGGGATCAGCGCACGGTCGCGCAGCAGGCTCTCGGTCTCCGCCCCGTCGAAGAGCCCGGGAAACGAGAGACGAAGCTCCGCAATGCGCTCGTCCGTGATCCGTTCCACCAGCCTGACGCCGACCGCATGCAGCGTCTGCACATCGGGGGCGCAGTATTCCATCGGGCCGCCGACTTCGAGAGCGCCCCACGTGATCGCGGTACAGCGGCGCAGCACCTTCGCCACTGTGATCTCCTCGTCCGTGCTGACCATGAAGACATGCTTGTTGCAGTCGCTGCAGTGGCGCGCATCCATGCGATCCGTCGGTGCGAGGTCGTGCAATTGCTTGTCGCAGACGAATGCGAGGTCGCAGTGAGACATTGACCGTACTCCAAGGTTGAATTCGAGTGCAATTCGGTGACCGTACACGATCGGTTTGCAGTAGTCTGTCTTGCTGCTGTCTGCCCATGCGCATTCTACGTTCGTACCGCAGGCTTCTCGAAGGTATCCGCTGGTATCTGGTCATTATAAAACACTATTAAAAGTGTCCGGGACCAATCAGACCTCACAAACACCCGGCGCCGTATGTCAGTATTGCCCATCACCATCGGCGACGAAGCATTTCTCCGTCTTCCCTACCGGGTCCGGAAGGCGTGTGGTGAGGGAGTGTTGGTTCGTCACACAGTCGGAATGAACGACTTCCTGATTCCGGCGGCAATTGATATCGAGCGCTGGAAGCCGAGCTGGATGTCTGCGCTTCTCGCAAAATTGCTCCCTCGCTGTCCTGGCGCGTTTCTGGATGTGGGAGTCAATCGGCTGCAGACGTTCTTCGACCTGCGGTCGCTGGATACGGACAGGGCTTATGTCGGGTTTGAGCCGAACGGCGGTGCGGGGTGTGGTCGCTTCGCCACAATTGGTTTGAGGCAAGCACGCAGAGAGACGCCGAATGCATCGTCGCAAGGATACCTGTGACACGATGTGTGAACGGATATGCCGTGCGCCAATGGCGAGAACAGCGCGTTGATGAGCGCACCTCTGCTTCGTGATTCAAGGCGTCGCTTGGTGTAGTGACGCCCCTCGGACCAACGACGCATGTCACCCGGCGTGAGGTGGTTGCGATTGGTGCCATGCGCGGCCGTGAACACTGTGTGTTCCAGACCACACCAGACTCGGTAGCTTGCAGGTGTCCACTCGAACCGAGACACGTCGATGCCGCCCGTACAAGTCCTGCTCCTGCTCGTTCCCCTGACGTACCTGGGGGCAGCGCTGCTTCCCGAGCAATGCTTCGCCCGTCTCCCGGAACGCCGCTGGACCGCGTCCATCTTCGCGTCTGCCGCCGCTTGGCTCCTTGCTCTCGTCGCCGCCGGAACCCTCGTCACGCAGGGCGCAGGCATCGCAGAAATCACGCTCGGCAACACGCCCGGCGTGACGCTCGGCGTTCGCCTCGATGCGCTGACCGCCGTGATGCTCGTGCTGATCACCAGCGTCGCTGCCGTGATCCTGCGCTTCTCGCGACGCTACCTCGATGGTGAGGCTGGACTGTCGCGCTACATGCGCCTCTTCCTCGCGACCATGGCGGCGGTCTCGCTGCTCGTCGTCACCAACGACCTTGCCATCCTGGCGCTCGCCTGGACGACGTCCAGCCTCACGCTGCACCGGCTGCTGACATTCTATGCTGACCGCGCGCCCGCGCTGATCGCCGCACACAAGAAGTTTCTGCTGAGCCGAGTGGCCGACGTCGCCATCGTTGCATCGGTCGCGCTGATCTGGCGTGTGATGGGAACGCAGCGCATCGACGAGCTGCTCGCCCAGGCCGCGGTGATGCGCGACGTGCCGCTCGCACTGCAGATGGCCGGCATCCTGCTCGCCACAGGCGTCGGCATCCGCTCGGCCCAGCTCCCGTTCCACGGCTGGCTGATTCAGGTCATGGAAGCGCCCACGCCGGTGTCGGCGTTCCTGCACGCCGGCATCGTGAACATCGGTGGCTTCGTACTGATCCGGCTGGGTGGGCTCTTCGCACAGCTGGAAGTGGCGCAGACGCTGCTCGTCATCGCCGGCACCTGCACCGCCGTGCTCGCGGCACTCGTCATGACCACGCGCGTGAGCGTGAAGGTGTCGCTCGCCTGGTCCACCTGCGCGCAAATGGGCTTCATGCTGCTCGAGTGCGGGCTTG
>ENA-OFDP01000964-OFDP01000964.1-metagenomes-genome-assembly--contig:-NODE-964-length-11851-cov-2.340031_pt1 | contig 11851 bp, 12 predicted proteins | sample MGYA00153389_OFDP01 | MGnify analysis MGYA00153389 | reverse complement strand
CGCCGGATACAAACGCATCAAAATCAAAATCGCGCCGCATTGGGATTACGAAATTATCAAACAGGTGCGGAAAAAGTTCGGCAATAAATTCCTTTTGATGGGCGACGCAAATTCGGCTTACACGCTCGACGACATCGACACTAAGACCTACGCGACGTTTGCCGATCTCAGCTACAACCTGACAGATACATTCAACGTAAACCTCGGTGGGCGCTACACCAGCGATAAACGTGAAGCGCGTATATTCAAAAGAAACTATCTGGGACTGACGGGCTCACCTACGCTTGGAAATCCCGCCGCCGTTGGGCTTGCGGTCAATACCGATTTGAACAAGAGCGACTTAAATCGGACTGACACAAAGTTCACCCCCAAGATCGGCTTCGGCTGGAAATTTGCCCCGGAACACAATCTCTACGCATCCTACTCGGAAGGATTCAAAGGCGGATTCTTCGATCCACGTATGGATCTCGGCGGAAATCCAACCAGCGCGCTATCGCTTGAAAAACGCAAAGGCGTCGAACCGGAAGAGGTCAAGTCCTATGAGATGGGCCTGAAGTCTACGTTTAATAACGGCCGGTTTCAGACCAATGCAGCGATGTTTTACACCGATTATTCAAACGTCCAGATTCCCGGCTCAGTTCCAACCTTTAATGCCGCTGGTGCCGTTAATGGTTTCGCCGGCAATGTAACGAATGCAGGCAAGGCCGAGATAAAAGGTTTTGAACTGGAGGCGCTTGCACGTGTGACCGACGCATTCACTTTAAGCGGCATGGTGGGTTACATCGACGCCAAATATAAGGAATGGATCGTCGCCAACGGCCTCACTGGCGCTGCAGCGGCTCTCATCAACGTTGCGGGCGCGGCAGAATTCCAGAATACGCCGAAAAAGACAGCCAGCATCACGGCTACGTATGAGTGGCCAATGACAATCTTCGGCCGAGCCGGTGGTTTCGCGTTGTCAAACAGTCTGTCGTACAGGGACAAGGTGAATCAGTTTGAATTCGTGCGCCTGAGCGGCGCGGCAGCGCTGGATGCTGCTGTGTCCCAAAACGTCCAACTGGTGGAAGGGAGTTATACGTTGTGGGACGCCGGTCTGGTCTGGACCAGCAAGGACAACAAGTTGCAATTCGCTTTGAATGGACGCAATTTGACGGACAAGCGTTACAAGGTGGCCGGTTACGCGTTCGGCGCTTTCTCTAACAGCATCACGACCTTCTACGGCGATCCGCGTATCGTCAAGGCGTCCGTCACGATGAAGTTCTGATCCAAACGGCGACGAGAACAACGTCGCCGGCTTTACTTTGTGGCTGGTTTCCTGTCATGCGTGCAAACGCTGCGGAAGCCGGCCGCACAGTACGCAACCATGCGCGGCTCGATCGACGCGAGATCATCCGAGCGACAGAGCCCGCCGCTGACGCGGTCGAGACGCCCGGTACGCGAAAGCGCGAGTGTGAGAGCGCCAGTCAGAAAATGAAAGCACCAGAATAGTTCTTCCTCACGGGTATTGGGGAGCGCGCGCTTGACAACCGTAATCAGCCGATGCACCAGCGGATCGAAATACGACATGATGGAGGGAGCAACATGAGACGCGTCATTGTTGACCAACGCAATCAAGCGAAAATAGTTCTTCCAGCCTACGTCCCCATTGCGGGCACGTTCAAGCAAAGGAATCACGAAGGTGGCTACTGCACCCTCTACCGTGATCTTATCGCCCTGGGTGGCTTCGTAAACATCAAATGCTTCCATACGTTCGGAAAAAACCAGTTCGGCCCGGCGTTCAAGTACCGCGTCGAACAATCCCTGTTTCGTCGCAAAATAATAGTGTGCCAGCGCGGCATCAACATTGGCCAGGACCGCCACCTCGCGCATCGTCACGCCGTCAAATCCACGTTTCGAAAACAGGTCTTCGGCAGCGTCAAGAATGCGGTCTGCCGCGATAACACTACCGTCTACCTTACGCGGTCGACCCACGGTCGCCCGTTTCGCCTTTGGTTGCAGCTTCGTAACACGGTGCACCGGCGAGCGCGCTGTCTTGCCGCTGTCACGGGTGATCTTCATACGCGGTCACGCATGGCAAACCAAACCCCAACTATCCAATGCCGTCACAGCAAGCATGCTTTACTCAATCTGAATTTTTCTCATTCTAATTCTTTTCAACTCCACTCATGAACTATATCGATGTGTTTTATCAGAGTGACGATGGCTTGCGCTTGTATGCGCGTGACTATCCTGGTCCGGCTCCGGATTCGCCAGTCATTCTCTGCCTGCCGGGATTAACGCGTAGCAGCAAGGATTTCGCTCAGCTTGCGAATCAATTGCAGGAGACGCATCGCGTCGTTTGTCCAGACCAGCGCGGTAGAGGTCGTTCAGCGCGCGACACCGAGGTTTCGAATTACCGACCGGATAAATATGCGCTCGACATGTTCACGCTGTTGAACGTACTGCAGGTCAGCGAGGTTGTGATCATCGGCACCTCACTCGGTGGGCTAATGGCAATCTTGATGATTGCATCTGAACCGACGCGGATAAAGGCGGCGGTGCTGAATGACGTTGGCCCGGAAGTCGACCCAATCGGTGTGGCCCGCATAGCCAGCTATGTCGGTAAAACTGCGCCCGCGAAAAACTGGCAAGAGGCGGCGCAGCAAACGGCCACCACCAACGCTGCAGCATTTCCGGATTTCAGCGTTAGCGACTGGCAGGCCATGGCGCGCGATCTCTATGTTCAACAAGGCGACACCCCGGTTCTCGATTACGATCCGGCCATCGCGCATGGACTGGCGACGGGTACGGCTGCGCCAAACCTGTGGCCGTTACTGGACATGGTTGGAGCGAAGGCGATGCTTGTGATACGCGGCGCAGATTCCGACATACTTTCTGCCCAAACGTTGTCAGAGATGTCGCGGCGACTGCCGCAGCTGGTCTCGATAAACATTTCGGGACGCGGTCACGCGCCCACACTTAGCGAACCCGAGGCCTGGCAGGCAATTCGTCAGTTTCTCGCCGCGTTGTCATAGCGTTGTCCTGACTCCCCTTGCTCGTGATTATTTTTTCGACAGCGATTCTTTTTCCATCAACAAATATGTCCCGTAGGCATTGATCCGGTTGGCCGCCTCAAATGCGGGCACCTTGGCAAATCGACTCCAATCTGTCTTTGCATACGCTTCATCGAACGCCACAAAATCCTCGACCGCTCTTCCCATCGATTGGCGAATGAAAATCAGGTAGTCCCGCGTCAACGCGAAATCGGCGGCTGGATTTCGTGAAGGCGGCCCATGGCCGGTGATCATCGTGTGGGGCTTCAAATCGATCAATTTGGAAAACGTCTGTAACCAGCGTTTGCTGTCGGCTTTGCCGACAAACGGGATGCGGCCGGTAAACAAAATATCGCCAGTGAAAAGCACGCCAGATTTTCCGACGACGATGATGATGTCCTCTGGCGAGTGTGCCGGCCCAAGGTAAACGATGTCAAATTGGGTTCCGCCTAGCTTGAACGATTGATTGCCTTCGATCCAGACATCCGCTGGTATCAGTTTCGTCGCTTCATCGACCCAAGGCGCAAGATCGATGCGACGCTGCAACAATCTGGCGGCACCTTCTCCACCATTGAGATACTCACGAGCGGCCACGTGCGACCAAATCTCGGCGCCCGCTTCTTTGAATGCTTGCAAGCCATAGACATGGTCAGCATGGTAATGCGTAACGATGACTTTGCGGATAGGTTTGTCGGTGATTTTCCGGATGGCAGCAACCATCGCGTTGCCAAGCACGGTGGTGCCGAGCGCGTCAATGACTACAACACCGTCATGGGTGACCACGAAGCCGGCATTTGAATTGAAGCCATGATTCTCTCGCGAGGCAACGCCCGCTTTGCCTTGGATGAAGTAGATATCCGGCGCGACTCTCTGCGGCACCAGGACCGGCAATGCCACACTTGCCGCACCGACGTTGGCCGCCTGCGCGGCCGACGCAACAAACAGAGCCCACGCGATGCACGCGTTGCGCCAAAAGATCATGCGATCCCCGCGTTGCCCTTCATGCCAATCAGCGTCGGCAAGTTGAGAATCTTTGGCTGGATGGTTTTCTTGTCACGCAAATAGGTTGCCATGAGTTCCCAGATCGGTTCGCCGGTCGCACCTTCGGCCACTGGTGCCCAGCCAGCCACTTTGTACTTCCGCCCAGCATCAATCGGCTTGCCCTTTAGCATCATGGCGCTTATCCGCCCACCCATCTTGCCGTTCGGGTCACAGGTATACGAAAGGCCGCCAACGCGGACCATGTCGCCGCCCTGCTGATAATACGGATCGGGATTGAACAGGTTGTCTGCCACGTCTTCAAGAATGGTTTTGATCGTTTCGCCGGTAAGTTCATTCACCGTGGAATAGGGATAGGTAATGGCAGTCTGGTCCATCAAATGCTCCATCGTGATGGCCTGTCCGGGAAGCAGAGTAGTCCCCCACCGGAAGCCCGGCGAGAACGCGATTTCAGCGCCCTTCACTTCCATGAGCCCGTCGAGAATCAACTGATCGATCGTGCCGTTGAAGTTGCCGCGACGATAAAGAAGTCCTTCGGATACCGCGAGCTTTTCGGAGAGCTTCGCTTCATATGGCGCGCGCATTTTTGTAATCAACGCATCCATACTTCTATCCGCAGGCAGCAGATTTGCGAAAATCGGCATCAGGCGGTATTTGAAATCAACAATCTTGTTGCTCTTCACATCAAAATCAAGCACGCCGAGAAACTTGCCGTTCGAGCCTGCGTTGGTGACCAGCGTTATTCCGTTACGATTTTTGACCGACACCGGCTTGGGTACACCATCGTGTGTATGTCCACCCAGGATGGCGTCGATGCCTGTTACGCGCGAGGCAAGCTTCAGGTCAACATCCATGCCGTTGTGCGAAAGCAGCACCACTACCGATGCGCCCTTGCTTCGCACCTCATCGACGGTCTTTTGCATTTCCGCTTCTTTGATGCCGAAACTCCACTCCGGCGTGAAGTAGCGTGGATTCGCAATCGGCGTGTAAGGGAATGCCTGGCCGATAATTGCCACCGACACACCATTCATTTCTTTCATCACGTACGGCGGAAATACTGGATCGCCAAAATCGGTGGTCTGCACGTTCTGCGCGATGAAATCGATCTTGCCCTTGAAATCGTTGTCGACAATTTCCTTGACGCGCTTATCGCCAAGTGTAAATTCCCAATGACCAGTCATGATGTCCACACCAAGCTCGAGTGCGGCCTCCACCATATCCTGCCCCTTTGTCCACAATGCGGTGGCAGAGCCTTGCCAGGTATCGCCACCGTCCAACAGGAGCGCGCCCGAACGCCCGGCCTTCAGTTGTTTCACCAGCGTTGCCAAGTGCGCGAAGCCGCCGACCTTGCCATACTTTCGCGCGGCCCTATCAAAATCAAGATACGTGAACGCATGCGCTTCGGCGCCGCCGGGCTTTACACCGAAATGCTTTAGCAATTTTTCGCCCACCAAATGCGGCGGCTGGCCCATCGAATTTGCGACGCCGATGTTGACGTTTGGTTCGCGAAAATAGATCGGCTTGAGTTGCGCATGGCAGTCAGTCATGTGCAACAAATGCACGTTGCCGAAGCGTGCTAAATCGTAGTGCGCACTAGCCTTGTCGTTGGCTGCAAGTGCCTCATGATGATCAAGCGCAAATCCACTTGCGCTCGCAATCGCGAGCGTATGCAGGAATTCGCGGCGATTGATGTTGGACATATGTACCGAGCCCTTTCTAAAACTCAATGTCGTTGGCAATAGCCTTAATGCCAGCCTGTGCACAGGAATCATCCGCATCGCCACCCGGGGCACCGGAAACGGCAATTGCGCCGAGCAGGCTTCCGGCTGCCTCGATCGGCAGTCCTCCACCCACCGCCGCAACGCGCGGCAATTGGCGAATACCGCTCATCGTTTTGCCAGGCTGTGTCTCGATAGCTAGCGAAGTGGTCGATTGTTTGAAGCTGGCAGCGGTCCATGCCTTGGCGGTCGCCATGTCCGGCGTATGTGCGCCTGCGTAACGATCCCGTAATACGACCTGCACAACGCCAGCGCGATCTACCACCGCTACAGCCGTCTGAAAACCGTCCTTGCGGCACTGCATTAATGCTGCCTGAGCCGCCTTTAGCGCCGTGTCTGGCGTGAGCATCTTGACGGAGAATGTTGGTGCCTCCACAGCGAGCGAAGGCGTTGACCAGCAGGCGATAGCTGCCATCGCGCACAATGCAAATCCAACTCTTCGACAGCTCTTCATAAGATATTCCCTATGTTTGTCCTCGCAAAAAAGCCCGGGCAAACCGGGCTTTTACGAATTAATTGTTGACCGGTGAATTCGGGTCCAGCAATAGCGCCGTGACGTGCTTGATTTGCTCTTCGGTCAGGATACCGCTGTGTCCGAAACGCGGCATGTTTGTACAAGCAGAGTAGGCATCAGCATTGTAAATCTTGCCATACGTGTATTTCTGAATGGGTTCGGTATTGCCTCGCAACTTACCGTAGTTATAAAGACTTGGCCCAATATTGCCAAAGGAGATTTCCGCCTTTGTTAGTTGATGGCACGCGTAACAATTACCCCCTGCAGGCTGCGCAGGGTTGTCGCTAAATTGTTTGCCGACACCGGACTGCGCAATTTTCTCCCCTTCTTTCCAGTCGCCGAGCAATTTGCCGTCGGCGGGATATTTCATCAACTTCATGTTTAGCGCTTCAATTCGCTTGGCAACTTCCGCTGGGCGTTTATCCGGAAACTGCGAACAGAGGCGCTGTGTCTCATCCTGATTGAGCCTGTCAACTTTTGCCTGCCCGCGGTCCTTGAACGACGCCTTCATGACAATTTCCGCTTGCGTCGGCTTTAATGCATCGGCAGCCGAGCAGATTTGGATGGACGCTGCGATAGTGGCGATCGACAATGAGGTGAGATGGATACGTTTCATGTCCGCTCCCTAACGCTTAATTGACGGTGCGGTCAACACACCACCGTTTGCATTTTTGGCCAAATACGTTGTGAGGGCGATAGACCCTTGGGACGTAAATTCGAGTTCAGGAAACCGCTGTTGCCGGAAACAGTCGAATAATCTCCATTGGAATGATCGCAGTTCGCCTTGCGAGACACGGTACGCAGGCCACGAGGTATAAGCGCGCTGTGCCGGCTCTTTTTTGCTCAGGTTGGGCAGATCCTGGAGACGTATGCGCTGATTGTCCGCACCGTGGCATGTCACACAGCCGAAATCATGTGGGCCGCCGCGATGAAAAAACATCGCCTTGCCAATCTCAAAGGCTTCCTTCTCTTTCGGGTGGTTAATCGCCACATTCATTTTCATGCCGCGCGACTCTGCCGTCACGTATGCCACTAAAGCCTCGATATCAGATTTCCGTTCCGGATTACCAAATGGATTCTTTTTTGCATCGTCATAATTGAAGCCCTGCAACATTACCATGCAGGTGACGAGGCGTGATTCCAGATCTTCTACTTTGTCTGTGTCGGCAAAGTACTTTGGCAACACCGCGTAAGCACCTTTGACCTTGCCAGGCCCGAGTCCAATGTCGCACTGTTCAAAAGTTGCATTTTGGGGGCCACGTGGTTTCTTCCAGATACCTTCCCCGCGCGCCTCCCACAATTCCGCTGGGTTTCCGTCGCGGAGTGCCTGTCGGTATTTTTCGATTTCCTTGATCGTGGCATCACCATTACTGCCCTGAGCTAATGAGGTGGACGCGACCAATACGCCGGCCAGTGATGCTGCGACTATGCTGAGTGCGAGCATGGTGCGTTTGAAATATTGCATTTCACTCCTCCGGGAATGTGACTGCATCTGACTATTGCTTTTACCGCGTCTTGTGGCGCGATTCGTGGGCCAACAGATCGCTAGGGTTTCAGATACGCGAATCCTTCTCTCGCCTGCAATCGGCCGATCTCCACGACGCCTGAAGGCACCAGCATTGTTTGTGGAAGCAATTTCTTTGGATCGATCTTGTTTGACTTCAGCGTAATTTCGCATACACGAAACTCGACGCCTCGCGCGGCCAATTCTTCGACCGGAATATTGAACGGGTTACCAGTCGCGTTGTTAGCACCGTCGAGAAGAAATTGAACGCCCAGCGCGTGCGCAACGACGACAATTTTCGTTTTGGGATCAACGTCAAGGTGATTTTTGATATTACGCAGCCCTTTTGTCGCCTGTTCAAATCCGGCGTCGAAATGGTACACGATCTTGATGGGATCATCTTTGCCTGCTGCCCAGGCAACGGACACCGATGTAGCGGCGGCAAACGCGAGCAGCGTGCAGATCATTTTCAGGAAAACGTGCATGGTTTTCCCCGGTCAAGTAATGGTGGCTTCGTCGGACCGCTTTTCACCTTTATTGTCCGTCCAGGTGACAACGACTTTCTCGCCAGTTTTACCGCCGGAGAATCGAAACTCCAGGAAAGGATTCTTCGATACTGCCGGGCCCCATTGCGCGGAGAGCACGATCTTGCCGTTATGCGTCGCGGTTACGTTTTGAATAAACCAAGCGGGAACTACTTTACCAGCGGAATCTTTCCGCTGGCCAGTTTCCATTTCATGCGCCATCAAAACTTTGACTACTACTTTATCGCCCGTGACAGTGGCGCGAATTTTCATTGGGTCTGCCATGTGAATCTCCTTATTTTTCAAAATGAAATCAGGTCTTTCGGCGTCTGCCGTAATGCGACCTTTCTACCCGCCGCATCCGCCTAATGTCACCTTGATTTCCTTGGTTGCAAAAAAATATTTGCCATCTGCTTTTACAAGCGCATACACGTTGGAGGTCTGACCCATCTTTACGCGAGTAGACACGAACGGCTCAGTGGCGCCGGGGATTTCAAATGCAGCGGACAAGGCGTTTGGATTTTTCTCAACCAGTATGGAAATTGATTCCGTTTTGGCCAATTTGCTGGCAACGGAGACAGGCACAACTGCACCGTTTTCAGCAATGTCGGGAGAAGTGATATTGATTTCTTTACTTTCCGTTGCTGCAGTACCTCCCATCGCTTTCACAGTTTCCTGCAAACTTTTGGTATCGAATGCGGCCTTGTTCCAATCTGCCGCAAAGACATCGCCAGATTTGAAAATGCCCGTGAATGCGGCAAACGCGATGACCGTTGCTCCACCGGATGCCTGGAGCAGATTTCTACGTGTTTGTTTCATTGTTTTCTCCTGAAATTCATAGACTTGGCAACTTAATTTCCAACTTTGACTATAGCGTAAATAATGGTTAATTTTGCGGTGAGCCGGAGAGTATCCATTTCACTAGGGACCGAATGTCCTCCTCTCGGAGTGCATTCGGTGGCATCGGAATTGCACCCCACACACCGCTGCTGCCTTTTCTGACTTTTTCAACCAAACTTGATTCGGCTCCGTTGTCCGATTTGTACTTAGCCGCAACCTCTTGAAAGCTGGGGCCGATAAATTTTTTGTCAACTTGATGGCATGCTGAACAATTACTCTCGCGCAAAAGTATCAGAATGGATTCTCCGTCCGACTTCGTCGTGGACGCGGCTGCGCTGAATTTGGTCGCTTGAACTTGTTTGGCCGTATCGATCCCGCGCGCAGGACCGACGTTGCGTTGCTGTTCGGCCAGATTGCCGTGAGTTCCCTGCGCAAATTCCGGCAATGTAGACGACAGACCTCTCTCGATCTTGCAATTTCTCATACACGCCACATTTTGCACGTCGCCCTTGCTGCGTATGTCCCACAAGCTTTCATACTTCACTTTGCCATTGCGGTTGGGAAGCCGCGCCTGCACATCGCGAATCGTTTTATCAGACAGGACGAAATCTGCCGGCACAATGTCTGCAAGGTTTAGCAGGTACGCGAGTGATGCGTATACCTCATCGGTCGACAGCGATTTCGGCGCATTCCACGGCATCGCACGATTGATGTAATCCCAAAGCGTGGAGATGGTAGAGACTTTCATCATCGTTGTGCGCGGTACCGCTTCCTGCAACGCCCTTACGCGCCCGACCTTCATGTCCTGGGCCGTAGTACCACCCACGATCGGACTGAACACCTCATTGGATTCGCCAAACGTGCCGTGACAAGACGCGCACTTCGCCTCCCACACTTCCTGACCTTTGACGACCGATCCGCTGCCGGGCGGCAGGCCTTTGAAGTCGGGGCGAACGTCTTTATCCCACGCCCTGACTTCTGCAGGCGTTGCTGTACGACCGATACCGGGATATTTCCCCTGCGCCTGTACGTTGCCGACGCATAGCAGCACCAGCATCATTGCTGGCTTAATAGACCTGAACATTGCTCACTTCGCCGGATGCGGCGACCTTCCACGATTGAATCGCGTTATTGTGATAAATCGAACGCGACCCGCGAACTGCACGCAATTGATTGATCTTGGGTTGTACGTATCCGGTTTCATCGATGGCACGGCTTTGAAGGATTGCCGGGCCACCATTCCAAACCCATCCAATGTTGAATCGCGTGAGGCTTTTAGACTGAATGGGGCTCTCGAGACGCGCAGTTTCCCAATTGCGGCCACCATCAAAGCTAACATCGACGCGCTTGACCTTTCCACGGCCCGACCATGCCAATCCTGTCACGTTGTAAAAACCCTTGTCGAGAAGCGTTTGCCCACCCGATGGTGAGGTGATTACCGATTTGCATTCCTGAATGGAAGTGTACTGCCGGTGACGTCCATCTGGCATGAGATCGATGTAATGGATCACCTCATCTTTGGTGCCATAGGGCTGGTCACCGACTTCGATGCGTCGCAGCCACTTCACCCAGGAAACACCCTGGATACCCGGTGCCACCATTCGCAAGGGATAACCATTTTCCGGACGCAACATTTCGCCATTCATGGCATATGCCACCATGCAGTCATCAAGCGCCCGATCCATCGCGATGGTTCGCGTCAAGGATGATCCGTCGGCTCCTTCCGCAAGAATGTATTTGCTGCTCTTTTTGTCAAAGCCTGCCATGTCGAGCAAAGTGGAGAGAAGCACCCCGGTAAATTCACAACAGCTCAACATGCCGTGTGTGTATTGAACCGTGGGCACAGCCACATTGCCCCACTCCATGCCGGTATTTGCACCGCACTCAATGAAATGAAGACGGGATACCGCCGGAAGGCGCATCAAATCATCCATGTTGAAGACCAGCGGATTTTTCACTAAGCCGTTGATCATCAGTCGATGTTTGGATGGGTCGATATCCCACCAGCCTTGGTGATGTCGCTCAAAATGCAGACCGTTCGGTGTGATGATGCCGAACATGCCTTGCAGCGGCGCAAATGAAACCGATGCAGCGGCCACGCGCGTCAAGCCTGGGCTCTCGCGACGTTGCAAATTCCTCTCAAATTGGGAGGGTTGGCCGTAACCGGTCTCGGCGACGGGTCTGCCGAGCCCTTTGGTGTGCTGCGGCAACTCAAGAATGTTCGGATCGCCCAAGAACTCGGCGCGCGCCGATGCTGATGCCGAAGCGGCAGCGCCACCCGCAGCTAACGTTAAGGCGCTGTGCAGGAACCCGCGGCGGCTTGTTGACACCTGCGCAATTTGGTCAGGGTGCAGGAAGTTCTCCGGTGCCTTACTAATTCGGCCCGGCAACGCGGCTTTTCCATCGTTTAACAACACAACATCCCCCCTTACGCTTCTATTCATTAGAAATTTATTATATTAGACTAAGCTAATTTATAACTTGATTTATGTCAAATTCGATTTTGAGTCGTTTGGCCCAAAGTGAGTCTATCGCCTGACGGTTAAATCAGGCGCATCAAAAGCAGAAAAGCCCAACTCTGAATGAGTTGGGCTTTTTGCTTTTATGGGTCTTGGCGATGACCTACTTTCGCACGGGTATGACCGCACTATCATCGGCGC
>ENA-OFDP01000962-OFDP01000962.1-metagenomes-genome-assembly--contig:-NODE-962-length-11862-cov-10.905310_pt1 | contig 11862 bp, 8 predicted proteins | sample MGYA00153389_OFDP01 | MGnify analysis MGYA00153389 | reverse complement strand
GATCTGACTTAGCTCAGAATGAGTTTGCCATGAATTTACTCCCATTAACAATAAAATTGTTGCTAGACCAATTGCCGCGATCCAATGTTGCGCTTTCCATTGCGTGAGATCCCAAGGACTGACTAAATCTCGCTGCTCCATTCTTTCAAAGGTAGCAGCTAACCCATCGGCTCGATCGAGTAACCGGGCTAACTTTCGCCCTGCACTCGATACAGATGTCTTGTAGTCATCCTGTGATGATTCGAGTAGATTCATAGAACTCTGCCGATGTAATCAAGATTTGAATCGAGTCATCTTCACCATTGCAAACAAACCATCTCACCCAATCGATTTGATTGGCTTTACTGAGTGCGAAGATATCTTTTTCTTCCAGCCATGACGTGAGAGGATAGTGAACTTGAGCGGGTAAATCTAAAACGATCGTGCGCTGGAATGCCATCTCTAGTAAGATGTCTGGTTCATCAATTTTTTTGATGTTCTCACTAAACTGGGTATAGTGAACGGATTCATCATAAAATTCTGCATATCGTTTTTTATCTTTGTACCGACTTGCAGCAGTGGGATTACTTCGATCCGCTGCATATAAATAAAACGATATTAGTTTCGATGCTAAATATTCAGCAATCATAAAGGCAATCCATGACTTACCCACTCCGCCTTTTTCACCATCAATTAGATGTATTTTCATATTTTTAATCGATGATTATTTAAACTGTTCCGAGCCAGCTTTAGGAGGTGACTTATATGGTGCTTCTATCTCTACTGCCTTATCGACAGTCACCTCTTTATCTTTAGCCGTAGATTTTTTTGCAGCTTTAGGAGGGGGTGTTTCTTGATTCTCCCCAACAGCAGTGACAGGTAATGGGGTAACTTTTGACTGCTTAGATTGCTTTGATGACTTTGATGGTTCAGGCTGAGACTTATCAAAATCTCGAATATATTGCTTGAGTGTCGTACTGCTAATAGCTATATTTTTTTGAGCGAGTAACTTACTAATTTCATCGAGGTTATATCCCTTATTCATCAGATCTTTAATCGCAGGTAAGATCTGTCCGATCGCTTCTCGAAGCGAGTAATCTGAGGGAGCCTTTGATAGCAGATTCCCGAACGCACTAATGGCATCATCGATTGATGATTTTTGCACTCTAATATTTTTAGGCATGGGGAGATCGAGTAAGAGCTTGCTTTAGTATGCCCATATCGATCGAGCAATCTATCAATTGATAGCGAGCAGCGAATCGTGGGTATGCTGAGTGGGGATGGTAGTGTACTCAGTGTACCTTTTTTGCCCTACGGGACGCTACCGCTCAAAAAAGATTCCCTTCGCCCTGCGGGGCTGTCCCCTAGCTTCGTTTCTAATTCCTACCCATGCCATACGCCATCGCTCGCATCGCCAAACTCAAACAAGCTAGCATCGGTGGGAGTGGGATGCACGTCTCTAGAGAACGAAATACCCCCAATGCCGATCGCTCTAAACTCGAAGACAACCAGACTTTGATTCACAATGACGATCGGCATTTACCTCTGGGGGAAATCGTTCACAATAAAATTTACTCAGTCCCGCAACAGCGCAAGATCAGAACCGATGCTGTCTATGCGGTGGAGATCTTATTAACTGCTAGTCCCGAATATTTCCGACCCGACGACCTTAGCCGCTATGGAGATTATCAGTCAGATCGATTAGCTAACTGGACAGCAGCTACTGTTAAGTGGTTAAAGCAGGAGTATGGGGACAAGATTGTCAGAGCCGCACTCCACCTCGATGAAGCGACCCCTCACATCCATGCTTATTTAGTCCCCACTGATGAGAACGGTCAACTCAACTGTAAGAAGATCTTTGGTGGTAGAGCGAAGATGTTTGCGTTCCAAGATAACTATGCTGCGGCAATGAAACCGTTAGGACTAGAAAGAGGAATTAGAGACAGCCAAGCCGAACATACCACTGTCAAAGATTATTACACGGTGGTGAATGCTGCCAGTCAGGAATTAGATCCGAGCGATCTCCAAGCAGTTCAGGCCAGGGCTATGGCTTATGCTCGGATGCAAAGAGAGCATCAGGAGTTGCAGCGCAGATTAAAATTTGTGGCACAGCAGCGGGACGAACTGGCGCAGAAACTAGCAATGACTCAGCAGTCAGTAAATGTACAAACCCAGATTAATCGCGCTTTAACCGTATCCGAACCCTTAATCTCGATCGGTCAGATTGTTTGTGAGTTGAGATTACCACTAGGGCAAATTAAGGAGGGAACTGAGGCGATCGATTTGGTGATAAATACTTGCCAAACCGATCTCGCTGGGGCGACTCAATGGTTGAACCAAAAGTTTGGAGCGGCTGCCACAATTGGACTAGTCAATGATCGAGTTCGCCAGATTGTCACAGAGCAGATCCTCGATCGATTTATCCCACCGCGACCGGAACGAGACAAATGGGGTGAGGTTAAAGATTATCTTATTAGCACTAAACAGCTCCCGACTAAATTGGTCGATCGGTTGCACGAAGAGAGGTTAATTTATGCAGATAAGGATGGGAAGTTAATTTGCTTGCACAGAGATTTTGAGCAGCGGGTGACAGGGGCGACAGCGATCGATCTGAAGGATGAGCAGCTTCAGAAGTTGTTGGTTGAGGGTTCTAGTCTGACGAGTGGTTTTCATTACTTTGAACGCGATCCACTAGTTGATACAGAGCGTGTGGTTATCTGCGATGACCCGATTGAGGCGATGGCTTATGCTACCCTGCATTTACCCGCTCGGCCAACTCTCTATCTATCTGCTCATGACGGTGGTTTTGTACCTGGGAATAAATTGTCTGCTATTGAGATTATTGTGGCTTGTGATATTGAATTGCAGAATTTACCCGCTCGGTTCGATCGACATCTACCAATCGAGGATTCTTGGATAAGTGATTTGAAATCTGAGTTGGCTTCGTTGACAAGTGGGCAAATCCAAATCGGGGAAAGGGATGATAAACAAATTCGTGTAATTCAAGAAATTCAGCAAAAATTACTTGGGTCTGCCCAACAACACAATAGTCAGAAAAATCCACCGCTAGATCGAAATCTCGGTGGTAGATAGAATTACTTATTTGCTGTGCTTGGCATGTGCCAGAGTCAATAGATAGAGTCGATCGAGCAAGTTTGAGTTTTGCTGGATCGATCCAAGTTGTCATTCGACTACCTGATGTTAAGGCGGCAATTTCACCAGCAGCATCAATTTGTTTTACGCTCCATTGGAAATAGTACATTTGCGAGGGTATACCAGGTGTACATCGATCGAAAAATGAGACTTGCTGTTACTTTTATAATTCACCTCTTTCTAGTTTAAAAAGCACCATTGCTCGATCGACCATCTTGGAAGTACGCACTTCAATCTGGGCGATACTCCACTTTTCAGCAGCAGCTATTTCTTTATTGAGTTTAAGACCATTTCTGTATCCAACAAACCGACCCTGCTTATCGGTACGATCTCGTTTATCCTCAAAACTTTTGTTGCTGAGTGAGCTATTAAAGCCAGAGATGGTTAAGTTACCTAGCGTGTGAACGTGTTTCTGTTGAAGCTCTCTAGCTTTTTGGGGATCGCCATCTGCAATCATCTCGACCCAAGGGGCTGGAATATTCTCACCTTGGGGAAAGATATGTTCGAGCGTCCATACAAACTGATTGCCTTCAAACCGCAACTGCTGTTTGCGAGTAAAGAGATACAGCATTAACAGATACGATGGTGCGCCCTGGATACGATCTAGGTCTTTTAGAGGCTTTTCTAAATGCTGAAGGCTTTCATCCTGGCTACGCAGTAGGATTAAGGCGTATTGCTGCCCAGCAATGCTAATTTGCTCTAAGCAATCTTTTGGGTTGCGATCGATCAGTCTTTCATAGATCTGAATTAGGTTGGAGCGCGTTGCAACGGGTACTTGATAAACAGATTTTAATTCGTCTCTGAAGGCGTTGTAATATTGCCGGAAGAAGCGTTCCTGGATGCTGTAGTCATCGCCCAAATATTCGAGCAGCTTAGTCCATCGATCGAAGTAGTAATCGATTTTACCTGGTTCATTGGTTTCTAATTTTGCCAATAATTTATTTTTAATAAGGTCAATTGCGCTAAGTGGCATTCCCCGATTATTCAAGGATTCAAACAATATGTAGGCATCGGTATGGCTAGATACTTCGATTTTGACCAGTGCTGCTTTGTTGACCTTTTCCAGAAAACCCATGATGGAAGCAACCGAATTGTCTTGGTCTTTGGTCAATTCTTCGATGCGCTTTTGGAAATAGCGATATGCTCGGACGATTTTTCGTTTACCTGCGTAGCTAGGAAGCTCTCTAGCTCCAATGACTTGGAGTTGCGCGAGTACTCCTTGGTAATCGGCATAGTTATTATTTTGAACTTGGGGGATGACTCGTAGTTTGTCCTCGTTATTCTTCAATACCAGCTTGCGTTTTAAACTGAATAGCTCCATGCGCTGGTCATCGTCTAGTCGATCGGCATGACTCTTGAGTGCATCGTAAATCGCTGCAAACAGTAGAGACAAAGTAGTCAAACGTTGTTGCCCATCAACGACTTCAAGCTGTTGAACGGATAGAGCATCGGTGGTCTGGTTGATGCAGATAATGGAACCCAGGAAATAGCCAAAATCATTTTCCAGCACATCATCAAACAAGTTCTCCCACTGGTTTTTACTCCAGGTGTATTCGCGTTGATATTTGGGAACGGCATACACCACACCAGCTTCGATATCAAAAATTTGGGAGATGGGATAATTGCAGACAGATTTAATCATGATGTTGGCTCTCGTGCTGCTTTCTGTTGTTCTAGGCTGATGGTGAAGATCGTTTATCCCACAAGGGAACCACTTAGTCTAATAAGCCCCAGATCGAAGACTCAATCACGATCTGAAGTTTTTTATTTCAGATCTGGAAGCCGGAAAGTGTGGATTGCAAGGTGATATCTGTTGATTAGGATGAAATCCTATCCTGTATTTCTTACAGATAAAACATCTTCGTCCTGTTGGAGGCATTAAGCGAACGTATTTTAGAGTAACTCAGTGCTTTGGAATAAATGCTAACAGGAGAGGCACTGCATTAAATTACTGCGAGGATCGATTGTGTCATCTAAAACTTTTAATCGTTCAGCCACACTAGATCGAAAAACTCCCCTAAAAGCCTTGAGTTTTTTCTCAGGTTGTATGGGCCTGGAATTAGGACTAGAACAGGAGGGGATTGAAATACTTCTTGCCTGTGAGATCGATCGAGCGGCTCAAAGAACAATAAAGTTTAATCGACCAGACATAGCACTGATTGAAGATATTACTAAGTACTCAGCCGTAGAGATTCGCAACAAGGCAGGATTGAGTTCGAGTGAGGAGATCGATTTAATAGTAGGTAGCCCGCCCTGTCAAGTATTTAGCATTGCAGGCACAAAACAAGAGTCTAATGGGCGAGATAATCTTTTTCCAACATTTATCGATTTAATCGCCAAACTTCGACCAAAGTTTGCAGTTATTGAAACTTGCCCAGGATTATTGCGTCCGTTGTTACGAGATGAACCTAACTCAATAGAGAAAGTGAGTCAGCCTAATTTAGGTCAAGAAAAACAGATAAGCGTCAGATTCTCATATATTATTCGTAGACTTAAAGTAGCAGGCTATAGTGTTTCTTTTGACTTGTATAATGCGGCTGATTTTGGATCTCCACAAGTACGAAAAAGAATTATTATTACTTGTAGCCTTGATGGTAAAGAACTTCCTTATCTTACGCCAACCCATACAAATAGTGCTTTGAGTGAGCTTCCAGAATGGCAAACGCTGAAAGATGCCATAGAAGGAATTTCTGATGATGAACATCATTTTAGGAAATTGCCAGAAAGATCACTTAGATACTATCGACATCTCAAACCTGGACAAAACTGGCAGAATCTACAAATGGATTTACAGCAAGAAATACATCAGAGATTTTCTCCTGAATATATAAGCAGAAAAGCTGATCTTTACAGAAGACTTGCATGGGATAGCCCTTCACCTACGTTCTTTTATAATAAAACGAAAAATTTTGTGCATCCAGAAGCTGACCGATGGCTCAGTATAGAAGAGTGTAAACGCATTCAAGATTTCCCAGATGATTGGAGAATTTATGGGGATCTATATGACCAGTATAGACAAATTGGGAATGCTACTCCATGTTCACTAGGTAGAGCGATCGCAAAAATGCTACTAACTTATCTAGGACAAGAAGGATCGATATCTTATGTGAAGAAGATAGAAAATATATTCAAATCTATAGAAACACTAGGAGGATGGGAAAAAGAAGTACATTCATTTAACCCGTTAAGTCAGTATGAAAAATACTTTCAGATTGCCACTTCTAAGTACTTAACTTTGAACCATATAGAGAATGAAATTGAAGTGACATGTGATAGTGGTCGCATAGATATTGCTGTTGAATCAATGAACATGATAATTGAATTCAAAGGAACTTTTAATAGAGATAACTTAGAAAAAGGTGTGGCACAATTAGACAGGTATGCCAAAAGCACAGGCATGAACAGAAAAGTGCCTGATAGGTTTGTCTCCTGAAACAGAATCGAAGAAGAAAGGAGTACTAGAAGAAATAAAGAGACTTGAAGAGACTACTGTGAATTTAGAAATACATGTGTTCGATCCGCAAACAGAAAAACTTGACTTGTATAAAATGCTTCGGCTTGAAAGAGAAAATAGTAGTGATTTTGAAAAGAATATTATCAAAGGAGTTGAGAGTTTAATTGAATGGCTGTCTTCTCATTCCCAAGCAACACTTGCTCGTACTCTAAATGGTTTTAGCGATAATCTTATTGAAGGTGTACTTTTTGTGGGTAGCTTAGTAAAGCCATCATCACAAGGCCAGTTGAATCCAAGCTATTAGGCTAAGATTCACGTTCTTAGACAGTAAATTAAATCCAATGGTTAAAAATAATTTCGTCGATAAACTCAGAAGATACATTTTACCGGACGTACCAGACGTACTAGACGTACCAGTGTCTTAATCCCTTTCTAGACAAGCATTTCACTTCCTGGAGCATGGTACGTTTGCTGTTTTTACCAAATGTACCGACGTACCAAAAATCTCCTCCTGGTACGTCGGTACGGTTGCTGTTTTTCACCAGACGTACCAGAGACAAGAAGATTTCTTGGCTCTGACAGCAGTTTTAAGTGCCTGGTACGCCTGGTACGTTCGGTACGTCGCTAAAAACATGTTTTGGGAAAACATAAAAATAAACTCGTTTACCATTTACTCGCCGAGTGTGGACAGATGTACCGTCTGGACGAGGAGGCAGTAACCAACCAAGCCGCTGCAATTCCTTCACCAGCTCCGCCTTATTCACCCCTACAACGAACTCTTTATCGAATACCGTTGGTGGTACCCAAAATTCCTCCGTGACCCCTCCTACCCCAACCTTCCGGTAAGCCAGTAGATTCCGTACTTTTTTAGTATCACCATCGCGGAGATCGAAGACTCGATCGCTAAACTCATTGGTAACGAGTAGATGTTCGATTCGCTCGATCGCCTGTTTCACTTCGATCGATCCATCTCCACCCCTAGCTGTTAGCCAATCCTTAAAACAGGTAGAAACCCCCCATTCTTGCTCGATCTCCACTGGCAGGATGTCGTACTTATGAGCTAAACCCAGTACCACCTGTACCAACGCGAACCTTTTTGCGACACGTCCGATCGCACTATCGATCGTCCCCTCGGATAATTTGGCAGCGACTAGATGAACCTGTTTTGTGAGATTGCCCACAAACGATGGATCGGCAGCATCGATGACCAACCGAGAGAGGAAAGCATCGAGAGCTGTACCGCGATACGCCTTGACTGCTGCTTCTAAAGCAGAAGCGAACTGAACCCCAGTATCTGCACCATGAATCGTTTCAAAGCAACCGTATTTAGAACCCTCAGGCACAGCAGGGACATCTGGTAAACGTACTTCCTGACCACCTTTTTGGGTAATGTTGGCTTGTTTCATATAGTTACCCAATCCAACTTCCCCAGAAGATAAGACCATTAATCGCCAAGTCTTTCCTTTCCGATTGGTGAGGTCTTTCTTCATCCGCGCTTTCCCCTGACCATTCGCCAACATGTAGGCAATATTCCCCACATCTTTGGGATCGGCTTGACCGATTTCGTCCAGGGGTAGGCAAAGGTGATTGAAGGCAGTAGCGGTACTCTCTAAACCGTTAGTGGTGGTGCGCCAGTGGGGAATATCTTTGACTCCGGTAACAGACGCGGCGACAGAGAGAACGATGGTTTTGCCTTGGGAAGTTCCCCCAACTAAGTGAAAGCCACCCGATTCGATTTCGACAATCGGTAAGAGTGGAGCGGCGAAGCTGGTACCTAAACCCAAAATTAAGCGGGAATTTCCGACACATCGGGCAGCAACATTATCCTTCCAGCCCTCTAGTGTCCCAACCAGCTCGGTAATCGCTTCGGGACTGGGATCTACGTTTCGGAACTTGAGGTTTTCATCGCCATAGGTTTTATGGGGTAGGACGAAAGACTTTCCCACCCAACCACTAGAATCTGTGACCGTATACGTTTCGGAAATATGTTTCCCCAAACCATAGAGATAGTCGAGTAACAGCCCTTTATGCTCGCGCTTGAAGGCGTAACCCCGACTGAGTAAACCTTCGACAATCGCATTGGCATCACCTGCGAGAAATGCTCTCAACATCGTCCAACGATGAACATCACCTTTAAAAGTTGTGAACTCTAATAAGAGTGCCGAGCCATCTTGGTCGGGATTGTTGATACAAGCGATCGCAGCCAGATGATTGCCGATATATTCACTGGATGTACTTGAAACCGTGTTGGTGACTTTCTCTAGTCCATCCTCGATCGAACTGGTAAAGCTAACATTTTTAGAGACTGGTAATGCCAGCTCCAATCGTTTGGCGTAGGCTTTGTCAATAGCTCTGACCCCTTTGGCAGCAATAAAATCGTCGATGCCTTTATGACTAGGCCATTTGAGCTGAGTTACCCCAGCTACAATGCCTTCAACCTCTTGACGAAATCTGGTCTTGGCTGCTTCCACCTTCTTAACAGTGAGCGGACTCTCATCGCGATCGAATGCCAGTACTATTTCACGGTCGTCTAAAAATGGCTCTAACTCTGGATTGAGGATTTTGAGACTTTCACCGCGATTGCCGCGTTCGATCTCTCCAAACATATCCTTCTCATTGCTTCCCCAACCCCAGACACCATTGAGGGCGATCGCTGGATACCCAGCAGACACTAGGGCGGCGGCTTTCTTTGCGCCCTCGGTGATGATTAGCGGTAAACCTGTCGAGAGGAACCAGTCCCAAAACTCTAGATCCTCGGCTGCTGGAGCAAATATAGGATTGAGATCCCGAACCACCCCCAGTTTCCGAGCGATCTCCGCTGCCACCCGCACCGAGACGCGGGGGACGAATAGCTGTTGATTTCCTGCACCCCTGGGGGACTCATATTTAATGACTTTCCCTTCAGCACTTTTGCGGGGTGAGTCTGGTTTAACTGAGACTCCCAAATGTCCCTCGAAAATCCAGCCACCCGATCTCAGAGTATTGGCTAGATCGTTAGCAGAACGACCCGCCAGAGTGCCATTATTCCGATGTTTTGGCTCTGAGACTAGTAGGGTAAATACTTCGTCTAGATCGTTTTCATTGAATGGATTCCAGGTACGGAAGTTTAAAGCGGCGATATCCTCATCGATCGCGCTGGCTTTGAATTCTGCACGATGTTGCCCATCGATACTCGTATCAATAAAATTATTCATGGTGATGCTCTATTGGTAACAAAAATTACAGAGCATCCAAAGGATGTGGTAGGATCGACGTTATAATTTTTCAAGCCGACCTAGCCTCAAGCCCCCCTTAGATGCTAGGTGGAAGACCCCCAGATTTTGTGGAATTTCTAGGGGTCTTTTTAGTTGGTTTTTGGCAGTGTGCTGAGGTACTCTTCAACTAATGCTCGGTGAATAGGGCCATCGCCATCGATCAGAAAATTTTGGAGTAACGTCCAATTCCACTGAACCAATCGACCATTTTCGAGTTTGACCCAATAAATTCCGACGGGCAGTTTGGATCGAAGCTGCGCTGATTGCCAGCGGGTCAACTCAAATTTCTCCTGTCTGATGGATTTCTCTGTCATGAACCTAAATTTGTCAGGATTTTTTTGCTTCTTAGACATAGGGGATAATGGATGTGTATATTGATGTCGATCGACATCCATAAGGATGTCGATCTCTTTTTTGTTCGGGTGGTATTCCGAGTATCGCTGGTAAGGCTGATAAGGCTGATGGAAATTATGATAACACATGCCCCTAATTTAAAGGTCGTACTTTTAAATTAATGAGCCAGGTAGTAGATCTCAAAATGCGTATCAGTATAGACGATAGATACTGTAAAAGTTGCCTTTCGTGACCAAGCAGCGATAGCTTCTGGATATTTGAAGTCTATATGAGCAAACGATGTCAGACTCCCTAGTCCAAAAACAGAACCAACTTTACTTCGTTGTAATCTTCTGGACTAGGGTTACACGAAACTTGTAGTCTATGGATCTAGATCCCCAAAGTCTACAAAGAGAAACTTCGGATCGATCACATGAGCATATGTAGAAAACATCACTTGCACATCATGTCCTGTCTGCTTGGCCAGTTCAATCGGATTGGCACCAGCAGCAAGTGCATGAGTAATAGCTGAGTGTCTGAGATTATATGGTCTACGATACTCTATGTTCCCAGTTGATAATACTGTTTTCCATGCCCTGGCTCGAAAATTATGATCGACGATCGCCAATCCTTTAGGACTAGGGAATACTAAATCGGTTGGTGCTGGATTCACCTGTTCGTATCGTTGTAACAGTATTGTTCTCAACGTTGGAGATAATTGAATAATTCGAGCCTTTCCTGTTTTCGTACCCTTTTGATGACCTCGTGAAATAGATTCACCAATCCAAGCTGTTGAAAAATCAGTCCCAAGATGTTTCCACCGCAATCCTGCCGCTTCCCCAAAACGACAAGCTGTGTGAGATAAAAACACCACAAACTCTGTGTAGTGACAGTACTGGGGATGATTGCTAAACTCCTTTACCATCGCTTGAAGTTCAGCAATCGTGAAAGGTTTATCGGGTATTCTTGGCTCAACGGTAACTAGATTGAGACAATCATTCCAAGGATTGATATCAGCTAAATGATACTTATCTTTAGCCCAATCCCAACAAGCCCGAATTAATAATAGATAGGTCTTGACCGTTTGTCCTTTAAGGGTTTGGTTCATTACCGCTACTACACTTTCGGCGTTCGAGTCATTGACCTGATGGGCCAATTTATGCCCCAAACATGCTCGCAATTTTGATGCGATCGCTCTGTACCTGTGCATAGAACCAGGGGCTAGTTTTTTGTCTTTGAATGCCGTGTACTTCTCAAACAAGGCTACCGTAGTTATCTCACTGGGGTTAGATCCAAGCTTACGCGGCTTATATTTCAATAACGTACGGTCGAAATATCCTGAAATTATGTCCATTTCGATCTGGGCTTTTTTCTGATTAGCGAATGCTTTTCCAGTGAGATTATCCTGAACTCCCAAGCCTAAACAGTATCTTTTCCCTTCATGCCGCCATCTTAGGCGCAAAGCTGTTCCTTTCGTCTCAATCCAAATGCTCATAATTGGGTGGTCTCATGGGTGGTCTACAGAGTCACCAAACCAGCCAAAACGGCGCAATATTTATTGTGCCTAGACACAAAAATTTGGCTATTAGGACAAGTTTGTTTCCTAAAAGCCTTACCAGTAATACGTTACCAACCGAAGCCCGCAATGAGGCTTGAACTCATGACCTCTTCATTACCAATGAAGTGCTC
>ENA-OFDP01000960-OFDP01000960.1-metagenomes-genome-assembly--contig:-NODE-960-length-11893-cov-2.821169_pt1 | contig 11893 bp, 13 predicted proteins | sample MGYA00153389_OFDP01 | MGnify analysis MGYA00153389 | reverse complement strand
ACGATGGAAAAATTTGACGCCGCCAGCGCAATTGCCTTAGCGGCCGCAGCGCAGCCCACAGCCGTTGGCCACAGTCTGCTGCATGACAGCACTTTCCAGGACGAGCACGGCATCCCGCTTGGCAGCCGCGTCACCATCACGGCTGAAAGCTTCGGGCCAGAACCGACCGAAGGCGAGCTGATGGCTGCCACCCGAATGCACTACACATTACGCCGCACAGACGAAAGCGCGGGCACGGTGCATGTGCATTTCCCCCGCATTGGCTATATTTTGAAGAAAGCAGACGCATGATCACCAATTTCAAAGGCAAAACTGCGGTACTGACTGGCGCGGGCTCAGGCTTTGGCCTTGAATGCGCGCGCATTGGTGCCAAACTGGGCATGAACCTGGTGCTGGTTGATGTTCAGCAGGACGCGTTGGATGCAGCCACTGCAGAAATGCAGGCGGCAGGCGCGAAGGTACTGCCCTTCAAACTCGACGTGTCCAACGCCAGCCAAATGGAAGACATGGGCGCAGCGGTGCTGGCACGTTTTGGCGCGCCGCATCTGGTGTTTAACAACGCCGGCGTCGGATCGGGTGGCCTGATCTGGGAGAACTCGGTCAAAGACTGGGAATGGGTATTGGGCGTCAACGTGATGGGTGTGGCCCACGGCGTGCGCATCTTCACCCCCATGATGCTCGAAGCGGCCAAACAAGACGCCACCTGGCAAGGTCATATCGTCAACACCGCCAGCATGGCAGGTTTGCTTAACGCGCCGAACATGGGCGTTTACAACGTCAGCAAACATGCGGTGGTGTCGCTGTCTGAGACGCTGTACCAGGACTTGTCACTGGTCACCGACCAGATCAGCGCGTCCGTTCTTTGTCCGTTTTTTGTAGCCACAGGCATCAGCCAGAGCCACCGCAACCGGCCAGCAGAGCTACGCGGCAGCAAACCCACCCAGAGTCAGCTGATTGGTCAAGCCATGAGCGAAAAGGCAGTGAGTTCAGGCAAAGTGAGTGCAGCTGACGTAGCGCAACTGGTGTTTGATGCCGTGGCTTCCAACCAGTTTTATATCTACAGCCACCCCAAGGCCATCAAGTCGGTGCAAACCCGGCTGGAAGACATTGTGCAAATCCGCAACCCGACTGACCCGTTTGAAGGCAAGCCCGAGTTGGGCCAGCAATTAAGGGACGCACTGCGAGCGTGAGTTTTTAAACAGGCAGTTTGTCAAACACGGCGTAGCAGTTTTTCAACCAGGTCTTGACCCGCTGGCGCTCCAGCATACCCAGCGCATCGCTGCTGTCCTTGTCATGAATGGCTTTCCAGAAGCTGGTGTTGTTCTGGTCAATCTTGCGCATGCAAACGTCGTGCAGGCGCGGCAGCTCAATGACATGCGCGCCATGCGCCTGCGCCTTTTGCAGCGCATACGAGTCGCGCAGCAACACAAAATCAGACCCGCGCCCGTGGTTTTGCACCACCACATAGTTGGGGTCTTGTCCATATGTGTCCACCAGCCGTCCCAGCAAATCCACCGCATCCCGGCCGTCGTCCATCACATGCCACAAATTAACTGTAATACCCATGTCGGCAAACAGCTCCATCAGGCTGGCGTCAGCGATCCATTTGGCAAGCGCTGCAGAGGTTTGCGCCGCAAGGTCAACAATCACACTTTGCTGCGGATTGCCTTCAAAAACCGCCGCAATCAGGTCCATGCCCTCATAGCTGTCAACCACCACGGGCGACGCATAGTCTGCATAAAAACGGTTGAAAGAGTTGTGTGATCGGTCAGTGTCAAAACCGGTAAACGGCGTGCCCTTGTCGATGAAATATTGGGCCAGAGCGCGCGCTGTGACAGATTTGCCAACACCGCCTTTTTCGCCGCCTATGAAGTTGATGGATGCCATGGTGTTCCTGAAATGAATATTTAGAGAGCAGACTTTAGACGGTAATCCACAAAAAATTCGTTTTTAAAAAACGTAATTTGCACTGGATTTTGCACTCGTTAAAGTATGCCGCCGCGCTGTTACCCGCGCCTACAATCAAACAACAAGTAATAAATCTCCCTATGAATCACTTAAATATTGAAAGTAAAGTCTCGCTGCCGACGGTTGTTTTAGCGTTGGTTTTGATCTTTGCTTTTACACATGGGTGGGTACTGCTCTCCTTTGACGCCTTGTACTGGGACGACTGGAGCATATTGACATCTGACTCGGGCGAATTACACCGGATATTTAAGTTTGTCGGTTTTGAACTGTCAGGGTATTTGCACGCTTGGCTCGTACCTTTAGGCGCTGAGGCTTACAAAATTTTGATGCTGTTTAGCCTTGCCTTGATGTCGGTTTGTGTGTTTTTGATAGCACGTCGTTACGGACTCAATGCGTTGCAAGCTGGCTTGATAACCGCAATGTTCATCGTTGCCCCCCTCAATACATCAAAAGTAGCGTCCGTTAATGTGATAGCACTGCTTTTTGCCGCGATATTCTTTTTCGCATGGCTGCTGCTGATTCGAGAGCTTCAAAAACCTTCTTTATCGCAAAGGGTGGGTGTTTTGGCGGTTTTTGCAGTGGCTTTTTATTTGCCTTCCAGTCTGGCTTTTTTTGCCCTTCCTGCCATGAGCATTGCCTGGCACGCTTACCGTGCGCAACAGGACTGGCGGCAACGATTGGGCACTTTTTTCAAGCGGTCAGACTTCTTGCTCTTGCCGTTTGTCCAGTTTGCCATTTTCAGGCTCTACTTTTTTAAACCGCATGCGTCGATTGCCAATGAATATCAAAAATTTGGTATTCGCCCGTCGCGTTTGCAAGAGGCGGTAGAGCGCATTCAAGCCGACATACTTATTGACATGCCATGGGCTGTGCGCATCGTGTTGCTGATGCTGCCGCTGTTGATCCTGTTACGGGTGACTAAAACCCCTCCTGCCGCAGAAATTGATTTTGTTCAGCGTGCTGACATCTGGATGTTTACAGGCTTTTGTGCCTGCTTTTTTGCACTCCTACCCTATCTGGCTGTTGGCAGGCTACCTGTGTTCAGTGACTGGAATTCCCGCTATCACCTGTTTTTGCCGTTGGGATACGCGCTCATTTGCTGGAGCATGTGCCTGTACATCGCCAGTTATGCCAAACGCAAATGGTTGGGTGTCAGTGTCTATGCACTATTACTGATATTGAGCGCTGCGTTTTCGATACTTTCTTATTTTGAATATGCAGACGACTGGCGCAAGCAAAATCAACTCATGGCGGCGCTGAGGACGCAGTCGTATATCAAGCCAGAGGACAACATTGTGTTGGTGGATTCCATCACATACGCCAAGCGTCGTGTACTACGTTACAGCGAATACACGCGAATGACGATGCGCGTTCAGCCAGAATGGCACGGCCTGGCTTTATCAAACGCGCAGTTACAAAGTACTGGCGCCGGCAGTTTGAAGCGTTATGTCCAATCGCTGGGTGAAATTGACAACATTGAGGCCGACCCCCAACTTTTTGGTTTTGCCAGTAATTGGCTTTGGAACGACAACTGCATTGTTCTGATCGCCTCAGAAAGCGATGGACGAGTTCAACTAAGGCGTGCGCAACATCCGGCTGACACGCAGCAGCCTTGCTTGTTGTCAGATTCAACAGCCTACAAATGACATGCAAAACAAAAAAATTGCCATCCTTCAATCAAACTATATACCCTGGAAGGGCTATTTTGATCTGATTGCGTCGGTCGACGAGTTCATTTTGTACGACGACATGCAGTACACCCGCCGCGACTGGCGTAACAGAAACCAGATCAAATCGTCACAAGGTGTTCAATGGTTAACGATACCTGTGCAAGTCAAGTCGAAGTACGATCAAAAAATCAAAAACACCGTTATTGATGGAAGTGGCTGGGCCAAAATGCACTGGAAAGCACTGGAGCAAAACTACAAACGAGCTCCCCACTTTGACGAAGTGGCACAGTGGGTCAAGCCGATCTATGAAGCGGCCACTGATACTCATATTTCTTCACTGAACCGGAAATTTATCACCGCCATATGTAATTTTTTGGACATCAAGACTGTCATTACAAACTCGTGGGATTACAACCTTGTAGAAGGCAAAACCGGACGATTGGCGGATTTATGCAAGAAGGCGGGCGCAAGCGAATACATTTCGGGCCCCTCAGCCAAGAATTACATTGAAGAAAGTATGTTCTCAGACATGAGGATCAAGCTCACCTGGATGGACTACTCAGGCTACCCGGAATATCCACAGCTCTGGGGCGAGTTCAGTCATGGCGTTACTGTTCTTGACTTGCTGTTTAACTGTGGCAAAAGCGCGCCCCAGTTTATGAAATACACCGGCTCATAAGGTCTTTATGTTGCTACGCGCCTTCAATTCAAACAGCATGCAGCAAAATTTCACCAGCAGTGATCGGCAAGGAAAACTTCTTTTGTAAATTGCGAGTTTTATGCTCTATAAAGTCTGATTTAAAATGTCTGCTAGCACTTGTACTACCCTATCTTGCTGTGACTCTGTCAGTCCTACCCATATTGGCAGTCTGACCAAGCGATCCGACATGCTGTCGGTTATCTCCATTGAGCCATGTGTTCGAGCGTAACGTTTGCCAGCGGGTGAGGAATGCAGCGGTACATAGTGAAAAACCGAAAAAATCTCATGGAGCTTCAGCTCGTCTAGCACTCTGTTGCGATCAATGTGCGGCGCCAGAAGCACGTAATACATGTGCGCATTGTGCTGGCAGTCCACTGGGACAATAGGGCGGCGTAGCAGATCAAGAGACTCTAACGGTGCCAGTGCGTCATGGTAGTAAGCCCAGTTTGCCAGGCGTTTGATCGTGATGAACTTAGCCTCTTGCAGCTGAGCCCATAAAAAGGCTGCGGTAACTTCCCCCGGCAGGAATGAAGAACCCACCTCCTGCCAGGTGTATTTATCTACTTGACCACGAAAAAATCGGCTGCGATCTGTGCCTTTTTCCCGAATGATTTCCGCGCGTAAAGCCATATCCGCATCGTTGACCAGAAGAGCGCCGCCTTCTCCTGAAATGACGTTCTTGGTCTCGTGAAAACTGTACGTGCCCAGGTCGCCGATACTGCCTAACGCGCGACCCTTGTAGCTTGCCATCACACCCTGCGCGGCGTCCTCCACAACCTTCAGCTCATGACGGCGAGCTATGTCCAGAATCGTGTCCATCTCGCATGCAACGCCTGCGTAATGAACCGGGACAATGGCCCGTGTGCGTGGCGTGATAGCAGCTTCGATCAAGCCTTCGTCGAGGTTCAGGGTATCTTCACGTATGTCTACGAAAATAGGCACACCGCCTCGCAGGACAAAGGCATTGGCCGTTGACACAAAAGTGTAAGAGGGCATGATGATTTCGTCACCCGGCTGGATATCAAGCAGCAGAGCCGCCATCTCCAGAGCCGCTGTGCAGGAGTGGGTGAGCAGTGCCTTGGCGCAGCCCGTATGTTCTTCAATCCAGCCGTGACAGCGTTTGGTAAAAGGCCCGTCGCCTGCCAGCATGTTTCCCGATTTCGCTTCGGTAATGTAGAGCAGTTCCTGCCCCGTCATGTAGGGTCGATTAAACTGGATTTTGTTGTGGTTCATGAAAGTGTTCCAGGAATCATGTTTGATTTTGTGCAGCAGGCATCTTCTGGGCGATCACCAGTCTGGAGCCGCCAAGAGGCCAGTTGAACCCTAATTTGATCATCAACTGCTCGCAGAACAGGATTGCCCCGAATAACCTGTTAATGACTTTGTTCATGCGCAGCGAATCCACACCGCCAGATTTGCCAGCACGCTTGTCCATCAAGCGAGATGCCAACATGGCCGGTAGCAGCAACGTGACGAATGACGTGCTTCGTAAAATCTTGAATCCTGCTGCTTCAATCTTGCTGTGCAGCTCTCTAGCCGTGTAGCGCCTTTTATGGCACGCCTCTTCATCCACAGGGCTCCATAGCCATTTGTGCTGCGGCACTGTGATGACACAGCCACCACCTGGCTTGATGGCCCGGAAAAAATTCTGCAAGACGATTTCGTCTTCATCTATATGTTCGATGACATCAAAAGCGGCAACAACGTCGAATTCCTCGGCGTATGGCAGCCTTCTTGCATCCATCTGAACCAGTAAAGCCTGCGGTACGCGCCTGGCGGCTACCTGAAGACCTGCGACAAATATTTCACTGCCGACAAGCTTGGCCTGCGGAAAAGCCTCAGCAATGCCTGACAACACGAAACCAGAGCCGCAGCCGACCTCAAGCAAATGGCGAAAGTCCTGGAAATACTTTTTGAGAGCCCAGATAATCAGGGCATTCCTGGCCCGAAACCAGAAGTGTTCAGATTCCACCTGCGCAAGGTCGGAAAAGTATTCTGCGCGGAAACCGTCGTTGGAGTCTGCCAGTTCAGGAGCCCAGGCTGTGAATCCATCACGTGTCGCTACGCAAGTTCCACAAGCCGAGCAGGGTGTTGTTACGTTCTGAAGCCGTGCGCTACAAACTGTACAAATCAGCATGAATCACCTATTTTCATGATTATCGAAATTGGCAGGAAAAACCCAATACCTAAAAAGCAGGTACAACACGCCCCCTACCGCCACAATCGCAAAAATTTGCACGCCTTGGTGCGCAAACCCCAGTCTGTCTGTGAATACATAAAGAAGAGACACATTGATTGCGTACCCCAACAGGTGAGACACGATGTAGCGCAACATCCCCTGACCAGGGTTGCCTTGATAGGTAAAGGCGTATTTGGCGTGGCCAAAATAAGCAGTCGTAGCGCCTATGGGATACAACAAGGTGACCGCTAGTTTGGGGTCCAGCCATAACCAGGTGATCGCAAGGTAGATCAGGTATCCCAGCAGATTGTTTATCACGCCGACGACACCATAGCGGGCCATCTGGGATATGAGCGACAGCCACTTGTTGCGCGCCATTTCAGTTGCCTAACAAAGTTCTCAGCTGATGTCGGTCAACCTTGCCATTGGGGTTCTTGGGCAGCTCGGACATCATTACTAGCTTGCTGGGCACCATGTAGTCCGGCACAAGCATGGCCAAACTGGCCAACAGGATTTTTTCATTGGCATCGACGCTGCATGCAACAAAAGCTACAAGCTTGCCGTAAGCGGCATTTGACTTGTGATACAAAACCGCTGCCTGCGATACATGGGCAAGCTTTGCCAGCGCATGCTCAATCTCTTCGAGCTCAATCCGGTAGCCCATGTGCTTGATCTGGTTGTCTTTACGACCAACAAAATGCAACATGCCGTCAATTTTCTGCACCAGATCACCAGTTTTGTACATGCGCTTCATGAAACGCTTTGAATCGTACAGCGTGAAAAAAGAGGCCGCGCTGCGCTCAACATCATTGAAATAACCCGCGGCGACATTGGGACCGATCAGGCACAGTTCTCCTGTCTCGGCTTCCTGCTCTTGCTCGTCAAGAATCACGTAATCGAAGTTCTGGTTCAAGTAGCCCAGCGGGGGCAGGCCGTCCAACACTTCAAAATCACTGGCTGTCAGCCGATAAGCACTACAGATGCATGTGCATTCCGTCGGCCCGTACACATTAGTGAGCACCGCCTGTCCGGAAAATGCGTCGTAGAGTTTCTTCAGCTCTGGCTTGGGGTAGCCCTCGCCGCCGAATACGATGTTTCGCAGGTCGGGCAGGGCCTTGGCCGTCAGCGCCTTCATGGCGTTCAGGTAGATCAGCAGGGAGGGCACCGAAAACCACATGTTGCAGTGCATTTTTGCCACGTAGGCGACCAGATCGTAAGGCTTGGTCATCAGATTCCGGTGAATGGGGCTTAGTGAAGCACCGGAAAAAAGGGCGAGGTAGAAGTCGAACACCGAATTGTCAAAGTACATCGGACTAAGGTTGGCAAAATTGGCCTGACTGTCTATTTGAAACTGCTGGCGGCCCCAGGCAATGAAATGCATAACGTTCAGGTGCGTGACCGCAACCCCTTTGGGAACGCCTGTGGATCCTGAGGTAAACATGATGTAAGCGATGCTGGCACCGTCAACTTCTTTCATCAATCGTTGCTGTGTGTGTCGCTCTGATTGCGAAAGCGTTGGCAGCAGTTCCGGTTTAAGTTCAACCAGCCTGCAATCTGCGCTCAACGCCAATTCATGCATGTTCGCCGCATATGTCAGGTCGTCGTAAAACAAAAAGGATGCGTCGCTCACTTCAATAATGCGCGCATTTCTGGCCACAGGGGCGACGACATCAATGTTCACGTAAGCAATGCCCAGCCGCAGCGCTGCAAGCATCAACGCATATGACAACGCCTGTTTGGCGTTCCCTATGGCGATGACATCACCACGGGCGAGACCTTTAGCATGCAAATGTCCCGCAAGACGCTCACTTTGATGCAAAAGATCTGAATAGCACAAAACCTGATCGTGGTATCGCAACGCTGGGCGCTCTGCATGATTGAGCGCGACCTCGTCAAAATACTGCCCCAAATTATGGTGGTACGTTTGCATGGCTAGGTGGGTGCCTGTTTTTTATTGATGGTGAAAAAAGGGTAAGGCTCGCCACTAGTAACAAAGCCAGCTGACCGACTCAGTTGTACGGATCCCGCATTGTTAGTAAAGCAATCCCACAAAGGAAATAACGATTTTGCAAAGCAAAAATGAACGAAATTGATAACCGCCAATTTTCCGGCTCCGAGCTGCCTAAACTCAGGCAGCGTGAGCATGTCAATTTCAACCCGTCGATTACTCACCGCCGCTGCATAACAAATAGCAGCAGGTTGCCCTTTATAAAGCGAGACAACTGCATTGCTGTGCTGAATAAAGTCTGCATGATCACGCCAGAATCTTTTGGCGACGCCGAAGCACTGATCCAATACAACGATATTTTTATTACTAACTTCTGTGATGGTTAGATCGGACCATTGTCGGAATTTCGGGGATTGCAACCTGGACAGGCCTGGTGCGTCTATTACAAAGCGTTGCCTGAATGACCGTACCTCTTCCCATGTAGCAGAGCGCAGAAATTTGGGGAAATACGGCGCATATAGCCGCACTTTGGGCACTGCGAAGTTCGCCCTGATAAAGTAGTTTTCCAGTGCGTCCTCGAATCTTTTTTGTGGTTCGCCGAAGATTTGAGCGAACCCAAAACAATGCTCAACATAAAACTGGCCTGGCTTAGCAACGTTGTCTGCATACACCTCACCATCCTGCACGCCACTGAGTACGGCGCCGATCAATGGAAAGAACGAACCAACACCCCCGCTTTTGTACAATTCGTATATGGCAGGGTAGTCGTTTATTTGCAGCTTGATCATTTCAGATCGTCAGGCCACCATTGACGTTGAGAATGACACCAGTCATAAAGTTATTGTCGATCACGCTGGCGACGGCCTGCGCTACGTCACTGGCATCACCAAGTCGCCGCAGGGGGGTGTTGGCCTTGATATGTTTCAGTGAGCTCTCGCTAAGAGCCTTCTGAGTGGACTCAATGCCGATAAAACCCGGCGCTACCGCGTTACAGCGTATGCCCCAGCGCCCCAGCTCTTTTGACAACGTAACCGTCATTGCGTTTACGCCAGCCTTGGCGGCGGAGTAGGCTATCTGACCTTCGTTACCACCTGCGCTGATAGAGCTGATGTTGACGATCACCCCTTGCGTCCTGAGCTGTACCATCTGTTCTACGACGGCTGATGTAACGATAAACACGGAATTCATGTTTACTGCGATGGAGTCCTGAAAGCTTGCATAGTCATGCATCATTCCAGCAGGATTCATAATGTTGACAAACGGTTCACTGAAGATAACCCCAGCGTTATTGACCAGAATGTCAATGCGGCCATGTTGCTCAACAATTGCAGAAACTGCCGCCAGAACTTGTGCAGGTTGTGTCACATCCAGATACTGTGCCTGTAACGAGTTTGGCAGACTGGCAAGTGCGGGCGCATCACGGTCGGCGATCACCACAGTAGCGCCAAGATTTGATAAGTGAGTGGCAATGGCAAAACCCAGTCCTTGGGCGCCACCTGTAACCAGCGCGATAGCGCCCTTAATCTTCAAGTTTCACACCCTTGTCCCGCAAAACCTGTGCAATGGTTGTAACCGACACCATTTTTAAAATGTCCGGTATGTTCAGGGTAATGTTGTATTCTTTCTCAAGCGTCAGGACCAGATCCATCTGCTTGAGAGAATCCCAGGTTCCCACGTCAGATTTTTTAAGTTCAAGGTGGATATCTGATTTCCGCAGGTCAAATACCTCTGCTAGGACAGTTGCAAAATGCTCGTTCATATCAGTCAAATTCCAAAATGCTTCACATACTCTTCAGACGAAAAACGCAATGGCTCAGCGGATCGGGCCAGGTGAATTGAGTCTGGCTTGGTATTTCTGGAGATCAGCGACGAGGCACCAATCACGTTGTAGCTGCCAACACAGACTTCATTGACTACCGTCGCGTTAACGCCAACAAAGCTGTTACGTGAGACTGTAGCTTTACCCGCGACAACAGTGCCCGATGCTATCCAGCAATTGTCTTCAATGATACTGTGGTGCGCGAGCGTAACGTTGCACCAGACCAGCGTATTGGCACCGACCCGTGCATGCGGCTCAATGACCGTGCCGGGCAGGACTATTGAGCCTTCGCCCAACGGCAGTTTGCTGTAAACACGTGCATCGGGATGCACATAGGTTTCGATTGTGTACCCCATTTCCTTGAGCCGAACAAAAAGCGATTCGCGAACCCGGTTAAGGTCGCTGTAGCCCACAGCCATCAGCACTCTGCATGACTCTGGTGAAAATGTTTTGCACAACTGTGACAAACCCACGCAGGCAACACCATCAATCGTTGCGTCGGCAACAAACTTGTCATCTACAGTTGCACCAACCACCTCATAGCGGATGTCGTTTTGAAGGTACGCAAGCAGGATTTCTGCTGTAGCAGTGTTGCCGGCCAGCACAAGTTTGATCACGGCTGTGTCTCCATTACGGCCAGCCCAAAACCGCTTTCCCCGTAGTTATTTCCGTTGTAAAGCATATACATCAACCCTTGGTGCTCGAAGACACAGGGATAGCAGATCATTTGGCTATCCCAACCTTCTGGCGATACATCTATACCCGCCAATTCGTCTTGTCGAAGCCAGTGCCTGCCATCTTTTGACGATGCAAAACCGATACGATAAGTAGCGATATCGCGAGTCGCCCGATGAGCAAACCACATGTAATAAGTGCCATCCTGACAGAACACACTGGGACGACCAAAAGCATATTCGTATTCGTCGGCAAACGGAATACACAATCCTGGATGACACATCCACTGCACGCCGTCAGCAGATTCAGCGTAGTGAATGCCGTAATAGTGTCGCCATCCATCCACTGTTTTTTCCCAGCGGATTCCGGAGTTGTACCAGGTCTCCCAGTGATCATTTGATACGTGAAACGCAGTAGCTGCCGCAAATAACGGGTTCTCTTTATCCCGTCCAAGCACTGGGCCTTTGAATTCGCGCGTCAATGTCATTTCTTCAGGATTTAAAATTGCGCGGCCTGTGTCACATATCCAAAGGGAATCTGGTAGATTTTGCCAGCCGACGTAGTACAAATATATCCGACCTCGATTTTCAACAAGGCACACACTGATAGCGCCGTCGCAGTCAAAGCATCCGGGGTCACCATGGCGCAGAGCCAGCTTAGGCTCACTTACAAGCGTCATCTGGCCATCAGCGACGCGGGCGTAACACAAGAAAATTTGTGAACGTTTATTGAAATCTCTACGGGTAAAAGCCAGGACAAAAACATCATCCTTGTAATGTATGGCGCAAGGATGAGAGCCGTGGCTGAATTCAGTACCTGAAGGTTCGTAAATACGACCTTTCTTTTTCCAGGGGAAGCTTTGCTGCGCATCCAAGAAACGTTTCATCTGCTGTCTCGATCTTGGGTCTTGGGCAGTGCGCTAAGCAGAATTGAT
>ENA-OFDP01000958-OFDP01000958.1-metagenomes-genome-assembly--contig:-NODE-958-length-11954-cov-6.659383_pt1 | contig 11954 bp, 12 predicted proteins | sample MGYA00153389_OFDP01 | MGnify analysis MGYA00153389 | reverse complement strand
GGATTTTGATAATATGCGATCTGATGCTCGGTTTCAAGCCTTGATTCAAGGATAGGGATTTGTCGTTGGGTGGGGGCGGGTTTTTGAGATTGTTAGTTATTGGCAGAAATTGTTGGCGAATCCGCCCCTACAGTATCACAAATACACTCTCTCTCTTAGTCCGCGAAGGCGGACATTGTTTGTATAGACGCGGTTTCAACCGCCGGGTTATCTGAATAAATAGTATAATTAAACTTAGATAATTCTCGGAGACAACTACTATGCAAGTCACAACCGCAGAAATCATTTATCCTGACAGCGACGGTCAACCAATGGCAGAAAGCACAATTCAATACGAATTAATTGTTAAAATTAAAGCAGGTTGCGAATCGCTGTTTAAGGATGACCCAAATGTTTTTGTAGCCGCCGATTTACTGTGGTATCCCGTTGAGGGTAGACCAGAGATTTCTCAAGCGCCTGACACGATGGTGATATTTGGGAGGCCAAAGGGCGATCGACGTTCTTACATACAACATCGAGAAGGTAATATTGGGCCTCAAGTCGTCTTTGAGATTCGATCCCACAACGACAGCCAAACTAAAATGAATAAGAAACTTTCATTTTACCATCGTCATGGAATTGAGGAATACTACGTTTACGATCCGCAAATAAATGAGTTGTTAGGCTGGCAAAGAATTGAGGATATCTTAGAAGTTATTGAGCCGATGGAGGGATGGATAAGTCCGAGATTGGATGTGCGATTTGAGTTGGGAGAAGATGGATTAGAAATTTATCGCCCAGATGGAGAAAAGTTTATTTCCTATGCGGAATTAGAAGCAGAGAGGTTATTGGATCGCCAGCGCCTACAACAAGAATCTCAAAGAGCTGAACAAGAGTCTCAAAGAGCCGAACAAGAGTCTCAAAGAGCTGAACAAGCAGATCAAAGGGCCGAACAAGCCAATCAAATTGCTCAACGTTTAGCTGCTAAACTGCGCGAATTGAACATCGATCCAGATAGCATTTAATATCAATTCCGGCTGCGCCGGAATGATATAGAGGACACGGCAGGATATAGAGGACACGGCAGTGCCGTGTCCCTACCGTAATTAATCGTAGGGACACGGCACTGCCGTGTCCTGATTTCGGGTAATATTAATTCCGATGCAACCGGAATTGACATAACTTACTCTGTTAACGTACTCCTGTCCCTCCGATCACCCTTCCCTCTCTTCTACACAGTAATCTAAAAAAAATAGTATTAATCTATACCTAAAAATCTAATATCTAGGATTCTACTGAAAAAATTGAAAAAGTTCCCAAGTTCCTGTAAAATGACCATAAATAAAAAATATAGTGGCGATCAAAAGCGCTCCAACGCAAAAAATATCGCATATATACAGTGTGGCAGTTTGACATAAAATGAGGTGGAACCTTGCAAAAATTAGCCAGTATAGAAAAGCCGATCGACTCTGGGGAAAAATCCATAGCAGTCAACCTCCAAAAGGCTCAAACCTGGTACGATCGCGGCAACGCCCTAGAATCTATGGGACGCTTGTCCGCAGCCCTCGAATCCTGGGAAAAAGCGCTCGAATGTGAACCGAATTTTTATGAAGCCTGGTACAACAAAGGTGTAACCCTCAGAAAATTGGGACAGCTACCAGAAGCGATCTCAGCCTACAATAAATCCTTAAAAATCAAAGCAGACAATCCCGAAGCGTGGTATAATCGCGCCAACGTTTTGCGGAAGCTCAACAGACTCTCAGAAGCGATCGCCTCCTACGAACACGCGATCGAACTCAAGCCAGACTATCACGAAGCTTGGACGAACCGTGGCAACACCCTCGTCAACTTAGAAAAATTCTCAGAAGCGATCTCCTCCTACGACAAAGCCATAGCCATCAAAGCAGACTACTGCGAAGCTTGGTACAACAAAGCATTTGCCTTGAAAAACTCCAGCCAAAACACAGCGGCGATCATCTCCTACGACAAGGCGATCGAACTCAAACCAGACTTGCATCAAGCCTGGTACAATCGCGGTTTAGCCCTAGCCGATGAAAAACTTTACCCCGAAGCCGTCGCCTCCTACGACAAAACCCTGCAACTGCGGCCAGATTCCCCCGAAGTCTGGAACAAACGCGGCACGGCGATCGCTCAAATGGGAAAATTTAAATCAGCCCTCGCATCATGGGACAAAGCCATTGCACTCAAGCCAGACGACAGCGAAACCTGGTACAACCGTGGCTTAGCCTTGGCTAACTTAAAACGCTTTGAAGAAGCAATCGCCTCTTGGGACAAAAGCTTAGAGTTGCAGCCAGACAACACCGAAGCCTACTATAACCGCGCCGTCGCCTTTAGAAAAATCCAACGATTTGCCGAGGCGATCGACTCCTACGATCGCATCATTGCCATCACACCCAACGATCCAAATCTTTACTACCAAAAAGCCTGCGTCTACGCCCTAGAAAGAGAAGCAGACAATCAAAAAAACAGCCCGGAATCTGTAGCAACCAGCACCCGCAAAGCGATCGAAAACTTATCAAAGGCGATCGAACTAAACCCGGAAAAATACCGAAAACTATGCCAGAATGACCCTAAATTGCGTACAATACAGGCAGAAGTGCGGTTTTTAGCTTGATTTCAGGGTAAGCAACGATTGATTGATTGATTATGATGGATGCCGCACAGCAACCTTTGTAGGCAAAACAGCACCACAATCCCCAATCATGCAAACCCTAGACAAAACTCAAGCAAAATTTGCTCAACTTGCAGCCCACCTCAGCGAAGTTACCGACATCGAATCAGCCTCATCGCTGCTGCACTGGGATCAAGCAACCTATATGCCCGCAAAAGGTGCAAGTGCCAGAGGTCGCCAGTTGGCAACTCTCAAACAGATATCCCACGAAAAATTTACCGATCCCAAAATTGGCGAACTCCTAGAAGACTTGCGTTTCTACGAACAAACCCTCCCCTACGACTCCACCGCAGCCAGCCTGATCCGGATCGCCCGCAGAGACTACGATCGCGCCGCCAGAGTCCCCGCAACCTTCATGTCCGCACTCTGCCGCCACCAAGCCGACTGCTACGAAGTTTGGGCCGCAGCCAAAGCAGCCAACAACTTCGCAGCAGTCGAACCCTATCTCGAAAAAACCCTAGAATTAAGCAGGCAGTACGCCGAGTTTTTTCCCGGATACGAACACATCGCCGATCCTTTGATCGATCGTAGCGACTACGGCATGAAAGTATCGATTTTGCGCCCGCTGTTCGCCCAACTGCGTCAAGAATTAGTCCCCATAGTCGAAGCCATCACCTCCCAACCTCCCGCCGACGACTCCTGCTTACACCAAGTCTTCCCAGAATCGCAGCAACTAGAATTCACCCGCACAGTCGTAGAACGCATGGGGTACGACTTCCAGCGGGGACGGCAAGACACCACCCTGCACCCGTTCATGACCAACTTCTCCATAGACGACGTGCGCATCACCACCCGCGTCTATGAAGATCACCTCGATCAAGCGTTGTTCAGCAGCATCCACGAAGCTGGACACGCCCTCTACGAACTCGGAAACTCCCCGGAATTTGAAGGCACACTCCTCGCAGGTGGCATTTCCTCCGGCGTACACGAAAGCCAGTCGCGACTTTGGGAAAATTTAGTCGGGCGCAGCCGCGGTTTTTGGCAGTATTTTTACCCGCAACTACAAAAAGTATTTTCGCAGCAGTTGGGCGACGTATCCCCAGACGCATTTTACCGGGCAATTAACAAAGTCTCGCGATCGCTCGTCCGCACCGACGCTGACGAAGTAACCTACAACCTCCACGTCGCCATCCGCTTTGACCTAGAATTGGCAATGGTAGAGGGAAAACTAGCAGTCCGAGACCTCCCGGAAGCCTGGAATGAACGCTACAAAACAGACCTCGGCGTTGTCCCCGCCACGGACAGCGAAGGCGCGATGCAAGACGTTCACTGGTATGTTGGGACGATCGGCGGAATGTTCCAAGGTTACACCCTCGGCAACTTAATGAGCGCCCAGTTCTACGAAACAGCCGTCAAAACCCATCCCGAAATCCCTCTAGAAATAGAACAGGGAAACTTTACCGTACTGCACGATTGGCTAAAAGAAAACATTTATCAGCACGGTCGGAAATACACTGCTGTAGAATTGGTCGATCGCGTTACGGGTTCAGCTTTAAGTATCGATCCATTTGTCCGCTACATTCGCCACAAATACGGGAAATTTTATGTCATTTGAGGGATAGTAATTTCACCTTGCAGACATTAAACTGAGATTAAAATAGTAGTCGCAAAAAAAAGGCGATACTCAGATATAGCCTTTCTCAGGCAAATGAGGTATCCTTGCTAATTGGTAATCGCTCCCGACATACCTCACATCTTTGAGAACCGCTATAGTATCGCCCTTTTTCACGCTAGAAAATCAGAAATCTCAAATTAAGGAGGTATCTATGTCAGAACTCTTTCAGGCTGTTATTGCCAGCGACGAAAAAACCGACTTGCGGCAGTTTGCTAGCGATTTGCGGGCTTTGGGGAATAAATATTTACTCCGCAACGATATAGTTAGTGCTTTTGCCACCTACTGCATCAAATACGAAAAGCCCGAACAGTTTCATCAATCTTCTCTATTGAGCAAACTGATTTACTACGTTCAGGAAATTATTCTTGAAGAGAGCAGCCTTTGCGTCCTGCTGCGACCAAAAATTGCGACAATGGAAATAGTGCGAGTTGGAGATGACTTGACACTGGAGCCGATGACAGTTCAAGAATTGCTCGATGTGCGCGATCGCTTCGTCAACCATTTTCACCCCCAAGAAGGCGACATCCTCGAACTAGATTTCGGCCCGTTTTACGACTATTCCCCCTCCATTCGCGATCCAAAAAACATCGGCAAAGGAGTGCAATTCCTCAACAGATACCTGTCCAGCAAACTGTTTCAAGACTCAAAACAGTGGCAGGAAACTCTATTTGATTTCTTACGGATTCACCGTTACAACGGCGTACAATTACTAATTAACGATCGCATAAAATCCCAAGAACAACTTTCAGAACAAGTCAAAAAAGCCCTGACTTTTGTCAGCGAACTTTCGGAAGAAGAACCCTACGAAAGATTTCGATTTGTCCTACAAATGATGGGTTTAGACGCAGGTTGGGGAAATACCGCAGCTCGCGTCCAAGAAACTTTAGGAATTCTCGACGAATTAATTGATTCCCCCGATCCGCAAACCCTAGAAGCATTTATTTCTCGCATCCCGATGATTTTCAAAATCGTCCTAGTTTCTCCTCACGGCTGGTTCGGGCAAGAAGGAGTTTTGGGGCGGCCGGATACGGGAGGACAGGTAGTTTATGTCCTGGATCAAGCCAAGAATTTAGAGAAACAACTCCAACAAGACATTCATCTTGCAGGTCTCGATAGTTTAGGCGTAAAACCTAAAGTAATTATTCTCACCCGGTTAATTCCTAACAGCGACGGTACGCGCTGCAACGAACGTTTGGAAAAAGTTTACGGCACAGAAAATGCTTGGATTTTGCGGGTTCCATTCCGAGAATTCAATCCTAAGCTCACTCAAAATTGGATTTCGCGATTCGAGATTTGGCCTTATTTGGAAACTTATGCGATCGATGCCGAAAAAGAACTGCTGGCTGAGTTTCAGGGGAAGCCAGATTTAATCATTGGCAACTATTCCGACGGCAACTTAGTCGCATTTTTGCTGTCTAGAAAACTAAAAGTTACTCAGTGCAATATTGCCCACGCATTGGAAAAATCGAAATATTTGTTCAGCAATCTGTACTGGCAAGAATCTGAGGAAAAATACCACTTTGCCCTGCAATTTACTGCTGATATAATTGCCATGAATGCGGCTACTTGTATTGTCAGCAGCACCTATCAAGAGATTGTGGGAAAACCAGATAGTGTCGGACAGTACGAGTCCTACAATTGTTTTACAATGCCGGATTTATACCACGTCGTGAACGGGATTGAACTGTTCAGCCCTAAGTTCAATGTTGTGCCGCCGGGAGTCAATGAAAGCGTATACTTTCCGTACACGCAGATCGATGATAGGGTGCAGGGCGATCGCGATCGACTAAACGAACTACTGTTTACTCTAAAAGACCCAGAACAAGTCTTCGGAACACTCGACGACCCGCAAAAGCGCCCTTTATTTTCGATGGCCAGGCTCGATCGCATTAAAAACCTCACAGGCTTAGCAGAATTGTTTGGAAAAAGCAAGGAATTGCAAGAAAAATGCAACTTAATTCTAGTAGCCGGCAAACTGCGAGCCGAAGAAACCGAAGACTACGAAGAAGCCGAAGAAATTAAAAAGCTCTACGCAATTATCGAGCAATACAACCTGCACGGTAAAATTCGCTGGCTGGGAGTGCGACTGTCCAAAAGCCTCTCCGGTGAAATCTACCGGGTAATCGCCGACGGTCAAGGTATATTTGTTCAACCAGCCTTATTTGAAGCTTTCGGCTTGACAATTCTCGAAGCAATGATTACCGGCATTCCAACTTTTGGGACGCAGTTTGGTGGGCCGCTGGAAATCATTCAAGATGGAGTAAATGGGTTCTATATAAACCCGACTAACCACCAGGAAACTGCCCAAAAAATCCTCGACTTTTTCTCGAAATGCGAACAAAATCCTAACTATTGGTATGAAATTTCAACGCGAGGAATTGACAGAGTTTATAGCACCTATACCTGGAAAATTCATACTACCAAACTGCTGACGCTGGCCCGGACTTTCGGTTTTTGGAACTACTCGTCTCAGGAAAACCGCGAAGATATGCTCCGCTACATAGAAGCGCTGTTTTATCTGATTTACAAGCCGAGAGCCAAGGCTTTGTTGGCGGAGCACGCGAAGCGATAAGTGCCGAGTTTTGCTTAATCTCGGGCTGGTTGATATCAATTCCGGTTGTATCGGGGTTAATTTTACCCGAAATCAGGACACGGCAGTGCCGTGTCCCTACCGCGAACTGTAGGGCAACGGCACTGCCGTGTCCGACCCATCATTCCGGCGCACCCAGAATTGATATGAGACAAAAATTTTGCCTCCGATCGATAAACTTTGTACAAAACCTTTTTGTAAAGATTTATGAATAAAAGCAGGTTTTGTATAACAGGACTTAGGCTAATACCAATTCCTAAAAGTATTGCTACATATGAATTGTATGCAGGCATCCGTAACGACAGGATAATCCTGTGTCCGGTGAGAAAAACAGCGGCTTTCAATAATTGGGATAAGATCGATAATTGTAGCAATACTTTTTTGAATGGGTATAAAAAAACTGGTTTCTAGCTTTGGTAACGAAACATCTCGGAATCAACCCGGTTTCTAAGCAGTAGTGCGAACTCGTCCATACTTCTAACTGTCTCCATTACCGAACTTCTAAATGGTTGGAGAGATGCTTCTCAGAAAGCGATCCGGGTAATACAATTAGATTGAGAAACATGAAAATAGCCAAATCTTATCAAACCTCACCAACAGGATGAAACTTATGCGTGTAACTACTGCTACGATTTTCAGCTTAATCGCTCTGCTCGCTCCCGGATTAACCAGAAAGGCAACTGCTGCCTTCGAGTCGAAACCCTTTGTGCAGGAACAGTATCGCAGAGACTTTTCTGCTCCCGCAGATCCGGGTGCATCGGCGCAGCCCGATACAAATTCCCGAGGAGATATGTTTAACAAGCCTTTTTACGCGGGCGAGCAAAAGCCTGTGAGAAAGGAAAAAACGATCTCGGCAGGAGCTGACGGGCCTGAAGTTGCTGCGATACAGCAGCGCTTGCAAGTTCATGGTTTCTCGATCGGCACGATCGACGGTTCCTATGGTTCTCGCACCACATCTGCTGTCAGTGCTTTTCAGCAGTCTAAGCGGTTGAATTCAGACGGCATCGTAGACAAAGAAACTTGGACAGCTTTAGCAGCCGAGCCGCCCGCGCCAGCTTCTGAAAGCGTGCAGAGTAATGCTCCAGTTGAGGGTAGCGCTTCTACTGAAAAGAGCGATACTGTTGAGAACCGCAGAACAGCTTTTACTAAAGGTGCTGCCGGTTCCAAGGTGAAGACGCTACAGGTGCGTTTGGAAATGCAGGGTTACGATCCGGGCCCGATCGACGGTATTTTTGGCGCTCGCACTGCTACGGCTGTCAAGAGCTTTCAGCAGTATAAGGGTTTGACGGCTGACGGTGTGGTGGACGAAATTACCTGGAAGGCGATCGGTCAAAGCTAAATGAGGAGTTAAAAATAGGGAAAATTGCTGTGGCGATGACTCATCAGTAAACCCGGTGTCAACAAAAGACCGGGTTTCTGAATGTTGACATATAGCTTTGTTGTGTGTTATGATAGTTAAATGTCTAAACGCGGATATGGCGAAATTGGCAGACGCGCCAGATTTAGGTTCTGGTTCCGAAAGGAGTGAAGGTTCAAGTCCTTTTATCCGCACTTAAAATCTAATTGTAAAAAACACAGCCCCAGCAAATTGTCCGGGCTGTGTTTTTTATATGGATTTGATACTAAATCCGTTAACATCAGAATAGTAAATTCGATCGCCTCTGGCAGCAGTGCCGTATCCGCATTTAGGCTCGTCACCATTGGCTTTCCTCTTTTAACCGTTGTTTTAATTATACGATCGCGACCAGGAAGAAATCGATCGCATTATAGTTGATCGTCAAACCGATGATTGAAAGGGTGAGGCTATATTAAGAGTGAAAATTTCCCGATCGCCATTTTTACTCAACCTCTACAATGTTAATAAGAATATGAGCTTGAAAATTGTGGAAATCTCGATCGGTTGTAAAAATGGAATAGCTGCGACGATGGGCCGCAGCACAGATCAGAAAATCAGTATTTGAACCTTGGATGCCATTGCGACGACAGGTGTTACAAAATTCAGCAGCGAGTTCGTAGTCTGCGTCAACCAAATTCAAGTCGGGAAAAGCGTGTAAGGTGTTGCGGAGACGATCGAATTGTTCGGAAGTGCGAACACCCGACAAAATCTCTTGTCAGATGCTTCCGAGCATTATAACTCGACCATTGGCAATGAGCGATCGCAATTGATTCACCACAGCAGAATTCATTTCGGGAGAATTTCGGCGCAACGCTAATGACCAAATAGCCGTATCGACAATTACATTCATGACGGGATACCTAGGCGATATTTCGCTGCTGTTTGTAATCGTAACTTTCTTCGTAGTCGATCGCACCAAAGAGTTCTAAAATTTTCATCTGCTTGAGGCGTTGAATGTATGCGCGCAAGGCAATTTCAACTAGATTCTCGATCGCAGTTTCTCCCGTCAGTTCGATCGCCTCTTGTAGCAGTGCCGTATCCACATTCAGGCTCGTCACCATTGGCTTTCCTCTTTTAACCGTTGTTTTAATTATAAACACAATCACCAGATAACAGAGATTAAACCTCTAATTCATCGTCTGTATCCCCTCGAAACTGGGCAATCTCGAAATCAGCGTCCGTGGATTGCTGAGAACCTGAAAACATTCCAAACTGGATAAATGTAGGCGATTTAGGTATGGATGGCTCGGTCAAAAAAGTAATTAGTACGCGGCTTTCATAAATATTTTCAGGAAATTCTAAAAGTTCGATGACTCCATTTCTGTAAATCCCTTCAAATGCTTGGAGCATAATTCACCTCGCGTGTAAAGTATGGTCGATCGACTCGCTAGCTAACAATCCCAGTCCAACAAATGTTCCCCAAAAAAAACAATTTTTTGATATGATAGTTTCATCGATCGCACTATTCGACATTCCGTAAATTATCAACTATGAACATTCAGTTAGTTGACTCCTTAATTCAAGTCATTGAGTCGCTGACACCTGAAGAGAGTTTGCTGTTTCAAGAAAGACTCTCAGCTAGAGCGATTCAAAGTACGCCTGGAGTGTGTGGAGGATATGCCCGAATTCGCAACACTCGCATTCCTGTTTGGACGCTGGTTTCGCTTCACCAACAGGGGGCTGATGAGGCTGAGTTACTTCACAATTATCCGGGTTTGTCGGGTTTCGATTTAGAGAATGCTTGGCGTTATTACGATCGCCATCGCGAAGAAATCGATCGCATTATAGTTTCTCATCAGACAGATGATTGAAAGAGTGAGGCTATATTCTAATGAAAATTTCCCGATTGCAATGGTCGAACACTTGCGAAGTCTTGACTGTGATGTTTTAACTTCCTATGATGCCGATCGAGCAAATCAAGGAATTCCTGATGATGAAGTTCTGCGCTTTGCAACTGAACAAAATCGGGCAGTAATTACTTTCAATCGCGATGATTTTGTGGCCTTGCACAGTCGCGGCGATCGCCACGCTGGAATTATTGTATGTAAAGACAATCGAGATTACTTGGGACAAGTTACTATTCTTCATGCCTATCTGCAAGAGATTGATTTGCTGTGCGATCGTCTAATTCGCATCAAAAAGCAGAATCAGCGTGGATTGAGTCATCCGGTTTTTGTGGTTCAAGAGTACGGGCGATAATTCCCCCCCACCAAGCGAAAATTCCTGTCACAATAAAATGAAGACTACCATCGACAAAAGATATGACGCGAGAAGAGTTGTTGCAGTTAATCGACAAAGCGGCTGATGAGGGCTCCACAGAATTGGATTTGGCGGGGTTGGGGTTGGAGGAATTGCCGCCGGAGATTGGCAAGTGCACGCAGCTTGAGACGTTGGTGTTGGGGAAGGTGGAGAAAGGGGAATGGGTTGATGGTAAATTGACTGCAAAATTAATCACCAATCAATTAAGTACGCTGCCACAGGAATTGCGATCGCTGGAAAATTTGCGATCGATCGACTTCAGTGGCAATCCATTTGGAAAAATACCAGAATTCCTGCTGGAAATGAAGCAATTAGAGAGTTTAAATTTAAACAGCATTAATTTAAAAGAAATTCCAAAAGATATCGCTCAATTATCCAATCTGACAGAGCTTAGCCTCCGTCACAATCAAATAATACAAATCCCCGAAGTGCTTGGCCAACTGTCGAACCTGACACAGCTTTACCTCTTTAACAATCAGATCGACAAAATCCCAGAAGCGCTCGCTCAATTATCCAATCTGACAGGGCTTTACCTCGGTTACAATCACATAACCGAAATCCCAGAAGCACTCGCCCAACTCTCGAATTTGACAGTGCTTCACCTCTGGCACAATCAGATTACCCAGCTCCCAGAAGCGCTCGCCCAACTGTCGAATCTGACAGTGCTTAACCTCTGGCACAATCACATAACCGAAATCCCAGAAGCGCTCGCCCAACTGTCGAATTTGACACAGCTTGTCCTCAGTCATAATCAAATAACACAACTCCCAAAGGCACTTGCTCAACTGTCGAATCTGACAGAGCTTGTCCTCAATCACAATCACATAACCGAAATCCCAGATGCGCTCGGTCAATTGTCGAATCTGACAGAGCTTAACCTCAGTCACAATCAAATAACACAACTCCCAGAAGCGCTCGGCAAACTGTCGAATCTGACACAACTTGTCCTCCATAACAATCAGATCGCCCAAATTCCAGAAGCGCTCGGCAAACTATCCAATCTGACACAGCTTTACCTCAGCAGCAATCAGATTGCCCAACTCCCAGATGCGATCGGTCAACTATCTCATCTGACACAGCTTTACCTCTTTAACAATCAGATCGCCCAAATATCAGATGCGATCTGCCAACTGTCCAATTTGACACACCTTGACTTCAGAAGCAATCAGATCGCCCAAATCCCAGAGGCGATCTGCCAACTGTCCAATCTGACACACCTTGATCTTAGAAGAAATCAGATTACCCAAATCCCAGATGCGATCGGTCAACTATCTCATCTGACACACCTTGACCTGATTAACAATCAGATTACATCCATCCCAGAAGCCATCGGCAGCATGGAGAAGCTGGAAAAACTGGATTTGCGAGGTAAGTAGTTAAGCAAAATTAATTACATAATTATTTCCAAATTCTTTAAGAATTT
>ENA-OFDP01000956-OFDP01000956.1-metagenomes-genome-assembly--contig:-NODE-956-length-11964-cov-2.766647_pt1 | contig 11964 bp, 10 predicted proteins | sample MGYA00153389_OFDP01 | MGnify analysis MGYA00153389 | reverse complement strand
ACCGCCACCGGGCTGTTCTGGCGGAAGGCTGTCGTCAATGCCTGGCGGCATTCGTTTTCGTCGCTGGGCGTCAGCATGCTGCAGTTGGGGATGCAGCGCACGTAGGCGATGTCATAGGCGCCGGCGTGGGTGGCACCGTCGGCCCCCACCAGGCCGCCACGGTCGAGTGCAAACACCACCGGCAGGTTCTGCAGCGCCACGTCGTGAATCAACTGGTCGTAGCCGCGCTGCAGGAAAGTGCTGTAGATCGCCACGACAGGCTTCAAACCCTCGCAGGCCAAGCCTGCAGCGAAGGTCACGGCGTGCTGTTCTGCAATGCCGACGTCGTGATAGCGCTTGGGGAAGCGCTTGTGGAATTCAACCATGCCCGAGCCCTCCCGCATGGCCGGCGTGATGGCCACCAGGCGTTCGTCCGCTTCTGCCATGTCACACAGCCACTGGCCGAAGACCTGCGTGAAGGTGGGCTTGCTGGGTACGCTTTTGGGGAAACCCAGCGCGGGGTCGAACTTGCCACTGGCGGCGTGGTACTTCACCGGGTCGGCTTCGGCCAGCTTGTAGCCATAACCCTTTTTGGTGACGACGTGCAAGAACTGCGGCCCGCGCCGCGAGCGCAGGTTCTCCAGGGTGGGAATCAAAGAATCCAGGTCGTGGCCGTCGATCGGGCCGACGTAGTTGAAACCGAACTCTTCGAAGATGGTGCCCGGCACGACCATGCCCTTGGCGTGTTCCTCGAAACGACGCGCCAGCTCGAACAAGGGAGGCGCGGCTTTCAGCACGCCCTTCACGCCTTCGCGCGCACTGGCGTAGAAGTTGCCACTCATCAGCCGCGCCAGGTACTTGTTCAATTCGCCCACCGGCGGGCTGATCGACATGTCGTTGTCATTCAGCACCACCAGCAGGTCGGGACTGACACCGGCGGCCGACACGCCCGAGTTGTTCATGGCCTCGAAGGCCATGCCAGCGGTCATGGCACCGTCGCCGATGATGGCCACCGAATGGCGGTCTTCGCCCTTCAGCTTGGCCGCCAGCGCCATGCCCAGTGCGGCCGAGATCGACGTCGAGCTGTGCGCCGTGCCGAAGGTGTCGTATTCGCTTTCGTCGCGGCGCGGGAACCCGCCCACGCCCCCCAGTTGGCGCAGCGTGTGCATGCGGTCGCGCCGGCCCGTGAGTATTTTGTGCGGGTAGGTCTGGTGGCCCACGTCCCACACCAAACGGTCCCAGGGGGTGTTGAAGACATAGTGCAGCGCGATGGTCAGTTCCACCGTGCCCAGGTTGCTGCCCAGGTGGCCGCCGGTTTGGCTGACCGCGTTCAGCACGAATTCGCGCAACTCGCTGGCCACGCGCTGCAAATCGTGGCGCGGCAGTCGGCGCAGATCGGCCGGGGAATCGATGTGGCTCAACAGCTTGTTCATGGTGGTCATCCTAGCTCTCCCGCTCGACCACCCTGTCGGCCAGGGCCGCCAGGACAGCCGCCTGCGCGCCCAAGCCGCTGTCGGCCAGCGCCGCATGGGCTTGCTGGCGCAGGACCTGGGCATGCTGGCGCGCGGCGTCCAGGCCGAGCACGGACACGAAGGTGGGTTTGTTGCTTTCCTGGTCCTTGCCGGCGGTCTTGCCCAGGGTTTCCGAGGCCTGGGTCACGTCCAGGATGTCGTCGACGACCTGGAAGGCCAGGCCCACCGCACAGCCGTAGCGTTGCAAGGCGGCGCTGGTGCTGGCGCTGGCGCTGGGCCGGCCGCAGGCCACACCCATCATCACGCTGGCCTCGAGCAAAGCGCCAGTCTTGCGGCGGTGCATGTCGCGCAGCGCAGCCTCGTCCAGCGCGCGCCCGACGCTGGCCAGGTCGATAGCCTGCCCACCGGCCATGCCGGACGCCCCCGCGGCGCGCGCCAGCAGCGCCACCAGCCGCGCTTGCAGCGCGGGCGCCACCCCCAGATCGGGTGTCAGCACATCGAAAGCCAGGGCCTGCATCGCGTCGCCGGCCAACATGGCCTGGGCCTGGCCAAACTTCACATGCACGGTGGGCTTGCCTCGGCGCAGCACGTCGTTGTCCATGCAGGGCATGTCGTCGTGCACCAGCGAATAGGCGTGGATCAACTCCACCGCTACTGCGGCGCGCAGCGCGGCGTCAGGCGCACCGGCCAGCGCCTGGCTGGTGGCCAGCACCAGCAGCGGCCGCAGCCGCTTGCCGCCATCCAGCACGCCGTAGCGCATCGCCAGCCCCAGCCCGGCGGGCGCGTCGGCAGGCACCCATGTCTCCAGCGCGGCTTCGACATCGGACAGTTGCTGCCGCGCCCAAGCGTCAAACCGGGCCGCCTTCACGTCGATTCCCAAACCTTCAAGGCACCTTCTTCGAGCACCTTCACTTGGTCTTCCACGGCCTGCAACCGGCTGCGGCAGTAGGCCAGCAGTTCAGCGCCGCGGCGGTAGCCATCCAGCAACTGGTCCAGCGGCAACTGCCCGCCTTCCATTTGCTGCACCAGCCGGTCCAGCTCGGCGAGCGCTTGTTCGTAGCTGGCGGGTTCTTTGGTGGCAGATGCGGTGCTCTTCGGCATGTCTTAGGGTGAAAAAAGTTCCTGATTCTAGACAGTGCCCGTTGGCCAACGCGGGTTTGTCCGCACGCCGGTGAGGCGCCAATCCGTGCATACGCATGGGCCGCAGCGTCAGGGTAGGGGTCTAGTTGGCCGATGGGTACAATCACGGCCTTCGCCGGCGGCCAGCCTGCCGGCATTCATGCCAGCCGCAACCCGCCCGCCTAACGCTCGCTAACACGCGCCGGGCCCTCGGATTTCGGATCGATGCCCTCTTGCCCCCTTGATTGGAGGATCCGCACGGATCATGTCGGACCTGAGCATCAGTCTCGAAGCCCTCGAGCAAAGCCGTTCCCAGCTGCCGGTATCCAGCTACTTCGATGAAGCGCTGTTTCGCAAGGAACAGGCACTCATTTTGCAAAACGCGCCGCATTACCTGGGCCACGAACTGGCATTGCCCGAGGTGGGCGACTACCTGGCGCTGCACCAGGAAGGCGACGGCCGGGCCTTGGTGCGCACACGCGATGGCATCGAGCTCATCAGCAATGTGTGCCGCCACCGCCAAGCCGTGATGCTGCGCGGCCGTGGCCATACGCAGGGACAGGTGGTGTGCCCCCTGCACCGCTGGACCTATGACCTGCATGGCCGGCTGGTCGGCGCACCGCATTTCAAAATTGACCCCTGCCTGAATCTGCGCAGCTACCCGTTGCAGGCATGGAACGGCTTGTTGTTCGAACACACCCGGCGCGACGTGGCCGCCGACCTGGCCAGGCTGGGCCCGAAGGCCGAGTTCGACTTCAGCGGCTATGTGTTCGACCGGATGCATGTGCACGAGTGCCACTACAACTGGAAGACCTTCATCGAGGTTTACCTGGAAGACTTGCATGTAGGCCCGTTCCACCCTGGTCTGGGCCAGTTCGTGACCTGCGACGATCTGCGCTGGGAGTTTGGCCGCCACCACTCGGTGCAGACCGTGGGTGTGCACCACGCGCTGGAACGGCCCGGCTCTGCCGTGTACCAGCGCTGGCACGACGCGGTGCTGAAGTACCGCAACGGCGTGGCCCCGGCGCATGGCGCCATCTGGCTTACGTACTACCCGACGGTGATGGTCGAGTGGTACCCGCATGTGCTGGTGGTGTCCACGCTGTTCCCACGCGGCCCGCGCCACACCACCAACCTGATCGAATTTTTTTACCCTGAAGAGATCAGCGCTTTCGAACGCGATTACATCGACGCACAACAGGCCGCCTACCTGGAAACGAGCATCGAGGACGACGAGATCGGCCTGCGCATGGACGCCGGCCGGCAGGCGCTGTATGCGCGTGGCGACGATGAAGCGGGCCCCTACCAGAGCCCCATGGAAGATGGGATGCAGCAGTTCCACGAGTGGTATCTCCGCGAAATGGGGCAAGGCGCCGCCGAGGCCCGCGCGGCGCCTGCCGCCTGATTTGGCGCCAGTGCCATGGTGACAATGGCCGCATGTCTGCCGCGCTGTTGATGGTGTTCGCGTCGCTGTTTTTTTCGCTGATGGCGGTGTGCGTGAAGTTTGCGTCCGAGCAGTACGGCGCCGGCGAGATCGTGTTTTACCGGTCGCTGATCGGCTTGGTCTTGATGGTCGCCGTGCTGGGCGCACGCCACACCGCCCTCAGGACCCCCGTGCCCGCCATGCATTTCTGGCGCAGCCTGGCAGGCACCAGCGCGCTGTGCCTGTGGTTTTATTCGCTGGGTGCGCTGCCGCTGGGCACGGCGATGATGCTGAACTACATGTCGTCCGTGTGGATTGCCTGTTTCCTGATGGGCGCGGCCTTGCTGGCCAGCCCGGGCACCACGGCACGCATCGACGGGCGGCTGTTCGCGTCGGTGTTGACTGGGTTCGCGGGCGTGGCGCTGGTGCTGCGCCCCACCATCGGCCAAGACCAGTTGTGGCATGGCCTGTGCGGGCTGCTGGGCGGCATGTTGGCGGCCATGGCCTACCTGCAGGTGACGGCGCTGGGCCGCGCCGGCGAGCCTGAAGAACGGGTGGTTTTCTACTTCTCGCTGTCCGGCGTGGTGGCGGGGCTGCTGCTGGCGCTGGCCACCACCGGCTTGCATGCGCACAGTGCGCGCGGCCTGGGTTTGCTGGCAGCCATCGGCCTGTTGGCCACCGCCGCACAGTGGATGATGACGCGCGCCTACGCCATCGGCAGCACACTGGCCGTGGCCGCGCTGCAGTACTTGGGCATCGCGTATTCGTTCGCTCTGGGTGTGTGGTTGTTCAACGACCCGGTCAGCGCGCCGTCGCTGGCCGGTACCGGCTTGATCCTGGCCGCTGGCCTGGCCGCCACGTTTTTTCGAGCGCGCCCGGCTCCCGCGCCAGGCGGCCAATTGCCGTCTGGGTCCACCGACAGATGAGGAGCTTGCCATGGCCATGAATTTCGACACCCTTGTCACCGCCCAGGAACTGCGCACGCTGCTGATTCCCCACGGGAGCGCCCACCCAACTCCCGACCAACCGCCCCACCGCCCTGTGTTGCTGGACTGCGGCTTTGACCTGGCCCAGCCGCAGGCCGGTGCGCAAGCGCATGCCCATGGCCACTTGCCGGGGGCGCGATACGTTCATCTGGATACCGATTTGTCGGGCACCAAAACCGGCCGCAACGGACGCCACCCCCTGCCCGACCGCGGCACGATGGCAGCGGCGGCAGGCGCCTGGGGCATCGGCCCCGGAGTGCAAGTGATTGCATACGACAACCAAGGTGGGCCCTATGCCGCCCGGGCCTGGTGGCTGCTGCGTTGGTTGGGCCACGACCACGTGGCGGTGCTCGACGGCGGCCAGGCCGCCTGGTTGGCCAGCGGCGGTGCATTGACGACCGCGGCCGACCTGCCCGCCGCGCGGGCGCCCTACCCCGAAGCGCCGCCGGCCATGCCCAGCATCGACGCCGACGGCCTGCTGGCTGCGCTGAGCCAGTTGTGTGTGCTTGATGCACGGCCGGGCGAGCGCTTTCGTGGCGAGGTCGAGCCGCTGGACGCGGTGGCCGGCCACATCCCCGGCGCCACGCTGCGCTTCTTCAAGGACAACCTGCAAGCCGACGGGCGTTTCAAGCCGGCCGCCGACTTGCGAGCCGAGTTCAACGCGCTGACCGCTGGCCATGGCAACGTGGTGCACCAATGCGGCTCGGGCGTCACGGCCTGCCACAACCTGCTGGCCATGACACACGCCGGGCTGCCCGGGTCGCGCTTGTACCCGGGTTCGTGGAGCGAGTGGTGCAGCGACGCCGCGCGCCCTGTGGCGCGTGGCGTGGGCCCGCCTTGACCTCGGTCAACCCGCCGGCGGCGCGCAGCCGCACACTGACTGTTAAGTTGCCTGCAATGCCTGCACTGCCAACCCAACCACCACACCGGAGACCCCCATGTACCAGCGCATCCTATTTCCGACTGACGGCTCGGACATCTCGATCAAGGCACTAAACCACGCCGTGTCCCTGGCACGGTTGTGTGGCGCTTCGCTGCATGTGCTGTCGGTGAAGGAGCCGTTCCCGTTCAGCGCCATCTCGGAGATGAACCCCACCCTGCCGCAAGATTTCTTTGATCAGCAGGAACGCGTGGCCATGGCGCGTGTGAAGGCCGCCATCGACACTGCCAGCGCCGCCGGCGTGCCTTGCTCCGGCCACACGCTGGAGGCGTCGCATGCCTGGCAAGGCATCCTGGAACAGGCCAAGGCGCAGGATTGCGAGCTCATCGTGATGGCCTCGCATGGCCGCCGTGGCATCGGCGCGCTGCTGCTGGGCAGCGAAACGCAAAAGGTGTTGACGCACGGCAACGTACCCGTGCTGGTGGTTCGTTAGGCCAGGGCTGGCGGGCGATGTTTCAGTGCACGTGCAGCCCGGCCATCGCCAGCAACACCAAGCCCAGACCGGCTGACAGCCAGCCCACCTGCGACAGCGTCTGGCGCCAGTTCAGGCGCTGCTGCAGTTGCGGCAGCAAGTCGGCCACCGCGATGTAGATGAAGCTGCTCGAGGCCACCACCAGCAGGTACGGCAGCAGCGTCTGCCAAGGCCCCACCAGCACGTAGCCCAGCACGCCGCCGGCCACCGCCGCCACGCCCGACAGGGCGTTGTAGAACAAGGCTTTGCGGCGGCTGAAACCGGCGTTCAGCAGCACGATGAAGTCGCCCGCCTCTTGCGGAATCTCGTGCGCCATGATGGCCAGGGCGGTTACCAGGCCCAGCGCCGGGTCGGCCAGGAAGGCCGTGGCGATGATCACGCCGTCGCAGAAGTTGTGCACGCCGTCGCCAACCAACACGCTCAGGCCGCCGCGGCCGGCACGTTGAGCGTCGAAGTCGTGGTGGTGGTCGTGGCCATCGCCCTCGTGGTGGTGGTCGTGGCGGTAGAGCTCGGCCTTCTCCAGCAACCAGAAGAACAACAGCCCGCCCAGCAGGGTGGCAAAAAGGGCTTGCGGGTCGGTGCCGCTCTCGAAGGCCTCGGGCATGACGTGCAGCAGCGCCGTGCCCAGCAGCACCCCTGCCGACAGGCTGACCAGATTCTTGACCAGCCGGCCCAGCACCGCCACTGTGAGCGACGCCGCAATCAACACCGAAACGATGCCGCTGACCCCGGTGGCCAGCACGATGTAAAGCAGCGTCAAAACGTGTGGCCCGCGGGCTTGCAACCTGATGCGGCCCAACGCTGGCTGGCGTCGACGTCAATAGCGATGAAGGGCATCTTTGAGGGCCTGCATGTCTGTGCAAAACGACAATTGTAGGGAGCCGGTGGGCACAATCAACCGATGCAAGATCGCAGTACTCCGCATGTCGGCAGCACGCTGGCGGCCATCGACATGGGCTCGAACAGCTTCAGGTTGGAGCTGGCCCATTTGCAGCACGGCCGCTATCGCCGAATTGACTACCTGAAGGACATGGTGCGCCTGGGTGGCGGGCTGGACGCCGAGGGCCTGTTGACTGAAGAAGCCGTGCAGCGCGGGTTGATTTGCCTGCGCCGCTTTGCCGCGCGGCTGGCCGGCTTTGCGCCCGGCCAGGTGCGCGCCGTGGCCACGCAGACGCTGCGCGAGGCTCGCAACCGCAACGCTTTCCTGCTGCGTGCGCAAGAGGCGCTGGGTTACCCCATCGAGGTGATTTCCGGCCGCGAGGAAGCACGGCTGATCTACGCTGGCGTGGCTCATATGCAGCCCAGCGAGGACACCCGGCTGGTCATCGACATCGGCGGGCGGTCTACTGAACTGATCCTGGGCCATGGTCGCTCGCCATTGGCGGCAGAGTCCTTTGGTGTCGGATGCGTGGGCCTTTCGATGCGTTTTTTTGGCGACGGGCGTCTCACCGAGCAAGGCTTTCGCGCCGCCCAGGTGGCCGCAGGCGCAGAGCTTGAAGAAGCCCTGCAGCTGTTTGCACCCGAGCGCTGGCAGCGCGCGCTGGGATCGTCGGGCACAGCCGGATCGGTGTCGCAGGTGCTGCAGGCCAGCGGCGTCACCGACGGACGCATCACCCCCGAAGGCCTGCGCTGGTGCATCGAGCGGTGCATCGAAGCGGGACACATCAGCCGCATCGAGCTGCCTGGCCTGAAGCCCGAACGCCGCGCCGTGTTGCCGGGCGGGCTGGCCATCCTGTACACGCTGGCCACGCACTTCGGCATCAGCGAGCTGTGGCCGGCCAAGGGTGCCCTGCGCCAGGGTGTGATCATCGATCTGCAGGAACGCATCGAGTCGATGCAAAGCCAGGTTTCCGGTGACATGCGCGATGCCTCGGTGGCTGAATTGCAGCGTCGCTTCGACGTCGACGACAGCCAGGCCGGCCGCGTGGGCAGCGTGGCGATGGCCTTGTTCGACGCGGCATTGCCCGACCCCGACCCCGACACGCGCCGCGAACTGGGTTGGGCTTGCGCCCTGCACGAACTGGGTTTGATGGTTTCGCACCACGACCACCACCGGCACAGCGCCTATCTGCTGGCGCATGTCGATGCGCCGGGATTCTCACAAAGCCAGCAGCGGCGCATTGCCGACCTGGTGTTGGGGCAACGCGGCGGCCTGCGCAAGCTGGAACCGCAACTGGCCAGCGAAACCTTTGCCTGGCAGGTGATGTGCCTGCGGCTGGCCGCCATCAAATGCCATGCGCGCGGCCCGGTCAGCAGTCATGCGCTGATGCTGCGCGCCAAGGGCCGCGAGGCCTTGTTGGTCTACACGCCGCGCTGGGCCGAGACGCACCCGAGAACGCTGTTCCTGCTGCAGGAAGAGGCCGCAATCTGGGCGCGTTTGGGGCCGTTGCGGCTGACGCTGCCGTAACTGCTGGCACCGGGAAGCGGACAGCGGGCAACGGGCAGCAGCCCGGCGGGCCCGCTACAGCTGGTCTGGGCCCAGCACGGCTTGCAACACCACTTGCAGGCCGGTTTCGCGCTGGCGCGCCCGCAGCCACCAGACCCCGGCCTTGCGCACCGGCCAAGCCTGCGCCTGGCCGGACAGAAGGTACGCCGCGACCAGGCCCAGGGTGGGTTGGTGTCCAACCACCAGCACCGGCTCACGCGCTTCGGGCCAGCGCACGCTGTGCAGCAGCGCCTCTACCGTGGCGTCGGGCGCCAGCGCCGGCACGGTCTTGACCTTGCGGTCCAGCGCCGCGGCCGTTTGTTGCGCGCGCCGCGCCGGGCTGGCCAGCACCCGTGTGCTGGCTGGCAGATGCTGGTTCAGCCAGGCGGCCATGCGCTGCGCCTGGCGTTCGCCTTTGGGCGTGAGCGCACGGTCAAGGTCGTCCTGCACCTCGCGCATTTCAAACGCCTCGGCGTGCCGCCACAAAATCAGGTCCAAGGGTCCGCCCGTCGCTCAGTTATGTGCGTAGCGCTTCATCAGGGCCTGCTGTGCGCTGACACCGGTGTCCGAAACACGTCGGTAGCGGCCATCGGCGTCCAGCTCCCAGGCATCGCGCTGGTCATGCAGGTAGGGCACCAACGCTTCGTCGATGACGCGCTGGCGCAGCACAGGGTCGCGCACCGGCCAGGCCACTTCGACGCGGCGAAACATGTTGCGGCTCATCCAGTCGGCGCTGCTGAGGTACAGCACTTCGTCGGTGCGCTCCGGGCCCCAGCAAAAATACAGTACCCGGGTGTGTTCGAGGAACCGCCCGACGATGGAACGCACGCGGATGTTGTCGCTGTAACCCGGCCGCTGGGGCGCCAGCATGCAAGCGCCGCGCACAAGAAGGTCGATGGACACGCCAGCCTGCCCGGCGTTGAGCAGTGCCTGGATCAGTGCCGGGTCGGTCAGCGCGTTGACGCGCACCACGATGCGCGCCGGTGCGCCACGGCGTGCCGCGTCGACCACCTGCGCAATGTGGCGCAGCATGCGCCGGTGCAACACAAAGGGCGCGGTCAACAAATGGTTAGGCGGCCGGCCGCGGGTCTGGCTGGCCAGTTGCAAGAACACGGCATCGGCGTCGGCCGTCACTCCAACGTCGGCCGTGAGGCAACCCATGTCGGTGTACAGCCTGGCAGTGCGCGGGTTGTAGTTGCCGGTGGACAGGTGCGCATAGCGGCGCAGGCGTGTCCAGGTGCCGCGCTGGCCATCGGCGTTGCCCGTGCCACTTTCGCGCCGCGTCACCAGCAACAGCTTGGCGTGGGTCTTCAGTCCGACGATGCCATACACCACCTGCGCGCCCACGGCCTCCAGCCGCTCAGCCCAGTTGATGTTGGCTTCTTCGTCGAACCGGGCTGTCAGCTCCACCACCGCCAGCACTTCTTTGCCGCGGCGCGCGGCCTCGATCAGCAGGTCCATCAACACGCTTTGTGTGCCCGTGCGGTAGATGGTCTGCTTGATGGCCAGCACGTCGGGGTCGTGGACGGCCTCGCGCAGAAACTGCACCACGGGCTCGAAGCTTTCAAACGGGTGGTGCAGCAGCACGTCGCCCTGGCGCAGCCGCTCAAAGATGGAATGCCCGGGCGGCAAGCTGGCGGTGGGCCAGCGCGGCTCGTAGGGCGGGAAACGCAATTCGTCGGCGTCGGCTTGGTCGATCAGCTGGTTCAGCCTCACCAGGTTCACTGGCCCATTGACCTTGTACAGCGCCACCTCGGGCAACTCGAACTGCTCGAGCAGGAACCGCGTCAGCTCATCAGGGCAGGTGCTGACCACTTCAAGCCGGATAGCCTGGCCATAGTGGCGTGTGGTGAGCCGGCGGCGCAGGGCCTGGCGCAGGTTGGTGACGTCGTCGGCGTCGACCTCGAGATCAGAGTCGCGTGTGACGCGGAACTGCGAGAAGTTGCCGACCGTGCGGCCCGGAAACAGCTCGGCGAGGTGGGCTCGGATGACGCTGGTCAGCATCACGAAACCCTGGCGACCGTCGCACAGCGTTCGGGGCAGGCCGATGACCCGTGGCAGCACCCGCGGCACCTTGACGATGGCGATCTGGTTCTCGCGTCCGAACACGTCGCGCCCGCCCAGGCGCACGATGAAATTGAGCGACTTGTTGGCCACCTGCGGGAATGGATGGCTGGGGTCCAGGCTGACCGGCACCAGCAGCGGGCGCACCTGCTGCTCGAAGAACTTTTGCACCCACTTGCGCTGCGCCTTGTTGCGTTCGTCATGGTTCAACACCACGATGCCCTGGCGATGCAGCGCCGGCATGACCACGTCGTTGAAGAGCGTGTACTGCTCGTCGATGATTTCGTGCGCTGCCTGCGCCACCGAAGCCAGGTCGCTGCGTGTGATCCCCGAACCCGGCATGCGCGTGGCTTCGATGATGTCAGCCACACGAACCTCGAAGAATTCGTCGAGGTTCGAGCTGACGATGGTGACGTAGCGCAAGCGCTCCAGCAGCGGCACGTCTTCGCGCCGCGCCTGATCCAGCACGCGCCGGTTGAACTGCAGGATCGAGCGTTCGCGGTTCAGCATCGGCAACGGCGGCTCGTCTGTTGCTTCAGCGGACAGGTTCAGGGCCGCAGCCGGTACGTCTTCGCGCATGCGCCTATTTTAAGAATTTCAAGCGACAACGGTATGACATCACTGCGGATGGGGGCCTGCCAGGGCCTGCTGATCACGCTCCCAGCAGCTTGCCGGTGCGTGCCAGTGTGGTGCCGGCAATCTTGGCCAGGCGTTTGCCGGGCGTGGCCCAGCGTGTGGCGACACGCGCATAGAGCACACCGGCCGACTGTGCGCGCAGGGGCTCGACGGCGCCGGTGTCGACGTCCACCAGGTCGGCGACCACCTCGCCTGCAGCCACTTGGCTGCCCGGTTCCTTGTGGAAGACCACAACACCGGCGCGCGGCGCGGTGATGGGCTCGGAGCACGCCAGCGGCGTGGGCTGGCAAAGGTGGGCGGGCAAAGGGGCCGGCGCGCCGGCTACGACACCGCGGCGGCGCAGGAATTCGACGATGGCGCGCGCGTCCTGCAGCGCGACGGCATGGTCGGTGTCGGCTTCACCGCGCAATTCGACCGTGGTGCTGAAGCAGCCCAGTGGTATCGGGTG
>ENA-OFDP01000955-OFDP01000955.1-metagenomes-genome-assembly--contig:-NODE-955-length-11971-cov-2.364048_pt1 | contig 11971 bp, 13 predicted proteins | sample MGYA00153389_OFDP01 | MGnify analysis MGYA00153389 | reverse complement strand
TCTGTTACGCGGACGAACGCCGGGGAGTCAGTCGGCGGCGAGGGTGACCTCGCCTGCGACATTCAGGCGTGATCGTTGGCCTCAGTGTCGGGTATGTCGTGGATGGCGGGCGCGAGGAGGGTGGGTCGCGTTCCCGCAGGCTCTGATGACCCCGGACCATTCCGGACCCGCGGCGCACCATGCCGCACACTTTCTCTCAGGATCATTATGTGTACTATCTCTCGTTCGCTTCGTACTCTCGCCGTCGCGGCTCTCGTGGGCCTGCCGACCCTCGTCTCGGCGCAAGAAAATCATCGTGTCGGGCATCCTGGCGAAGGGCTGTCGCACAACATGGGACTTTCAATTGGTCTCGTCGGCTCGGGTGTGGTGCTGGACCTGCCGGCTGGTGCGCCGAACCTGAATGGTGGGATGGGCGGCGTGACCGTTGGCTACGGCATCCGGAAGAACATCACGCATCTCGCCCGCCTGCAGTTCGGTCGGCTCGATGGCAGCCGCACCGACATCCTGCAGTTGGACGGGGAGACACGCTACGTCTTCAATGACGAGAATGTGCGCCTGCGCCCGTTCGTCGACGGTGGCCTGTCGTACCTCCGCGTCAGCGGAGAGAACGCAGGGTTCGTGAAGGCCGGTCTCGGTCTGAGCTACTTCCTGACGCCGCGTTATGCTCTCGAGGCATCAGGCGCGATTGGCCTCGGCAAGATCGCGAACGTCGATGGCACGTCGGGCCTGCGGACGGCTCGCCTCGGCTTCGTCTGGCATCGCTAAAGCCGTACGGTCCAGATGACTCCTCGCCCCCACGCGCTTCGGTTCGTGGGGGCGAGGTCGTTCCGGGTGGTCCCGGTACCGGCGTCGGCGCGCGCCGGCGTGCCATGGCACGCTGTTCGTGTCCCGTCGCCCGCCCCGCTACGGTGTGTCGATGAATACCAGTTTTGCCGTCGGTGTCTTCCGGAAATACCCGCTCGGCGGCGCCCGCCCGGACTGTGAGAACTACGTCCACTCTCGTGGGCAGATTCAGCGCCATCTGCCTCAGAAGAAGCGCTTGCCACGAAGGCGACCGTACACGCACCAACTTCGAATTCGTGGATGCGCCGCCGTCCGGCGGTGACCTGGTCGATCTCGCCGGTATCGCGTCGAGCTTTGCACCAAACTGCGCGCCGAAAGAGATCATGGAAAAGGCCAACATCTTGCACAAAAAGGCAAAGAAGGCGTAGCAAGACCTTCATGGTTGCCTCTGCAGTTCGTGCACTGTCAGGGAAATGCTACCCTGCGCTATTCTCAGGCATGACACCCGCTTCCCTGATTCGTCGCGCCACACAACGCGTCACCGTCCTCTGCGCCGCAGTCTGCCTGCTGCTCACGTCAACCGTTCACGCCCAACGCGTAATCGACGGGAAGCCGGTGCCGCTACCGCCATCCCCTGCACACGCCGCCGTCCTTGCGGTCGTCGACTCGGCGCTCGCCGCGATCAACACCGGCGACGTCAACGCGCTATCCGACATGATGACCGACAGCGGTCAGGTCTACGCCGCCCGCGAGCGCGACGGGGTGCGGACATTCAGCATGCGGACGGCCGCATCGCAACGTGCAGCGGGTCGACGCCCGCCGATCATCGAGCGAGGGTTCGATGCGGAGGTGCGTATTGCCGGCACGATGGCGTGGGTGTGGCTGCCGTACGACTTGTGGACCAACGGGAAGTGGTCGCACTGCGGCGTCGATCAGTTCACGCTGGTGCAGGTTCAGTCGGCGTGGCGAATCGTGAACCCCACCTATTCGGTCGAGCAGCCGCCGGCCTGTCGCATGCACCCGAGCGGGCCGCCAAAGGGATATCGGTGACAGTGCACACAACGGGAAATTGGTGACGGTGCACACGGAGCTAGAACGCCGTGTGCACTGCCACCGATGGTCCGTTGTATGAGCTGCTACTTGAATGCGGGTTGCGTCAGCACGACGATCCCGAGGCACATCGCGAGCATCACCGCTGCGGGCACGAATTTGCGAGCGGGATCCTTTGCCCTTGCATGCATCAGGAGCGCACCGATCATCAACCCCGCCACCACGGTCGCTGCCAGGCGCGCCGGCATGGGCAGCCACACTGCCGCAAGCAGGATCACGCCGGCCAGCACCTTCAGTGTGCCGACGACGTAGAACGCGATCGCGGGCAAGCCGTACGCATCGAATTCCTGCCGAAGGGTCTGCGCCTTTCCACCGCGATACGAGGTGGCCGAACGAGCGCGCACCAGCCAGACATTGAGCAGTCCAATGGCTACGATGAACTCGAGTATCCGGACGAACGTGTTCATCGACATGGGTCAGGTTTCCTTGCGCGTAATCAGATGATGGCCGAGCACGGGTCGGTCACCAACGACCGCAAATGACTCCCGTATACATAGTCGCAAACGCACTGTCGGTGCTCGTGTTCCTGTACTTCGGTTCAATGTGCCTGTTCGGGAACGGCATGCGAGAAGATTTCGAGCGGTTCGGCCTGAGTCGGCTGCGTCGCCTGACTGGGGCGCTCGAGGTGCTGGGCGCCCTTGGACTGGTCGCGGGGTTGTTCATCCACGCGCTGGCAATTGTCAGCGGCGCGGCGCTGGCGCTGCTGATGGTGCTGGGCCTCGTGACGCGTGTCCGTCAGCGCGACTCGCTGATCCAGATGCTGCCGGCTGCCGTGCTGGTGGCGGTCAACGTCTACATCGCCTGGTCCGCGATGAGATTGAGTTCGGTATGACCGTGCGATAGGCGACGCGCCGAGCGTCCTGCCGACTTGCCGACCTGCGTCCGTCGCGACAGTCGCGCAGTCATCGCCAGTATGGACCACAGGACGGTCGCCGGACACCCGGACGCGGCGCGAAATCCCGGCAGCCCACCGCCGGCGTGATTGGCGGCCACGGTTGCCAGGTTCCGCGCACCCCTGCAAGATCGAGCGCATGAGACTCTCGATCTGCTGGACTCTTGCCTTCTCCGCAGCCGTGGTTGCCACGCTCACGACATCGGCACTCGGTGCCCAGGCACCGGCCTGCAATGCAATTGGTGCCCCTGTGCTGCCGGGCGTCGAGGTGCTGCTGCGCGACTCGCTCGCGTCGCTCCGTGGACAGCGCGTGGGGCTGATCACCAATCATTCGGGTCGTGACCGCGCGGGCACCAGCACCATCGACCTGCTGGCCAGGGCGCCGGGCGTGAGGCTCGCGGCGCTGTATGGACCCGAGCATGGCATCCGCGGTACGGCGCAGGCCGGCGCGACGATCGCGAACAGCGTGGACAGCGCCACGGGCGTGCCGATCTTCTCACTCTACGGTGCGACGCGCGTGCCGACTGCCGCGATGCTGGCGAACATCGACGTGCTGATCTACGACATTCAGGACGTCGGCGCGCGCGTCTACACCTTTGAATGGACGATGGCGCTGGCGGCCGAGGCGGCGGGAAAGGCGGGGAAGCGCTTCATGGTGCTGGACCGGCCGAACCCCATCCGCAACGATCGCGTGGAAGGCGGAGTGCTGGACATCGCGTTCCGCAGCTTCGTGGGCCAGTACCCCGTCGCCGCGCGCTATGGCATGACGCCGGGTGAGCTGATGCGCTACCTGGTCGGCACGAAGCAGGTGAACGTGACGCTGAGCGTGATCCCCATGTGCGGCTATCGCAACAGCGCCTGGTACGACGAGCTTGGCCTGCCGTGGATCGACCCGTCGCCGAACCTGCGCACGGTGGACGCTGCGCTGCTCTATCCGGGCACGGTGTTCTTCGAGGGTACGAACCTGAGCGAGGGACGCGGCACCGATGCGCCATTCACGCAGGCGGGCGCGCCATGGCTCACCGACGCGCAGGTGATCGCCGACGAGCTCAATGCACGGAAGCTCGCCGGTGTGCACTTCGACGTGGCGCTTCGCCGTGTCGAGGCGGCGCAGAAGCATGGCGGCCTCACGATCCCGATGATCCGCGTGCGCGTCATTGATCGCGACGTGGTGCAGCCGGTGGAGGTCGGGGCGTGGATGCTGCGCACGATGTACGCGCGGCATGCCAGGGAGTGGCAGTGGCGCGTGGAAGCGATGGATCGCCTCAATGGCGGCGATCGCCTGCGGAAAGCCGTCGCGACGAGCGATGCCGCCGTGTCCGCGCTGCTTGCGGAGTACCGCATCGAGTCGTCGCACTTTGTCACCAAGGTGATGCCGTACCGCTTGTATCGTTGATACGATCGTGGTAATCCTGCCACATTCGGCATCTGGCGCACATGCCCGTGCTGTGCGCGATGGACACTTCACCTGCTTCGCCCGTGAGCAATCGTGATGCGGCGGCAGGGCATTCCGGGGAGTGCTGCGGGTTCAAGGCGTCGTCGTGCGTCGTGTGCGTACCATGCTGAGTCCTGAACCTTTGCTGCACGCACATGCCGCCTGACGCGTTGCACACCGAGCCGCTCGTCATCTTCGTCGGGGCAGGCGCCTCCGCGGTCGCGCCCTCGTCACTTCCTGGCTGGATCGACTTCAACTCGGTGCTCCTCGAGAGCCTTGGTGAACAGGTGGCCGCCTACAGCCGCCGACGTCAGCCGGTCGACGTCATGCTGACGGCACTCAAGGCACGACGCGATCAGACCGCGTTCCTGCCGCCGGACTTTCAGGCGCAGCTGATGGAGGAGGAGGTCGGCGCCGAATACTTCCGTGTCTGGCAGAGCATCGACACCGACGTCTTCGGACCGGTGCACGCGGGCATCGCAGAGCTGGCCGCCACGGGACGTGTCGCCGCGATCATCACCACGAACTTCGACCGGCTCATCGAGGTGGCCTTGCAGGCGCGTGGCGTTGCGTTCACCGTGCATCACGACGCGGCAGCGTTCGACAGGCTGGCGACTGCAGGCGTTGCGAGTGCGTGCATACCCGTGCTCAAGATTCACGGGTCGATCGAGGATGCAGCGTCGCTGGTGGACACGCTGCGTCAGCGCCTGCGTCACTCCAGGCAGCTCTGCGCGCACTGCTGGTGCAGCACCACTGGCTGTTCCTTGGCTTCAGCGGCGCCGACTTCAGTTACGACCCGAACTACCTGGGCATACTCGACGCGGCCGATGATGCGCGCGGCTTCACGTTCCTCGCGCGCGAAGGCAGCCCGGTGCAGCAGGGCGTGACGGCGCTCGTGGCACGCTATGGTGACAAGGCGACGCTGATCATGGGTGACCTGTGTACCTGGCTGTCTGACAGCTTCGCGCTGCCGGCACTCGCACTCCCCAACGCGGGCGGGCGTACGCCGGAGCTCGCGCGATCAATGGTACGTGACCGCATCGACGCGTGGACGGCGAGCCTTGGGCCGATCGCTGTGGTGAACATCCTGTGTGCGTTGCTCCGCACCGTGACCATGGATGACCATGCGTACTGGCTGCTGCGGAAGACATGGCGCAGCTACCGCAGCGGCAGCGACACGCGCGGATCGTCGTATGCCCGATATACCTACAACTACGGGCTGTCGCTGATGGAGCACGGCTTCATCGGTAATCCGGTGGCGCGTGCGGCGGACTGCAGCAACCTCGCGGAATGGAAGGATGCGGCTGACCATGATGCGACGCAGTTCTTCCAGCGGAGTTACGACATGGGTGCGCTACACGTGGCGGGTGCACAGCTGGCGGCATGCGAGGCGTACATGGGTCACGTCGACACGGCGCTCGGCATTGCGAGTCGTGTCACCGATGGGGTCATCGCCTCCGGCGAGTCACTGGCGTACGTGGACGTCGCGCTGGCCTGCGTGCCGATCTACGACATGATCGGTGCGTTCCAGCAGACGGTGTCGCAGCTGCAGTCGTGCGCAAGCACCGCACAGAGGCTGGGCGACGAGCCGCGCCGTGCGCTGGCACTGGTGCATCTCGCACGGTTTCTCTGCATGACCGGTCAGTTCGACCTGTCTGCCGCCGCGCTGGACGAGGCGCAGCGCATTGCCGACAGGTTGGCATTGTCGCCGGTGCAGCTGCTCTGCCGCTCAGCGCGCGGTCGCCTGCTGCTGGACAGCGAACAGGGCGACGATGCCGCGCTGACGCTGCTGCAGGGCGTGGTGAACGAGCTGCATGCGCACGCCGCCACGCCACTGTTCACGCATGTCGACATGGCACATCCTGATCTGACTCGAACAGATATCACCGGCGTTCCACCACTGCTCTGCCGCGCACTGCTCGACCTGAACCGCGCGGCGCGGTTTGCCGGTGATGCCCATGTCATGAAGGCCACGCTGCTGCAACTCCACGAGTTGACGAGCACGCGTTTTCCGGGTTACGCGGCGCATGCGACCGTCGCACATGCGCAGTGCCTGCTGCATCACGGTGATGCCACGGCATTCGACAGGATTGCGGCCTGCATCGACGATGTTCGTGCGATGCAGGAGGAGACGGGGAATCCGTGGGCGGGCATGATGGCTGAGCAGTTGTGCGCGCAGTTGGCAGAGGCGCAGGCGGCAGCACACGGTTGAGTCGTCAGGTCGCAGCGTCCTGTCTGAACTCTGCACCGGTCAGGCCGCTGAACTTGCACCTCCGCGCCCCCTACCGCCGCTGCACCCGCGCCACGCGCCCGATCACGCTTTCGCCACCCACGCCGAGCAGCCGGTTCCGCCATCGAATGATCGTCTCGCGTGCGACGACGTCACCATGCGAGGCCGGGTTGCGCGCCTCGATGGCAAACCTGTCGAGGATCACCGCGAGCTCGTTCGTGAACCACGCACCATCGCTGAGAACCTGTCGCAGGTGGTCGCCAAGGTCACGTTCACCACCCAGAATTCGCGCCAGCGGGCCAAGTGAGAGCGGGAGCGCCTCGGGCAGCCGCGCGGTGTGCTGCTCCACCTTCACCCAACGCGCGGCATCGGGCGCAGTGCGCATGGCAGCGCGCAGAATCGCGTTCGTCTGCAGTTCCAGTGCCTTGCCATAGCCCACCATCACGGGCGACAGGTCGGCCGCTGGATCACGCCGGTGATCACGCAACGTGCGCTCGGCCATGGCGATGAAGCGACCGGCGCCGGGCTCCAGCAGCGACCAGGCTTCGTTGCCGACATGGTCATCGCGCAGCGACGCCTCCAGCGCACCGACGCCACCCTGCTCGGCGTCGAACCGCGCCCAGAGCTTGTTGTCCGCGTACAGCTCGCGCTCGCGCACATCAAAATAGCGGCGACCATCTGCGCGGGATACGAGCAGCGGCAGGTCCACCATGCCGCCGTACAGCGAGACGGGGCGATCGGCGTAGCGCGTGTTGCGCAGATGGCCCAGTTCCGTGATCACGCCCTGCAGGTCGTCCTTCACCAGCAGACGGATGTCGGCGATCTGGAACCAGCAGTCGCAGTTGAGATTCATGGCGTCGTAGTACGCCGGCACATGCTGCGCATCGGTAGTGCGGGGGTCCTGCGTCACGATCCACTGCACATCGGCCACGTAAAGCGACTGATAGTCGGTGATGTAGAGGTGCGTCTCATGGTTGTCGTCGAGCTCCGCGGCGTCGAGGCCCAGCTGCATCACCTCGCTCAGGTGCGGCATGCCTCGCTGGCGCTGGTTGGATCGCACCTTGCCCCACCAGACGTGCACGTCGTCCTCGCCGGCCTCGTCACGACGTGATTTTGCTTCCCAGTCCAGCAGCACGCGCAGGTGTGCCTCCATGGCGTCGGAGGCGTAGCGAGGATTCCAGACCGTGACGAGGTGTCGTGCGTGCGCATCGCTCATGCATGACAGAATACCGCGGGGAGCGGGGAACGGCGCGTGTGGTGACGTTGCGCGTCGCCGTCCTGCGATGCACCCTTGTCGCTGCGATGAGCCGCGTGCACGCGCCACCGCGCTTCATCACGCAAATCTGATCCCGCGGCAGGCTGCAGCAGCCAGTCGACGTGCACCGCCACTGGACACATGTGCTGATTTGCATGCCCGCACCCCGATCTGCATCGTCACGACTGACGCTCGTGCTGTCGCTGTGCCTCGCACTGGCGGGGTGCCGCAGTACGACAGTGCGCGTCGGCGCGTTCGACGGCGGGTCGAGCTGGTACGCAGGTGGCGCGACATGCGGCGGGCGTCCCGCGTTCCGTATTCGCGAATACCGCGACGGGCTGTTCATCCTGCGGCAGCCGGCGTGCACGAACTATGAAAAGCCGTTCCTGTACCTGCTGATCGGGGAGGCACGTGCATTGCTCCTGGACACCGGTGCTGGCGGCATTGACGTCGCTGCGCCCATCGACAGCGTTCTCGCGGCGTGGCGCGCAGCGCATGGCGGTAAACCGCGTGCGCTGATCGTCGCGCACAGTCATGGGCATGGCGACCACGTGGCCGGCGACAGCCAGTTTCGTGGCCGGCCGGGTGTGACGTTGGTGGAGCGCGATTCGGCATCGGTCCGCACGTTCTTCGGCCTTGCCGGAAGTGCCGATCGCGTGACGTACGATCTGGGTGGACGCGTGCTCGACGTGCTCGCAATTCCCGGGCATGAGCCAGCCGGCATCGCCGTGCATGATCGCGCCACCGGTGTGCTGCTCACGGGCGACACGTTCTATCCGGGTCGACTCTACGTGCGCGACACCGCCGCGTATGCATCGAGTATCGCACGGCTCGTCGCATTCACGGCAGCGCTTCCGACGATCGTGCTGCTTGGCACCCATATCGAGCAGGCACGCACGCCTTACACCGATTATGCAGTGGGCACGCAGGACCAACCCGATGAAGATCAGCTCGAGCTGTCGAGGGCCGAGCTCGTCTCGCTCGACTCGGCGGTGCAGGCGATGCGGGGGCGGTTCACGAGGACGCGGCTGCGACGGTTCACGATCTGGCCGCAACAAGGGCAGTGAGCGCAGCGGATGATGAGCCGATCATGCCGGTGCGATCCCGACGCATGTGCATCACGCGCGATCGATGATTACCTCGAGATATGCGCTGGGCAGCACCAGCGTGCCGTCTGTCGCACGATTGCCGACCGCCATCAGCGTCAGGATCTCCTCCGTGAACGCGGCCTGCTTCTCGGCGTCGAGCGCGGCGAACGTGCGATGCATGGGGCCGTAGAACGTGCGGAACACCTCGAGCCAGTGCACGTCGGAGCGATAGCGGAAGACGAATTCCCGTGTCACGGTGCTGAGGGCGCGCGCACCGCTGCCGAAAAGCTCCTCGATCCGCGCCTGCGTGCCCCAGAGGCTCGGGCTCATGACACCGGGCGCGGGTGGCACGTAGCGCCCGATGATTTTGAAAAGCTGGCCGATGAAGCTGTCCGGTGTCCAGTTGGCGAGGCCGATCTTGCCACCGGGGCGACAGACGCGCAGCATCTCCTTCGCAGCCTGCGGCTGGTCGGGCGTGAACATGACGCCGAATGTCGACACGACCACATCGAACGATGCATCAGCGAATGGAAGCTTTTCGGCGTCGGCGACTTCGAAGGTGATCGGCAAGCCTTCAGCCACGGCACGCGCTTTTCCCGAGTCCAGCAGTGATGCGACATAGTCGGTCGAGGTGACATCGCACCAGCGACGTGCCGCGGCCAGTGATGCGTTGCCGTTGCCCGCTGCAACGTCGAGCACCGTCGCGCCGGAACGCAGGTCCAGCGATTCACAGAGCTGTTCGCCCACGATCTGCAGCGTGGTGCCCACGACGGCGTAGTTGCCGGTGGACCACGCGGCCTGCTGTCGGGTCTTCACGGCGGCGAGATCGGGGGTGGTGCCGATTGGTGCGATCATATTGGGTGCGGTCATGTCGATGCTCCATCGAAGTGGTGCGGCACGACCCGGCCCGTCCGGCGCGCTCACACCGGCACGATATGATCTGCCGCCAACCGTCGCGTCGCACGTTCAGGCCATCTTTGTTTCTGCCCGTATCATGGCCCATCCGGGCCACGCCGTTCAGAGCAGGCCAAATCGGGTGGCCGTGGCGACGGCTGCCGAGCGTGACGGGACGCCGAGCTTCACCAGCATGTTGGCCACATGCCGGTGCACGGTGTGTTCGCTGATGCCAAGTCGTACTGCGATTCCCGCATTGCCGAGTCCTTCGGCGATGAGTCGCAGGACGTCGCGCTCGCGTGCCGTGAGTCGGCTGTCTCCTGACTGCATCCGTACGGCGGATGTCGCGGGCGCTTCGCCGGATGCAAGGGGCGCTTGGAGTGCGGTGCGCAGTGCACTCGCACGCGACAGCTCGAGTGTTGCGTCGATGGGCTGCAGCAAAGCCACGGCGGTGTCGAGCTCTGACAGTGCCTGATCAGCACGACCGAGGCGCGCCAATGCGGTAGCCAGCTCGATGCCGGCACGCGCCCGCTCGAACTTCGCGCCGCAGCGAGTGAACAGGTCCACCGCATCCTCGTAATGACGGCGCGCCGCGTCCGCATCGTCGCTGCCAAGCGACACTGCGCCGGCGCAGAGACTCGCCGCCGCGCGGAGTGCCGGTGTGTCCGCCGCCCGGACGACCGAGTGCAAGTCGTGCAGTGCCGCGCGCGCGTCGTCGAGCTGGTGCAGGGCGATGTGTGCGCGCACGAGTACTTCCAATGCCGCGACACGCTCGGTGCGATTGTGCGGCTTGAGCGCGCGGAGGTACCGCTCCGCGAGCTGCGCGGCGCCGGCATGATCTCCGCGGTCGAGTGCGACCGTCGCGCGACCGACGAGGGCCAGCGGATGTCCACCCGATCGATCAAACAGCGCCTGCGCCTCGTCCAGCCGGCCTTGCCGCCGACGGAGTTCGCCCAATCGCGTGAGTGCCTCGGCAATCATGCCGGGGCGGCTTGCCTGCAGCTCGTCGGAGGCGCTGACCAGCTCCGCTTCGGCCTCGGCCCATGCGCCCTGCCAGATGCAGGCGGCGGCGTACTGCGTGCGGCAGACCGCGAAGAGCACGCGGAAGTGCCAGCGCTCGCAAAACTCGCGCAGGCGCACACACCACTGCGCCGCGCGGTCGTATTCGCGCACGCGATCACAAGCGGAAATCAGGTAGCAGCAGGCCAGGCCGATGGCCACGTGGTCCTGCATCTCGCCCGCGATCACGGCTGTGTTCACCGCGTCCAGCTCCTGCATGCCCTGCGGTATCTGTCCTGACGTCGCAAGCGCGAATCCGCGAAGTGCACGGCCGACCATCTCGTAGTCCACCGAGCCGCAGTGCCGCGACGCCGTAATTGCGTCGGCGGCGTACTGCAGCGCTTCCTCAGGATGTCCGTTGTCCAGCAACGCGAACGACGCGCTGCGCACGCTCAGCCAGGCAAACTCGCGCGATTCGCGATGCGCAGCGAGCAGTTCTCGTGCGCGCTGCAACCAGCCGCTGGCCACGGCGTAGTCACCGCGAAACGCATCGTAGTCCCACGCCAGCCAGACCGCGACGCGACCCGCGGCACGCTCGTCGCCAGCCTGTCGGTGCAGCCGGAAGGCATCCTCGCGAGCGCGGAAAACCGTCGGCGCATCGTCCAGCCACCAGGCGGCGAGCGCGCGGCCCTCCAGCGCCAGCGCATCGGTAGGACGCTCCACGAGCAGGGCCGTGAAGATGACGGCTGCCTCGGACCACTCGCCGCCTTCCAGCGCGAGGTGCCCTCCAGCCAGCGTGGTGTGACGAATGGCAGCCTCGGGCGAAAACGGCGACGCGGCCAGCGATCGTCGCCGGCCCGGTGAAGAGTAGCGATGGAGCGCGCGTGCGAGATCCGGCCCGGACGGTGGCGATCCGGGACGCCTCATCTCTCCGCATGGACGCGAATTGACACCGCTCCGGCGCGGCGAGGCCGGCGCCAAGAGTCCCCATCGCGACCGGTTGATGGTCGGAAACTTCCCCGGCGCACTCGGCAGTCAAGTGCTCTGGCCTCTTGGAAGACCCCCTTGAACGCGACCGCTTGAGCGCGGTTTGCGCTTCAAGCGACCGTTCAAGATCTCTGACCCCATGAATTGACCCCATGGAGGAAACCCCATGGAAGCGCAGCATCACTGCAGCGGTCAGGAATCAGCCAAGATCGTACCGATCCGCGTTCATCACCTTCGTCCAAGCCGCGACGAACGCCTGCACGAACAGCGATTCCGCACCGCGTTCGGCATACGCCTC
>ENA-OFDP01000954-OFDP01000954.1-metagenomes-genome-assembly--contig:-NODE-954-length-11975-cov-31.115101_pt1 | contig 11975 bp, 10 predicted proteins | sample MGYA00153389_OFDP01 | MGnify analysis MGYA00153389 | reverse complement strand
AAAATCTTTGTAACGTTTTTAGTCTGCTGGTGGCTAAAATTGGTAATGGTAAATTGTAAGGATTCAGGTCTAGAAAAGGGGAATAAGAGAAGGCATAGCTAGGGCACAAGAATGGGCAGAAATAGCCTCACGGAAAAAACCCATAGCAGAACGGGCTTGAAAACGACAAGTTTGAATGACGCTAAGTAAATCAGCCGTTTGCTCGAATCGTGCCATTGAACGAGAGCCACCACAAACTTTCCGTTTAGTTACAGCTAGACGAAGAGAACGTTCTGCCAAATTGTTATCAGGGGGAACAGATGGATCATCCAGAAAATACCACCATTGCTCTGCCTTGTCACGTAATGATTTAAGCAACAAACCAGCCGCATAACCAACAGTACCAAGCCAAGTTTGAAGAGTTTGATTCAATCTTGCTTTGAAATCAGTTGCCCATTGGTTATAGACCAGTAAATCTCCCTGTTCGCGCCAGAGTCGATGCTGTCTAAAAGCTTCATTAATCAAGTCAATAAAGACGGTAGCGACAGTAGCATTATTGTTTTTTCCAGGGAGTCCCAACACCTTCTTGAAATGCCGCAGCAAATGAGCCAGACACTTCTAAGGAAGGTGTCTGGGGGAAGCTTCCGTGCGATTCGTTCAGTTCAAACCTAGTAATAGGGGGACGACTGACATTTATTGAGTAACCCACAAGGGTAGAGTTCGCACTTAAATCCTCAGTAGATGATAACTTACCATTCATGAAGGTGAAGAAAGCTAGTTGAGCATAAGCAAAGATAACTAGCGAGGACAAGGAAAATCGAAAGATATAACTTTCCTCACAATATACTGAATCCTTCCGCCCTGATGCGGGGTTGAAAGCGCGTAAAGTACCAGCAATGGTATCCCCTACAGAGGTGACTGATTATCAAATCTGTAAAGCGGGGACGAAAGCGGTCATTGTGGTAATTGCTGAAAGCACACACCGCAAGCAATAGTTCTAAGAGTAGAGCAAACGAAGTGTCGTTGAACCACCGTCATCCCCCAGCAGGGTATAAGCTATGTGGAGCAATCCATCCCCTGCGTTGGAAACAACCGACAAGAGTAGGGGCTATCAAGATTTGAAGACTTAGATAGCGCATCACCTATACCTCCGGTGGAGAGACACACTCTAACGAACTAAATATGATTGGTAGGAACGAAGTAACCTCTCCGACACTCCTTCATCTGAAGGTAGGCAATCAAGCCATAAGTAACGGAGAGAATAGGATGGTTCAAGAAGCCAATGCCTAACTCGAAATCACGAGTATCGCCGCAAAAGGGACGGGGTAACGCCCAGGATATGCAGACTTGAATCGCAATGTGTAAGAGATAGAGGTGCTATTAGTGGAAAATATGCCTAATTCGGATTCTAAATTGAATACTGAGGGATGGGGCGACATCAATTGGCGTAAAGTCGAAAGATACGTCTTTAAGCTACAGACGCGCATCTATGCCGCTTCACGTCATGGTGAAGTAAAGAAAGTTCGCAAACTCCAAAGAACATTGATGAGGTCTTGGTCTAACAAGGCTTTAGCGGTACGACGGGTCACACAAGATAATCAAGGTAAAAACACTGCTGGAGTGGATGGAGTTAAATCACTATCCCCAAAAAAGCGATGTGAACTTGTAAGTCAATTAAAGCTAACTAGTAAATCTAGACCTACTCGTAGAGTCTGGATTCCAAAACCTGGAAAAGCGGAAAAACGACCATTAGGCATACCCACAATGTACGACCGCGCCTTGCAGGGAGTAGTCAAAGCTGCTCTCGAACCAGAATGGGAAGCTCATTTTGAGCCAAACTCATACGGATTTAGACCTGGACGTTCGTGTCATGATGCGATTAAACAGATTAAAACCTGCATTCAAAGCAAGGCTAAATATGTACTTGATGCCGATCTAGCCCAATGTTTTGACCGCATCAACCACAATGAATTACTCAAAAGGTTAGGACATCAAGGAATAGTCAAAAAGCAAATTGCAGCTTGGCTAAAATCTGGAGTCATCGACCAAGGAGTGTTCACTGCTATATCTGAGGGTACCCCCCAAGGTGGTGTTATAAGCCCTCTCTTGGCGAATATTGCCCTCCACGGTTTGGAACAAATTATAAGTAAAGAGTTTCCAAGAATGTCACATACAGGAAGGGAAACTTGGTTCCACAGAAAGGGGGAAGAATTTACTACCCCTAATATTATCCGATATGCCGATGACTTTGTGGTCTTGCATTCAGATAAAACCGTTGTCCAAAGATGCCGAGAAATCATCTCGGAGTGGTTACATGGCATTGGATTGGAATTAAAGCCTGATAAAACCCGACTAACACACACTCTCATGCCTGAGTTAAGTGAGGATGGAAATGCTGGATTTGATTTCTTAGGACATCATATTCAACAACACCAAGTTGGAAAATACCAAAGCCCTAAAAATAACTATGGTATAGCATTAGGCTATAAAACACTCATCACCCCTACAAAGAAGGCGAGTAAGGTACACCAAGAGAAAATCAAAAGTATCATCTTAAAACATCGTTCATCGCTCCAAGCGGCATTAATTGACGAATTAAACCCTGTAATAAGGGGATGGTCAAACTACTATTCTAACTCCGACATTAAAACCGTTGGGGAGTCAAGTAGACAAGATTTTCTCACATACCTGAAACTTCGACGTTGGGCAAAACGCCGCTGTAAAGGCAATATAAAAGCTGGTCATCAAAAATACTGGCACTCTCAAGGTGGTAAAAACTGGGTATTCTCAACCGGAACAGAGGCGAATTCTTTCCGGCTACAGTTACATAGCGACGATGCTTGCAGTAGTACTAGCTATGTGAAAGTTAAAGGAGATAAAAGCCCATACGATGGCGACCTAGTTTATTGGAGTTCAAGAATGGGAGAACACCCTGAAATGCCTAATCGTGAGGCATCATTGCTTAAAAAGCAGAAAAGGAAATGCTCTCATTGCGGTCTAACTTTCCGAGAAGATGACTTATTAGAAGTAGACCATAAAATCCCGAAATCATTAGGTGGAAAGGATGAATGGACGAATCTACAACTCTTACATCGCCACTGCCATGACGTAAAAACCGCCAGTGATGGTAGTACGAAGTCCGTAATGACAAGTGGAAAACACGTTGAGTAGCCGAATGAAGCGAAAGTTTCATGTTCGGTTTCGGATAGGAGGGGCGGAGTGGTAACACTCCCCTCGACCTTACCCCCAGCACACTTCCGCGTTGTGCTTGAACAGAGCAGCCATTGTAAACACTGAAATCGTCTGAACTTAATACTCCAGCAAATTCAGTGCCCAACATCGTTTCCAATTCAACTCGTCCGCGCGTATCAGCAGCATGGAATAAGCAAAATCCTTCTCCGCTGGCTGTCCATAACCATTCTTTAACTCCCATTACACACCAAGGAGTCTCATCTACATGCACATTTGGTCGTTGTGTTGCCCATTCCCACAAATCATTGATGGCGGGTTCTACTGTCGCCGCTACTCGTTGATTTGTTTTCTGAAGCGTTCCAGTTCCAATGGAGATTGCACCTAATTCCCACACTAGTTCTCGTTGTTTTTCATAGGATAAGTGCCCGTAGTTCCCTAGCCATACTAATAGTGCTTGGAGATTAATGTTCAAGTCTTGCCCTGGGACTATTCCCTCTGGTAATGAACCTCGAACTACGCCACCACATTCAAGGCATTTACACGACTGTGTTTGATATTCTACGACTTCAATTGGCTTGGCGATTAAACAAGCTACCTGCTGTGTTTGAAGACTAATTGCTTCACTTAACTCTCTACTGCCACACCACTGACATATTTCTGGTTTGTTAATCTCATATCGGTCTACCCTTCCAAATCCTTTGCGGGTTTTCCCTGGATGTCCTGGTTGCCCACCTGGTTTCTTTTTCTGCTCTTCTTCCCCTTGCACTTTGGCCTTTTCAGATTTTTGAATTAGATCGAGAGCAGGCGGCTGTGATGATGTTTTACTGTTGGTTCTACCTTTACCATTAGCAATTGCTAATTTCTCTTGGAGTTCTTGAATAATTTTTTGCAGCCCTAGCACCAAGTCAACCAGCTCCGCTTGACTCAACTGTTCTATCTCGGTTTTTTCCTGCTGTGTCTTAGCTTCAGGCTCTTTCATTTGTTTACTCTAACAGATTTTCTCCCTTCTATCATTTTTTACCTGAATCCTTACGATCGCTTGAGTTTATAATTGAATATAACTGTAAAATCTGGCAAATTAAAGAGTCAATTGATAAGTGATTAATATTTTTATTGATGGTTTATTTATGATTGTTTAGATCTTGTATTAATTCTTAATTAGTATCCCTTAATCAAATAGCAGTTTATTCGCAATAAACTCAGATTATTGCGAACATTGGCGATTGACAATTGTGACTTAGATCCAGTCAGGGACTTGATTTGACAATATGGCTATGCTACGTCTAACTCAGGTTACAAGGGGTACAATTAAACTAACTGATGATTAATAACGATCGACTATTTGACTTAGAATTTCACAACGAATGCCGTATAAAAATAATTGGGGTGGGTAAGGGCGGAATTAATGCCGTAGCCGGAATGCTGTTCCAGATTAAAGAGGTCGAGCTGTGGGCGATCGATACAGATCTCGAAGTCATCAAGCGCAGTCCAATCCCGAATAGCATCCTACTAGTGGAAGATCGCACTAAATGGAGCGCGAAAATTGCTCCAGTACTGAGGTATGCAGATTTAGTTTTTATTGTCGCTGGGATGGGTGGCGAGCATAGTATCGATCTAGTAATGGAAATCGCACGGATGGCGAAGGAACTAGATGCGCTGACGATTGGTGTTGTGACTCGCCCATTCAGCTTTGAAGGGATCGAACGAGCTAATCGGGCGAAATTGGGAATAGAGCGATTGGTAAGTCAGGTAGATACCCTAATTACGGTCTCTAACGATCGATTATTACCCGAGGAGAAAAACGATCTCTCCCATACCGATGCGTTCAAACTCGCAGATCGGATCTTAAAACGAACCGTACGCGCTATTCCAGATGGTCTATCTTCTGGACTGTCGGGCTTGGATTTTGCGGATATACGGACTATTTTTGCCGACGCTGGATTAGCCTCTGTGGGATGGGGAGAAGGTGAAGGTGAATTCCGCGCCCAGGCAGCAGCGATGATGGCAAGATCTGCACCGACGCTCGAAGGCGCGATCGAGGAATCGATGAGGATCTATCTGTTGATTGGGGGCGGTTCGGATCTGACATACAAAGACATCAATGATGCAACAGAAATTTTTTGGGAAGTCATCGATCCTAATGCTTACTGTCATCATCTCGCTCAAATGGATCGGAATCGAAATGGAAAAATATCGGTATTGACGATCGTTATAGCTGGCGATCGCATGAGTAAAAGTCTAGTGAGTGAGTAGTAAAAGCAGTCAGCTATCGCTGAATCAGATCTCAAACCAGCAACTGCTATTCAGGTATATTCTTGCTAAGAATCGATGGATTTCGTCCAATTCTTTCTACTGGAGTTTAGACTAAATAGAGAGAGAACGGTAGCAAAAGTACAGACTGATGCTACCGGAGGGACGAAAATCAGGGTGAAAGAAAACTCATCAACGTCCCCACCATGAATAGTGAAACGTTAAAGGAATTCCGTCAAGCCGCATACGAACTATTAGTCAAAGCCAAAGATGCGACATTTGAGTTAATGGATGCAGTGATGACCACCAGAAATGCAGCATGTCTGGCGGAATTTGCACTCAGCCCACTATTCAATCGTCAATGGTCGAGCAGTTACGAAGCACTGCAAGACAGTAGACCAGACCGAAAGAAGCTGATGGTGCTGTACATCAGGCAGTTAGAGCAACAAGTCCCAGCCCCAGAATATGTATTGGTGGCTCTTGACCACACGGCATGGGGAAGACCGGATGCGAAAACATTAAAAGACCGAACACAAGAATATCAGGATGGAGTAGTGGTCGGGCAAGGGTATAGCACAATTGCCTGGATACCTGAAGCACAGGGGAGTTGGGCATTACCATTGCTGCATGAACGCATCAGTAGTGACTCGTCACCGATAGCCAAAGCAGCAGCACAACTCAAGCAAGTCTGTGAGCAGCTCGCCAATCCAGTCCTAGCCGTATTAGACCGCGAGTATGGCAATGCCACCTGGGTACTAGCACAAGCACAGAGCAAAGCTGATTGTCTGATGCGGGTCAGAAAGAATGCCTGCTTTTGGTCAGCACCACCAGCTTACAGTGGTCGCGGCAGACCACGAAAGCATGGGCAGAAAATCAAACTCAATGACCCTGAAACTTGGCTGGAGCCAGATGCTACGCTGGAAATCGATGAGCATCCACAACTAGGATCCGTCAGAATTCAGCAGTGGCAAGACTTACATTTCTACCGTGCGGCTGGTCATCTGGTCAATTTGATTCTGATTGAAAGAATTAAACCCATGTCCAACGGTCAGCCCTTTCCGCCATTGTGGTTAGCTTGGGTGGGTGAGAGAACCTTGCCCCTAGAACAGGTTTGGTTTAAATACTTGCGCCGTTTTGGGGTGGATCATTGGTATCGTTTTGCTCACCGCAACGATTGCATTGGACATTACCTAATTTGAGAACTCCTGAACAATCTGAGCGGTGGAGCGATCTCATGCCATTGATGAGTTGGCAACTGTGGTTAGCTAAAGATCTGGTAGTGGAAAACCGACTCCCTTGGCAATCTGCTAGTATCAGTTTAACACCTGGACGTGTTGCTCAGTGCGTTGCGGGTCACCCGCCACGCTCTATGTTTTCAGTTTTGGTGGAGATTGGTACTCCCGCCCAATCTCCCAAACCCAGGGGAAAATCTCCTGGGTGGGCTAAAGGAAACACCCGTACTAAACCACTGCGTTATCCCACAGTTCAAAAACGGGTTTCTCGACTTAGAAAAACTCCAAAAGTAGCTGCTTAATCTTGAATTTTTGGCTTTTTTTAGCAACATTTTGCCTTCAATATCATGGCAGTCATTTTTACTGCGCTCTTTTTTTAGTCTAAACTCCAGTGAGATTTAATCGTAGTTAGTTGTAGCGACCCACAATACTAATCACTCCAGACCACAATCATCGCAATTTTGAGACCACATTAGCTGCAACTATAAATGCAGTTGAGACCGAATTAAGTGCAACTGAGACCACATTATTTGCAACCAGCCCACAATACTAATTTTGAGACCACATTAACTGCAACTATAAATCGAGATGGGCGAGTAAAGAAAACGCTCCCTTTCTTTACTGAGGTTTTATAGATGTTTAAAAGACGGAATAACGTTATTCCTAGAGTCAACTAACTCATAAATAAATCTAAGTAAAGTATAATAGTAAATGAGTAGGTTTATTGACTAATTACAGATGCAGATCGGATATGGAAGAGTTTCAACCGCAGACCAAAATTTAGATCTTCAGGTAGACGCGCTAACAAAAGCTGGCTGCCTGAAAATCTATAGTGACAAAACCAGTGGAGCAAAAGCAGATCGGCCAGGGCTGGAAAAAACTCTAGAATTGTCCCGCGCTGGAGACATTATAGTAATTTGGCGACTCGATCGCTTAGGACGATCGCTCAAGGATTTAATACAAATCGCAGAAAAATTGAAAGAAAGAGAGATTGGGTTGAAGAGTCTTCAGGAAGGCATCGATACGACCACCACTACGGGACAATTAATGTTTAATTTATTTGCCGTATTAGCTGACTTTGAAAGGAATCTAATCCGCGAACGATCTAAAGCCGGACTGACGGGGCGACAGGTCGCCTGAAAACCAGACAGGGATGTGACTCTAGACAAATAGCTGGAAAAAAGATAGGGTAAGAAAGCTTCTTACCCAAAAAACAATTAAATGTTACTAGAATCATATCATGTCCATTTGTCAGAAAAACTCACACGCTCTAACTACTTATTGACAATTTTATTAATTCAAGTAGTGCAATCGATTAAAGAAGTCACGTTAGAAAGCATCGCAACAAAATTAGGGATGCCGATTAAATTTGAAAGTAGAAGAAAAAAAGTTCAAAGATTTTTATCGGATGATGAGTGGGATTTAGATGATATTTGGTTGTCACTGGTGATTGATTGGATTAAAGGCAGTGTCAAACAGAATGAGATTATACATATAGCAATAGACCGAACTAAATGGCAATCAAATAATATTTTGATGGTCAGCATGATTTGGCGAAAGAGAGCTATTCCTATTTATTGGAAAATGCTGGATAAACAAGGGAACAGCACATTAGAAAACCAACAATCTGTATTAACACCAGTATTTACCGCTTTGTCAGACTATAACTTGGTCGTGTTGGGAGATCGCGAATTTTGTAGCGTTACTCTTGCAAACTGGCTGAGAGAGCAGAAAGTGGGTTTCTGCTTACGATTAAAAAAGAATGTTTGTATCAAGACGGAAGAGGAATTATGGACTGAACTAAAAATGCTAGGATTAGAGCCAGGAAATAGCTTTTTCAATCAAGAGGTAGCAATTAGAAAAACTGCACCCATTGAGGGTTTTAATTTAGCAGGTAAATGGCTGGGAAAATATCGAAATATTACTACAAAAGAGCCTTGGTATATTCTGACAAGCTTGGCAGATTTACAAGCCGCAGTTGATGCTTACGCAAAGAGATTTGGAATCGAAGAAATGTTCAGAGATTTTAAGGGCGGAGGATATAATCTAGAAAAAACTAATTTAACAGGCGACCGATTAAGTAATTTATTAATTTTGCTATCACTAGCATACTTGAAGAGTATCATCCAAGGGATAGAGATCAAATCAAAGCAAGTTCAAGAATATTTAGGCAGGAAAACAGAAAGCCACAGAAAATATGCTAGACATAGCACTTTCTATATTGGACTCTGGGGTGAATCATGGGTCGATTCAATGTCTAGTAATTGGCAGGTTGTTGTTGAATTAATGTCTTTGTCCGCACACAAACTACCTAATTATCAACAAGGCTTGAGAGCTATGAGACTTATCCTATCAGCGTTATAGGCGACTTGTCGCCCCGACAGCATCCAGACTAAAGCAAAAATTGCCCAAAGCACTCAAAAGCGGCTATCGAGATGGGTGAACAATCCACGGATTAATCCAGCCAAATTATACAGCCCAATCGTCAAAGCAGTATTTGCTAACTGGAGCGACCCAGAAATATATCTGACCTTCGATACAAGTATGTTGTGGGATGAATATTGCTTGATTCGGATCTGCGTGGTACATCTGGGTAGAGCAATTCCAGTCGGCTGGAGAGTGATTAAGCACAAAAGTAGCAGCGTTAAATTAGAGACTTATCAAGACTTACTCAAACGAGTCGCAAAACTGCTACCCAGTCAGCCAAAGATAGTGCTGCTGGCAGACAGAGGGTTTGCCGATGCGCAACTAGTCCGTTATGTCAGACAATTGGGTTGGCAGTGTCGGATTCGGGCGCGACGTTTTCGGGGGAAGCTTCCCCCGAAAAGCTCGCTTATTAAGGGCAATTTTTGGCTGCGACATCCCCGTCATGGTTGGCAGCGAGTCAGTCAATTTCCGCTGACGCTCGGCTCGGCTCGGCTCAACTCATCCACAATGTTCAAATCCATAAACATCATTCGCTAACTGATGTCCATCTCGCCATCGGTTGGGAAGAAACCTCTGGCGAAAAATGGTATATTCTCAGCACTGAACCTACTACACTCCAAACTTTTCGGGAATATAGTTTACGGTTTACGATTGAGGAGAATTTCAAAGATGATAAGTCCTCTGGCTTTAATTTGGAAAACTCGAAGCTGCGTTCTGCTCCGGCTTTATCTCGTTTGTGTCTGGTGATGGCCATGACTACTTTGTTTTTGACGGCTACTGGTGTTCAAGTTGTTGTGACTGGTCAGCGTCGTCTTGTTGACCCACACTGGTTTCGTGGTTCTAGTTACTTGAAAATTGGCTGGAGTTGGGTTAAACGAGCGATGATTCATGGCTGGGCTTTATGTTCTGACCTCTCTTTTACTACTAATATTGACCCCGATCCTGTTAAAGCTTCTCATTCACAATATCTGCAAAAAATGTACCGAATCGAGTTTACTGCCCACACACATATCTGGTCTTAAAAAACTTTTGTCCGTCAATCAGTCTTATCCTCTATGTTCACTTGAGTGGGATTAGCCCCTCTTGTTTTATATACTCTTTTCCTTTACCGCTCAAAAGTATATTACAATAAGCAACTCCTGCTTGTTTGCTTAATGGAACGTCTTTTCTAATAATTACAAATAAGAATCTTTTTAGTTTTTCTGGGTAATTACCATCACTATAGTATAATACAGGAGTATTTACTTGATTTGTTTTAGTTCGATATTTATCTTCATTAGTACAAGGATTGATATTATTTATTAGTACAACCTGGACAGTCTCTTGATTACAGACTTCTGAAGCTGATGCATATCCAATTCTAATTTCAACAACAGGTTGTTTAGAATCGGCAATCTTTTGAATAGATTCAGAAGTTGTTTTCATGTATCCCACCTTTTTTCCTACAAAAAAAGGATTGTTATCCATAACATTTCTCTGGACAAATTTTGCGGTGCCACTATTAGCTGGATTGCGAGTATAAACTTTGATTGGTATATTAAATTTCCCAGCCTCCCAACTTTTATCTTCACCCGTTAAAAATTTTTTTAACTCTAATAGGTCGAAACTATGAGGCCAGTTTCTGTCGGCGGTAGCAACTTGCAAATTCTTATTCACATAAAAAACAATGGCATCAGAGGCAACTTTATATTCATCTAATTTATCTTTATCTTTATCAGGCAATCTTTCATATGACGGCAATGATGATAGATTTTCAGATGATAGCGAAAATATTAACTGATTAGCTAAAAGCATATTAACTCCAGTATTAGAACCATAATCATCATTTTTACGAGGATATTTAAATTTGAATTGTGGATACGAATTAACGATCATTTGATCCATTCTGTGACGCTCTCCTAGCGGAGCAAAAGTTGTTGAGCCGCTATATGTTACTGGTTCTTTAGGTATATTTGGGATTTCAGCAATATTATTGTATTTGTTATTTTCACAAACTATTTCGTCAGGAGGAATGATGATGTTAGAAATACAATTTTTACATAAATTGTTGACAACAGTGGTCGTTGCAGCAAACGCAGAGATCATAACTCCAACAGCAACATAAAATGATGAGTCTTTGTGAAAAGGTTTATCTTTACTCATATGAACTAATTACCATTACCTGAAGATAGTTACTGGCGCGAACACTTCAGGCGCAAGTTGCGCCTAAATTACTTAAAAAGCTTACTCTGCAAAGCTTTTAACACTTTTGTAGCTCGATCCGAACAATAGATCTATGTCTACGTCAAAGAAGAATGGATGAATTTAGGTTCGTCCATCACGTTACAATGCCTATCGCTGGGTAATCTAAAAATACACAACTAATTTATCACCTCCGATGGCGAAAAAACATAATCACGTTGACTTTATCCTGAAGTGGTCGAACCACGAAGACCTAAGTCTTGCTCGTGAGAAAGTTAACGAATTGACAGAACGGCTGATTCAGGAGACTGGTCAGGGTTTAGACCTAACTGAAGCCGACCTTTCCGATTGTCGTCTCGGCGGTTTGAACCTTAGACGCGCCAAACTTAATCGGGCACGACTATATCGTACAGATCTAAGCTATGCCAATCTTGCTGAGGCTACACTGATTTGTCCGGGGATGGAAAGAACCAATCTCAAAGGTGCCAATCTCAAAGGTGCTTATGTCCATGCTTTAGCAGCCCAAGTATGTAATTTCCAGGGTACAGACCTCTCTAATCTTGTCGATGCCACAGGCTCGATTTTTCACGGCTGCTACATGTCTGCTGTCAAAGCTTCGCACTCTATCTTCGCAGGATCGACTTTTTATCAATGCGATTTAGAAAATAGTGATTTTAGCGGCTCTAACCTCCAGGGGTGCAGTATTAATGAATG
>ENA-OFDP01000953-OFDP01000953.1-metagenomes-genome-assembly--contig:-NODE-953-length-11982-cov-2.596881_pt1 | contig 11982 bp, 15 predicted proteins | sample MGYA00153389_OFDP01 | MGnify analysis MGYA00153389 | reverse complement strand
AGAACATCAGCTTCAAAGAGTCCACAGGACTTTGGGGTGATCTGGTTCTTAATGAGAAGCACCCCGCCTACGAGCAACTTGTCTGGTTCGCAGACAACATGCCCAGCAAAGTTGGTTGCTCACATGATGTGGATGGCAAGATCAATAGGTCAGCACAGCTTGTTGAATCAATCAAGGTAGTCCACAGTGTCGATATTGTATCTGCACCCGCCACTACCGCAGGTCTGACTGAGGGTGTAATTGGGGACAAGATCGCCACCACAGACTCAAAAAATAGGCTTGACAGGGTGGTGCAGACTGCTACCAGCCTATTATACGACATCCTCTGGCCAACCGCTCTTACAGATGAGGAGCGGCAATCAAAGATGATCGCAGTTTTAAAAGATGCTATTGCAGAAATCAAATCACTTTCCACTACAAATAAGAAAGAAGAAGTTATGGATTGGACGAAAGTCACACTAGAGGACGTTACAAAGAACGCCCCGCACATTCTAGAAGCTGTTAACGCTGCACATGCAGTTGCCTTAACAGAAGCAGTAAAGGTTGCAACTCTTAAAGAGAAGCAGGTCCAAGATGCTATTGCAAAGCTGCCTGAGAGGGCGCGCACTGCAATCTTCGAAGCTCAGATTCGCGCTGCCGCAACTCCTGCCGATATTCAGAATCTCGTTGAGGCTCTAATTCTAGTCAGTGCTCCAGTCAAGGTTGAGTCAACTACAACCTCTGGCACACAAACAACCACAATCACTGAGGGTAAAGCTTCTGGCCTAAAGCTAGAAGACATCGACGCCGCTCTCGGACTCACTTCAAAGGAAGATAACTAATGCCACACATCCACCGCACTGGTCCGGTTGACCAAATCACAGTTCCAGTTAAGCTAACTGGCGCCGTTCCCACAAACGCAATCGCAGGTGGGGACCTAGTTGCAATGGTTAGCGGCTTCGCCGTGCCTGCAACTGTGTTCACTTGGACCACTGACGAAGCAACAACACAAGCTGCCTTCGCCGCTGTGTTCGTTGGTATGTCAAACTCACGCAGCCGTGCCGCAACAACCGACACACGTGATCTTGAAATTGGCGTAACAATGTCCGGCGAGATTGAAATGGATTCCGTTTCAGCAGTCTACAACGTAGGCGACTACGTGGGCTGCAACTCGTCCGCCAGCCTTCTGCTACAGCAAGTCAAGGGCGTAGCAACAAAGGCACGCTCAGTTGGTATCGTCGTCCGCAAGGAAGTCACTGCCACTACACGTATTCTAGTCCGTCTAATCACAGTTGATGAGCGCTAATAGGAACCCCCAATGATTAACCTCAAGGAAGCTTTCAAGAGTGCCAAGACACCCGCAGAAGTGCGTATGGCTGGCACCCGCATCAAGGAACACATCAAGGCCGGCAAGATCAAGGCGAGCGAAATCTCGCTAAAGAATCTAGCCGAGGCAACACTTGGTTACGAGGGCCTAAGCGCACTCGGTAGCATGGGTGATGTCGGCGAAGGTCAGATGCTAGAAGGTCTAAAGGAAGCTGTTGATCCAGTTAACCTTTCCGCCTTCACAAGCATCACTGGTGAACTCGTTATCAACCAGGGTTACGAAGCTTATCGTCAGCCTGAATTTATCGGTGACTCACTGGTCACTGCCGAATCCAGTCGCGAAGATAAGACACGTGAAGCTGGTCTAAGCCCAATTGATGATGATGTTCTCATCGTCAAGGAAGGTGCTGAGTACCCAGATACCAAGTTCGGCGAAGACTACATCGACGTACCATCAAGCGAGAAGCGCGGCCTAAAGATTGGCCTAACACGTGAGATGATCTTCTTCGATCGTACTGGTAAGCTCGTCGAGATGGCCCAGCAGATTGGTGAAGTTCTCGGCCGCAACAAAGAGCGTCGTATCCTACAGGTTGTTCTGGGCATCACAAACACTTTCGTACGCAAGGGCGTTGCTCGCAACACCTATGTCGCAAGTGCCGATCCCCGCATCAACCTGCTGCCAAGCACTGCTCTTGTTGACTGGACCACACTAGACTCAGTGTACCAGCTCTTCCAGAACATGGGCGATGATAAGGTCGTTGCCGATCCAATCTCAGTTGTTCCAAATGCGATTCTTTGCTGCCCCGTCAAGGAGTGGTCATTCAATCGCATTCTAAACGCCACTGAGGTTGAGCACGCTGCCAGCGGTATCACCACAAAGAGCAAGAATCCACTATCGAGCAAGGGCATCAAGCTCCACTCGAATATCTGGGTGTACAACATGCTCACTACCGCAACAACCGCCAAGGTTGCTGGTGCAGGGCTCAGCGCAACAAACGCTGGTGGTACATTCCTAATCGGTGACTTCAAGCGCGCGTTCCGGTATCGCACCTTATTCCCCTTCGCACTAGAGTCTGCGAACCACGATAAGGATGCATTTGAACGCGACGTTCTAATGCAGTGGCGTGTTAGCGAGCGCGGCGTGCCTTACGTCTACGCTCCTTGGTATGTCGCCAAGGTCCAGCCACAGGCATAATAGCCTAGCTTAGTCAAAGGCCACCATCGGGAAACTGATGGTGGCTTTTGCTATTTAGAGGGAAACTAAAATGGCCAAAACAGACGCCGAACTCCTAGTTGAACTACGTACCATTCGTGAGAATGTGATTACACAACTAAAAGAAATGTCCCGTACATTTAAGCCGTCCTATAGTATCGACGGGCAGAAGATAGATTGGAGGGAGTACCGTGAAAGTCTGATGAAACAGCTTCAGGATATCAACGAGCAGATTTCTCTGTTTGATGACCTCTTTGAGCAAGAATCGACTATGTACACATGATGTCACTTGACCTATCGAGGGACTTTGAAGTGTTTGATTTTAAGCGGGATGACCTTTGGCTGCTCCACCAAGACAAAGACACCGTCACAATAAACCACTCCACAACTCAATTTACAAACCATCAGAAAGAATCACAACTTACAAATTGTCTTGTAAGACAAATCTCTGACCGCACTATCGGGTCAGTGAGACAGATTTTCGAGCGTGGTCGGTCCATCACGGCAGATAGTATCCAAGTTTCCGATACTATCATCGAGATTCCCACATTTGGGAATGATGAACCCTCTGAGGGGGATGTAATCGAACGTCGTGCACCAAATGAACAGAAAGCCTTAGAGAAGTGGACAGTTATAGCAGTTGACTCTGCAACCAACAACACACGGATCAGAACAGCATGCCGTCGCGTCAAATAGAAACTAAGAAGATGGCAGACTGGCTCTATGCTCGCATTGAGCGGCGTCTGGATGCTAAGGTTGTGCAAGCAACTAAAATTCTTGCTGAGGTTCGGGATACTTTGGCAGCGGAAGGTCCCGCCTACACTGGTGCATCGGCAGGTCGGGAGGATCGTGGGAGGTTTCCAGTTACACCCAGACACCCTGCCTATGGTATGAACATTGGCAATGACCCAGGTGATTCGGGCTGGCAGCTAGGGCAGACACCACGCCGGAAGGGTGAACCTGTTAGAGTATACTTAAAAAACCCAATGTGGAAGCCATATCTACAATACGTAGAATTTGGTGCCGTTAGAGGACAAGCAAACCTTCGCGCAGGATTCGTCCGCGCAACTTGGTGGAAAGTAGTGAGGGCAGAATATGGCTGATGCAACAATGGCGCAGCTGAATGCTGCGATTCACCAACTAATTGAGACCCACGTCCCAGCGATGAAGTACAGAATTGCTGGGGTACCGTACAAACTTGGGGAGGAAGAGGAATGGATTGAGGCTAAGAACCTGTCAATGTACACAATCCCAAACCGCAAAGACTCCCGCTTTGAACGGATCTATGTTGAAATCCTATGCTACTCTTTTGAGGGCCAACTGCGCAAAGATAAGAACTGGAACAGGGTTTGGGAGATAGCAGACACATATGCAACTCTGCTATCACAACTTAGGTTCAGTGTAGAAAGTTCTTGCATCCAGCTGAAAGAGCCTAGGTCTATATTTCTAGACCTCAGATCACTTGGCGATTTTGCTAAAAATATCGAACAACAATCTCCGCTCCTACACACTCAATGTGTTGCTATTGGATGCGAAGGTTTAATCTTACAACCAAAGGAATAAAGTATGTCTTGCGTTCGCAACCTCCGCGACTCAGTCCTAAAGATTCAAGACGGCACACCCGTCACCCCGCTATCAGTCACAGTCACTCCAATGAAGGGCGACTTAGCTTTCACGGAAGCTAATCCCTCAATCACCATCAAGCATCGTGGCGCACTAGACAGCCGCAAGCGTGGTGATGAAATGGAAATGGACGTCTCATTCTCATTCTCATTCCAGCAATGGGAACGCAGTGCCGGCGCCGCCACAGGTACATCAATTGTTGATGCCCTCGCCCGCCGGGGTGGTGCGTCAGCTTGGGTTTCGACCCACGGTGCTTGCGACGTGTACGCTGTGAACCTTGTCTTTGAAATGACTGACCCAGCAAACCCAGCCTCAAAGGAAACACTAACCTTTGCTGACTTCCACGCTGAGAGCATTCAATTCAAGGAAGGTGACGACGCACACCAGATTTCAGTTTCTGGCCGTGCATTCGTCACAGCACCAGTTCGCACCTACGCCTAATTGATATAACCGCAAACGCATGAGGAGCCACTATGCGTCTCAAGAATAGGAAGATCGAGCGGGAGTACTGCATTGTTAAAGTACCCCGCAAGAATGGTGAAGCGTTAGAGTTCAAGGTCGCAGGCATCCCAATGTCACTTGATCGTGACTTTGCAACCATGTGCCCGCATCCCAGACCACCTGTTGTAAGCACAGTTGGGAAGAAGGCTGAACCGAATTACGATGACCCAGCATACGATGCTGCGTTCTCAAATTGGAGTGACCTCAAGAAGTACTATCAGCTTTATGTTGTCCTACAGTACGATGAGAATGTAGAGTTCCCCTGTGTGCCAACTGACACAGCGACGCTACAGACAATCCGTAAGGGCATTCTTGATTCTGGCCTATCCGTCGGCGACATTGGGATAATCCTCAAAGCAGCTATGGATGCCAGCAACCTAACAGATGAGGTAGTTGACGCAGCAAAGAGAAATTTTTAGCTGATCTTTCTGAGGGGGGCATGACACTTGTAGTGGGTGACGGTGGTGCCCTAAAGCCAATTGTAAAAGAACTGCCGTCTGGCCGAACGTTCACGTACCTGATGTACCGGGCATGTGAACGCTTCGGCCAGCCGCCTTGTTGGTTTTATGAAAGTTTGTCTCGGGAAGATCAAGTTAACGTTCTAGCTTACGACGAAATCCGCCGCCAGGAAGAAATAGAGATTATAAATGCCAATCAACGACGCGGTCTATGAAGAAGTTGTTCGCATCGTTCTGGATGCAAAGCAAGCCCTAGCAGATGTAAACACCATTGGGGCACAACTTTCATCCAATCTCGCCAAGGCAATGCGCCAGGGCGAGTTGAAGGTGTTTAAAGACGCAGCAGACTTCCGCAAACAAGTTGAGCTAGAAGTTCAACGAGAGATTGAGCGGGTGAAGATTGAACAGGGTAAAGAGGTTTACCGCCGCCAGCTTGGGATGTCTAAGCAGCTTGCGCAGGAGGAGCATGCAATTGCAAAGGAGCTTCACAGGTATCGACTAGATGGCAGCAAGGCCACTGCGCAGGAGGAGCGAGCAATTGCTAAATCACTGCACAAGTATCGGCTGGATTTCAGCAAAGCAACTGCCCGCGAAGAACGTGAAGTTGCTAAATCACTACATAGCTACCGCCTGCATGCCAGCAAAGAGCAAGCATCCGCAGCGAAAGCCGCAGCTACAGCAGCGGCGCAGCATGAGCATGTAGTTGCTAAGGCGCTGCACCAGTACCGGCTAGCTGGGATTAAGGAGCGGCAGCATGCTGAGGAGGCTGCGATTAAGGCTACGGCGCGTGCCTTTGAAGCACAGGAACAGCGTAAAGCAGAGTTCGCAAGGAGGTACAACACCTTCCGCGGCGAGCAATCGGCGCTGAACAATCAGCCATCATTCATGCAGAAGATGGGCCAAACTGGAAATGCCTTACGAGTAGGTGCCGCTGTATCTGGTGCAACTGGTAACTTCCAGCTGGCAGCAGGATTCTACGGGCTTGAACGTGTAGCAGCACAAGCTGGCATGGCTGAGAAGTCACTCCTAAAAGTTGGTGCAGGCTTTGCTGCACTTGGCGTAGCCGCAGCAGTGGCGGGTACAGCCATTTGGACAATGTTTAAGGGCCATGCGTTTAATGAAGCACTCCACGACATGGGCACACTCCTGTCGGAAGTTAATGAGAATGATTTAACCAAGTTCAACGCCAAACTAGATCAACTCGCCCTGTCCGCAGTAAAAGTCAGCGTTGCGTTTAACTCCAACCTAATTGACGTGGTGAAGGGCTTTAAAACAGCCTTATCGTCAGGTATTGAGGCTGAGGAGCTTGAACAGTTCTCTATGATTGTTGGCAATGTGTCAACAGCGCTGGGTACATCATTTGACCAAACCACGAACATTCTAACTAGCTTTAAAGATGCCTACAACCTCTCAATCGGGCAAATGTCAGCAGTTGGAGATAAACTATTCCGACTGGTTGACGTCGGTAAGGTAAACGTTCAAGAGCTAATGGCCTCATTCGGCCGACTAATTCCAATTGCAGCTAACGCAGGGGTTTCAATCACCGACGCTTTCGCAGGCGTTGCTACCCTGTCCCGAACTGGTATGTCAACCTCACAATCAGTAACAGCTTTAACACAGCTGATTTCTAAGATTGTGAATCCAAGTGACAAGGCTAAGAGAGCCTTCCAATCACTTGGCATTCAATTCGGCGCGGCTGCATTCGCAGGGCGCACACTCTCTGAAGTTATCTCTGAGATCCAAGAAAAGACAGCCGGCAAAGGGGATGCAATTGGTCAAATCTTCCCAGAGGAACGAGCCAAACGTGGTGCTGCTGGACTTCGCAGTGTGTTGGATCTATTAAAGAAATCAGCACTAGAAATCGAAAACAGTGAGGGTGCGGCAGCAAGAGCATCGGTTGCTAAGATGGATACGTTCGCAACAAAGATGGGCCAGCTGAATAAAGTTATGATGGGTACTGTGGCCATTGTCGGTAAGGATTTGCTGGAAGTTCTGAACAAGGTGTTCTTTGGTTCTGGTGGGTTCTCAGAGGCAAAGCTCAAGCAGCTGGAGATTACCTTTGAAAAAGTTGGGCAGTTCGTTTCTGGAATCGCAACGGGCCTAATTATAGTGACAAACATCGTCGTAGATTTAGTAGCTGGCATTGGCCACCTGCTAGTGTCTATGTCAAAGTTTGCCACTATGGATATTGCCGGCGCCCGTGAGGCATGGAACGCCTCAGACGCAGCAGTTCGGCACCTATTCACTGGCACAATGGAAGCCGCGAATGGTTACATTGACACGCTGAATAAGAGCGGAACCCGTATTGCGATTTTAAGGGAGGAAATCGTAGCGATGGCGGATACAGTTGGGGACGCTACTGACCCCTTTGTACAGATGGATTTAGCGGCCGCTAGGGCTGGTGAGGAAATCCTAACCCTAACAGACCGCCAAGAGCAGCTATTGGATTCCCGTGTAGGGGATAAAGCGACTAGTTTTGAGAAGCAAACGTTAGCTATGTACGAGGGCCAGATTACAAAGCTTGAGCAGATACTCGATCTGAAGTCTCGCATAGCATCTGCGTTCGCTACGGAGGTAGTCAACAAGCAGATGCCCAATGCTCCAATGAAAGTGAAGGCTGGTCTTCAGCGTAGTATTATGGCGACGGAGTTGAAAGCCGGTGGCGGCGATGAACTCCTAGCGGGAATCAATAGCTTCGCAGACCACATCACAACACTAAAGAAGAAGATTGATGCCCGTGCCTTTACCGCAGAGCAAACAAATGCTTGGGGCTCCCTAACGGGAGTTCTTGGCAAAGTGTGGAGTGACTTTGGTGAGGCTGCCCACAAACTGGCAGTAGATAAGGTCGAAAAGTTTAACAAGGCAGTTACGGGCAAGGCTGAGCAAATCTATAAGTCCGATGTTGATGCCTATGAAAAGGCGCAGCAAGAGAAGCTCTCGTACCTCAAGAAAATCTACAGTGACATGGAGGCAGCCGGCAACAAGAATGCTGCCATCATGGCTGATATTCAGTCTGAGCTAGCATCTAATGCATTAAGCGGGGAGGGGAACCCAGATCGGCGTAAGCGAATTGCAGAAAAGCAGATGACAGCCGCCAAGGAAGAGCTATCTGGCTCACCATCCTCAGAAGGTGCAAAAGGTGCGTATGAGCGGTACAAAGCGGGGGGTGCGAAATTATGCTGGGGATATGTCTGGAGTACAAGGTTTAGTGCAGGATATTGGTGACAAGGAAAAGAAAGCTGGCCAGGGCCTAATCAATGGAGCACAGAACCGAGGGTATGTACGCCCAGATATGCGCGCCGCCGCCGAGCAAGCAGTGCAAGCTGTGAACCTTGACCTAACTGTAAAGGCCCAAGGGGAGTACAAGATTAAGTTCACAACCGACGGAAAATCACTGGACTTCATCACAGAGGCAGTCAAGAACAGTATCGAGATTGAGAATAAGAACCAGACTGGTCAGCCCAAGTTCCCAAAGACCTCCTTTGAGTCGAGTGTGCGCTAATGCCGTATATTACACCGGCGCCGTATAAGATTCGCCTGTGGTACCCATCCACTGCAACTTATGCGGCGGCGACGTACTCAATTGAAACACTTCAAGGAAGGGCCGCAACCAAGCGATGTCACAGACTCGCGCTGGTAGCGTCTTTGTCTATGATAGGGGCATCAACCTTGATGAAGTGCTGAAGCTTCAGTTCCGGCAAGTCCCAAATGTGGAACAAGCAGCACTACTTGTGTTCTTGACCTATGTTAATTGGGGCCTAGCTAAGCTAAAGATGACAGATCAAAACGGCACAGAACGTGTCGTCAGGGTTAAGTCAACTGAAACAACATTCACTGACACTGGGTGGACGACACATCGCGACCCACAGACCAGTAAGATTCTGTGGGACTTTGACCTAGAAGTTCTAGACCTTACTAATAACACAGAAGCACTAGAAACGGCAGAGTTACCTTTGAGCAGCCCACTACTTCTACACCTTCAAGACTACAACCACCCACACAACCCCCAGACAAGTGTACTCGTAAACATTGCAGATGGCGCAAAGGTAATTGAATCCCTTGCCGCTTTAACTTGGAGAGCCGTCACATGGATAGTATGCGTCGAGAAGAACAACGCGCGAGCCTTCTTACTTGTCAATGCGTCAACGGATGGATACTCCACTATCGACGCGACAGTTGTAGACTCCTCGCAGCAAAATCTCTCAGACTTAAACGCCGCGCTATCAAAGATAACGCTAACTGTAGATTTGACTGGAGTAGGGTCGAACCAATTACTCCGTTTGAAAGCTGCCACAACAGTTGACGGCTACACGGTACGCGTCAGAAGGATTAAACTGTAATGCCTAAACTATTCCTACCAACAGTTGTCACTACAGCTGCACCAACCGCCACTGATGACGCAGCTGATGGGTATGTTGTTGGGCAGCTATGGCTAAATGCTACAACAAACACACTCTACGTTTGCACAACAAGCACCGTAGGCGCCGCTGTGTGGACTACCGCCGGTAGTGGCGGTGGCGGTGGCGGAACAGCCGCGTCAACTACGTTCACCCCCGCTGGAACCATTGCAGCAATCAACGTGCAGACTGCAATTCAAGAGCTTGACACTGACATTCAAGCATTGGGCGGCGGCTCATCCTCAGCAATTCGTCAATTGAAGCATGTTGTAAGCACAACGCTGGTGACGACTACGCTAACAACAGAAGTTAACACTGGCATCACTGCAACGCTGGATGCCGCACTTGCTAGTGCATCCAATAAAGTTCGTGTCCGTGTAATGCTATACGTCTCAGCAAATAGCCTCGTTACAGTCGCAGCCAGCCTTAAATTTAATGGTACCAGCATAACACCAGCTGGGCGGGATTGTATGGCAAGTGTAGTTATTGACGCCAATAACTACACCAATGTAATTGCGTTTGAGTTCCTGCATTCCCCTGGAACAACGGTAGCTGGTACGTATGAAATAACGTTCACTGGTACGGCTGGAACGAAAACAATTAACGAGGCCCCGTCAGCAATCTATAAAGGCCAGTCTTCAATTTCCCTTGAAGAGATTGGCGCTGGTGGTGGTGGTGGTGGCTCGTCAAGTGGTGTTGGCGATAAAATCTTCCTCTCACAAAACTTTATCTAAGGTAACTATATGGCCGCGTCTCCAGTCTTCATCGGTACACCAAAATCCTGGCTCGCCCGCGTAACAGCAGCAAACACCACACCAGACGCAAACGTCACAACAAACCTTGTTGTACTGGCGACGGGTGCTGCAACGGGCACACGCATTGAGCGACTCAATGTAACGCACGCCCCCGCGCTGGCAACTACCGCAAACACTGTAGGTATGATCCGTGTGTACCACAAGGTAAGCACCACATATCGACTCGTCAAAGAGCTAACAATGGCCGTAGCAACTAGGACTGCATCAGTCGCAGGATCAACAAATGAGTGGGTTCGGTCAGATGGGCAGCCAATCTTTATTCTAGCTTCAGGTGAGGAACTAGTTGTTGGCACACAAGTGGCCGAACCGTATGACATCACAGCAGTCGGTGGTGATTACTAATGAGCCTTATGATCGGAGGGCTTGGACCAAAACGGCCGATAGTTCAAGCACCTCCGTATCTTAGCAGTGTTCATTTTTGGTTTGATGCATCCAAACTACCAGACACCTTTGTACATGGTGCAACCCCGAATAGAATGCCGTATGTAATTGGGGGGGAGGGTATTCTAGACGGTGTTGGCCCAGTATTCAAGCGCGCCGGCACACGCTCTTACCTTGCATGGCCCGGCACCGGGGCTGGTAATTATTCAATCCCACCCATACCACAAGTCCTGCCGCTGACTGTTTTTGCGGCGATAAGCCCCGTAGTTAGTGCATCCAATAACTGGGCACCGGTATTAGAACGCGATGCATCTGGAGTTGCAGTTTATTCACTAACAGGGGTAATAACAACCCCGGCAACGGCCGGAATATACTGGAATGGCCCATACACAGCCGCAGCAGACCAAGCCTACACACAGGGTGTTCGCAGTTTTTCAATGTCTGCGGCAGGGCAGCACACCGTAAGAACACCACTACAAACTGTTGTCGGAACAACGTCACTACACACACTGTCAAACTGGACCCTATTCGGCTCAAACATAAGTGGCTCACAATACCCATCGGGTAATTGGTACGAAATTCTAGTGTACCAAGGACTCGCACTGACAGAGCTACAAATTGCAGAGGTAACACTGTACCTACAAAGAAAGTGGGGCCTGCCATGATCGGCACCATTCCAAACCAAAGTGACATCGCGCTTTTCAAGGCCCGACTGGCCCGCAATGGCGGAACAATGTCAGCCCAATCACTTGCGGTAGTGGGGAACTTTCAAACAAGATTACGCTCCGCTGGGCTGTGGAATAAAATTATTCGGTGCAACTACTTCCTAGGCGACAGTATTGATGCTGCGTTGGTGCCGTGGAAAACAGTAGAGCTAACTCCCGACTCTGATGAAGTAATGGGTTTAAGGGCGACACCCACCTACACAGAAGCACCATTGATGACTGGCGTGTACCCAAATAGATTTCTGGGGCTCGCTACAGGCGTACATATTGGTGTGTATAACCACACAACGGGAGCGCAAGCTGCGTGGGATATGGGGCCAATGGCTTCCGTCCACAACGATAGACTTGGGATGCACCTCCAGTGGAGTGATGGCAACACTTATGTAGATATGTTCACAGATAGTACAGGAAGATTGGCAACGGCACAGGGTGCAAATATTACAGGGCTGTACTGCGGGCAGTACCGAAATGCATTAACTGAGCTATGGCGCAAAGGTGTGTTCGTTTTGTCCGGTGCCAACTCAGCGAGTATGCCAACCGCGCTAGGTGCCGTAACAATACTGT
>ENA-OFDP01000952-OFDP01000952.1-metagenomes-genome-assembly--contig:-NODE-952-length-11983-cov-2.208753_pt1 | contig 11983 bp, 11 predicted proteins | sample MGYA00153389_OFDP01 | MGnify analysis MGYA00153389 | reverse complement strand
CTTGCAAGGGGGAGGTGAAGGGGGTGCCGTTCCCGGCACATGTCGCGCTTGGCCCACGAGCCGCTTTCGCTAACCGGATGCCTCGGATATGAGCATCCTGACGCAACCGTAAACCGAATCATGGCCACAGACGAATTCTTCCTCCACCCGGACAATCCGCTGCCAGCCACGGGAATGTGCAGCCTCGTCACGGCCTCTGATGGAGTGCGCATCCGTGTCGGCACCTGGAAGCCCACGGGCAGGCAGGTTTCGCGTGGCACAGTGCTGGTCATCAATGGCCGGGCCGAGTTCATGGAACGCTGGTTCGAGACCATCCAGGAATTGCGCAGGCGCGGCTTTCATGTGGTGTCGTTTGACTGGCGGGGGCAGGGTGGCTCCGACCGGCTGACCGGCAACCCGCGCAAGGGGCATGTGCGGCGCTTTGCTGATTACCGGCGCGACCTGGCCGCCATCTTTGCCGGCCCGATGCAAGCCATGCCACGCCCGCATTTCGGGCTTGCCCATTCCATGGGGGCGGCTCTGGCCCTGGAGGCTTCGGCCATGGGTAAACTGCCGCTGGCAAGGCTCGTGGCGTTGGCTCCGATGCTGGGTTTGAGCATGGTGGAGCATCCGGTGCTGGCCAAGGCCGTGGCCGCCACGCTGGACTGGTTGGGCCTTGGCGCATCCTATATTCCCGGCGGCGGCGCGACCACCATATCGACCAAGCCCTTTGCGGACAACCGGCTGACCGGGGATGAAGCCCGCTACACCCGCAATTCCCACCTGGCCACAGCGGCGGCGCATTTCTCGATTGGCGACCCCACCATCCGATGGGTGCATGAGGGCTTCCGCTTCATGGCGCGGATGGATGATTCCAACATGCCGCTGAAGGTCGGCGTGCCTGTGTTGGTGATTGCGGCGGGGGATGATCCGATTGTGGCGACGCCGGTGGTGGAGCGCTTTGCCTCGCGGCTCAAGACCGGATCGGCGCTGGTCATCGCGCGTTCTCGCCATGAGATCGTAATGGAAACCGATGCCATCCGGGCGGCGTTCTGGGCAGCATTCGATGCATTCATTCCCGGCGAAACCATCCGGTTTGCCGATCCAGGCGAATCATCCGCCTCCCAGCAGGGTGAGAACCTCGTCGTGGCGTCGCGGGTCGCCTGAGGCGACAATCTGGCCGCCGCCAGCGGCTGGTCCGCCATCCCATGTGGTCACCACGCCGCCCGCCAGCCTGAAATAATGGCTCATCCCGACATAGTGATTGACCGCGCCGCGATACCCCAGCGCCACGATGTTGCGCACCAGCCGTTCGGGCGTGACGTGGTAATGGTCGTCGTATCCGGTCGCGATCGACAGCCCGTGCGGCGGGACATGCGCGTCGCCAAGCGCGAGCACCGATCCCGATCCGTCGCACATGATGTCGTCGAGCGTGACCCAGGCCTCGACCGGCGCCGACAGCTCGACAGTGCTGCCGTCATAGTCGCCCGGCACCAGGCTGATAAACATCCGGTCGATGTCGCCCGCCCAGACGGGCACCGCCTCGCCCGGTAGCGCAAAGCCGCTAATTCGTCAGCTAAATCGGCGCTTGATGCAACGGCACGGCGCAGTGGCATACAACTAACTGAGTCGTACATTTCGAACCCGTCCTATCAGGTTGTGCCCGATAGGATGCAACGCGTCGACGCAACACACTCTTTCTCATTGAACGCGCCGCACTTTACGGTCGCTGAAAGTCAAGAGGATGAATCGATTCGCCGGCAGCGTCAAACAAACGTCTTTGCCTACTGCCGCAATCGGTGCGAGTGACCACTTCGATAAATGCACCGACTGGGCATTGTCCGGACTGGTTCTGTTGTGCACATTGGCTTTCAATCTGCCCGCAGCCGCGGCCGAAAAGAAAGCGGAGACGCGGATGCAGGTGAGTGCGACCATCCTTACCATGTTAAAAATAAAAGTCACCAGACAGCAGAGTCAAATTAACATTGAGCAGATGCACGTTGCGCAAGGCTACATCGACGTGATTGATGCTTCGGCCATGCTAATCACTTCCAACAGCTCCGAGGGCTTCATGATGTCATTAACGCATGATCCGGAGCTGCTATCTCGCGTGTCAGCCACACTTACCCACGGCGGCATCACATCCGAGGGCGAAAACATGATCCGGGTCCGGACGCAACAGGTCAGGGACGAACCCATGCGGATCAGCTACCGTCTTTATTTGAACGCACATACACGTGCTGGCAGCAAGCGGTGGCCTGTGGCGCTCAGTTTTACGCCTCACGCCGCTTAAAAATTAGCAGCGACATAATCGTGTGCTGCCGCCGTGCGGATCGCCATTCTGAGAGGGATTCCAAGCAAAAACCCTTGAAACGCCTCACCAGTGCTTTGTGTGCATTTATTTCCGTTTACATCCCCGTCTGAAACACATGCCCGGCGTGCTCGCGTAATGCGTGAAATTTCACGCTCGGATATCTTTCCGCCGAAACTTCCAGCTCCGATACGTGTGCGGCAAGAAACGCCGGCGCGTCGACGACATCGTGCGCAATCCGGTGCGCATTGGCATCGATAAAGCGTTTCAACGTGGTCGCGTTGTCACAAGTGATCCAGCGCGCAAGCCGATAGCGCGATCCTTCCAGCTTCGCGTCAACGCCGTATTCGGACTTCAGCCGATGCAGCACCACTTCAAATTGCAAATTGCCGACCGCGCCCAGCAACAGGCTGCCGCCTGCGTACGGTTTGAACACCTGGATCGCGCCTTCTTCACCTAGCTGTTGCAAGCCAGTTCGCAACTGTTTGCTACGCATAGGGTCGGAAATCTCGACCGTTTGAAAAATCTCCGGCGCAAAATAGGGAAGGCCGGTGAACTGCAATTTTTCACCTTCGCTCAGCGTGTCACCCAGCCGCAGCGTACCGTGGTTGGGAATGCCAATGATGTCGCCGGCAAACGCCTCCTCGAGCAATTCCCGTCGCTGCGAGAGGAACGACACGACGGTGCCCGGGCGGATATCTTTTCCGGTGCGTGAAACGCGCAGCTTCATGCCGCGCTCAAATTTGCCTGAGCACACGCGCAGAAAAGCGATGCGGTCGCGATGCGCCGGGTCCATGTTCGCCTGAATCTTGAATACCACGCCGGAGAAAGTGGCCTCGTCTGGATTGACTACACGTTCCAATGCCGCACGCGGTGCCGGTGGTGGCGCCAGATCGACCAGTGCGTCGAGGACTTCGCGAACGCCAAAGTTGTTTACGGCCGAACCAAAAAATAACGGCGACTGCTTGGCGTGCAGAAAACTGGCGGAATCAAAAACGGGGCTGGCTTCCCGAAGTAATGAAATTTCATTTCGCGCCTGCTGGTATTCAGCGCCGTAACGTTCCATGGCGACGGCGTTGTCGAGCCCGTCGAGTACTTCGTCGTCTTCCGTATTTTTGCGGTCTTCGCCAGACTGGAAAATACGCATGCGGTCCAGCCGCAGATCGAACACGCCCCGGAATTCACGTCCCATGCCGACGGGCCAGGTGAACGGCACGATGTCCATCTTCAATACCCGCTCGATGTCTTCCATCAACGTGAGCGAGGGCATGCCTTCACGATCCATCTTGTTGATGAACGTGAGGATTGGCGTGTTGCGTGCACGGCAAACTTCGATGAGGCGCAGGGTTTGCGCTTCGATACCTTTGCCGCTGTCGATCACCATCAGCGCGGCATCCACCGCAGTCAGCACACGGTAGGTGTCCTCTGAAAAATCCTGGTGGCCGGGTGTATCGAGCAAATTGATCACGCAATCGCGGTACTCCATTTGCATCACCGAGCTTGCGACCGAAATGCCGCGCTCTTTTTCGATCTCCATCCAGTCGGATGTGGCGTGACGGCGCGCCTTGCGTGCCTTGACGCTGCCCGCGATCTGGATCGCGCCCGCAAATAGCAGCAGCTTTTCAGTCAACGTGGTTTTGCCTGCGTCCGGATGCGAGATGATCGCAAAAGTGCGTCGGCGTTTAATTTCGGTCGAAAGTGCGGTGCTCATGTTGGTGGGCTGGTTTGATGGCCGAGATACAAGGCTCAAGCCGATAAAGGAAGGCGCAAATTATCTCATTTGATAGCGCGCACCGTCTTAATTTGTACCGCACCGCATCACAATTTCAAAAAAACGCCTTGAGAATCATGGGTCATTCACGTACAATTCAGTTTGTGCGGTGCAAAAACGTAAAACGCTTCAAGGTTGCATCGCAAATGTTCATCGTCTCTGACCTCCTCGGAAGAAATTTTCAAATCTTCCTGTAGCGTTCCTGCTGTAAACCCTCGGTTTTTCGTTAGCCTCCGGTTTTTCCTCAAGGATTGCGATTCGGTTAGTGCCGGTGTTTTGGCCTGCCGACTTCTGCGTTCCATCGTTCACTCGATTGCGTGGTGTGTTCTGCTGTTTCCGATGACGGACGGCGTGCCTCTTTTCGTAATCATTGCGATTGCAATGCATGTGCATCTACCGGAATAGATGCACGGGAAAACTGAAAAAATGAAATTTGAATCTTTGGGCCTCGCAGCCCCGATCAACGCAGCCATCGCTGCTGCTGGTTACACCGACCCAACCCCCGTGCAGGCGCAGGCGATTCCTGAAGCCCTGGCTGGACGTGATCTGATGGTCTCGTCCCAAACAGGTAGCGGCAAAACCGCAGCCTTCATGCTGCCGGCGCTGCAGTTGTTGACCGAAGCCCACCCCGTTGTTGGCCGTGGCCCGCGCGTGCTGGTGTTAACGCCGACCCGCGAACTTTCGATGCAGGTCACCAAGGCTGCCGAGACGTACGGTCGCAACATGAAAAAGGTCAAAACGATTTCCATCGTCGGCGGCATGCCGTATCCGGTGCAGAATCGCTTGCTCAAGAGCGGTGTCGATATATTGGTAGCCACGCCTGGCCGACTGCTCGATCAAATGCAATCAGGCCGCGTCGATTTGTCGCGTCTGCAATTGCTGGTGCTCGACGAAGCCGACCGCATGCTTGACATGGGCTTCAAGGATGACCTGGAAGCAATTGTGTCGAAATGTCCGGCGACTCGCCAGACGTTGTTGTTCTCCGCGACGCTTGAGCAGAACATTGTTCGTCTCGCGACGTCGATGCTGAAAAACCCGGTGCGTATTGCCGTCGACAGCCAGCAATCGCGTCACGAAAACATCGAACAACGCCTGCATTTTGCCGACGATATGGGCCACAAGAATCGCCTGCTTGACCATCTGTTGCGCGATGCCGAGATGAACCAGGCCATCGTGTTCACGGCGACCAAGCGTGCAGCCGATGATCTGGCGAGCAGCTTGAATGAGCAAGGTTTTTCGGTCGCCGCACTACATGGCGACATGAAGCAAGGTGCCCGCACGCGCACGTTGCAAGCGCTGCGTAAAGGTGGGTTGCGCGTGTTGGTCGCAACCGACGTTGCCGCGCGCGGGATCGACGTACAAGGCATTTCGCATGTCATCAATTACGATTTGCCGCGCGCTGCTGAAGATTATGTGCACCGTATAGGCCGCACGGGTCGTGCCGGCAAGAACGGCATCGCCATCAGCCTGGCCAATGTGCGTGAACACTTCCAAGTGAAATTGATCGAGCGTTTTACGTCGCAGGCGATTCCGGTTAGTGTAATTGAAGGGCTGGAGCCGAAGGCACGCGTATTCTCCAAGCCATCGCACCCGGGTTCACGTCCCGGCGGACGCGCCCCTGGCCGCAGCAATGACGCCAAGCGCCCAGGTGGTTTCAGTGGCTTTGGCAAGAGTGGATCAGGTAAGTCATTCGCCAAGCCTGCGGGAAAAACACCGTGGCAAGGCAAGTAGTTTAAGCAACATAGAATAGAAAAAAAGCCCGCGAGAAGCGGGCTTTTTTTCGTGCTGCCGAAATGACAGCGATTTTGTGCTGTGCATCTCACTCAACTTACGCCTGAACCAAACTGGAGCGGCTTGACCGGTGAGCTGTACAGTGATCGCTCCATCGGTAACTCAATGTCGGCGGCAAGTTCGGCGATGGTCATCATTTCCCCCGCCGGTTGGGAGTGGCGCACAGCCAGCGCTTTGGCTTCGATCCCGCGCAGGGTGTCGATGATGCGACGGTTTTCCAGCCACGCCTGATCATCCAGAAAGTGGCGCAACTGTTGCGAAAGTTGCGCCACTGTGCGCAGGGTATGTTCGCCCGCCTCCAGCCAGTCGTAATGCACGCGTCGGGTTCGCGCATCGGGCTTAAGTTCAAGCACCGGTGCCAGCGGGCAGTTGTATCTGTTTGCAATGAAGAGTGAACGCTGGCGGGTATTTCAGGCAATAAAAGGCTGCGAAGTCGCGCCAGTGTTAAATCTACCCGCTCGCTGTAGCCAGCACCCACGTCGCGATAAATTCGATCATCGAGTCGCTCTCACCGAGCACCGGCAACACACGAAATGTAATCCCGGTGCGTTGGTGAGTCGTTTCTATCAGCGCAGGTAAATCCTTGCGCATGTGCCCGCCGGTGGCGAGAAAAATTGGCGCGACAGTAATTTCTACGACGCCCTGCTTTTGCAATATCGCCACCGCCTCATCAAACGATGGCTGCATGCGTTCGAGAAACGCCAGTTCGACGATTCGCCCGGGTTCGCGGGACTGAATTGCCGCCTTGAGTTTGATAAAGGGTGCAGCCCACCCGGGGTCGGAGGAGCCATGGGCGAACAACAACAACGCGGATTTTGTATTGGAAGTCGTCATGCCCTGATGATAGCAAGACGATCGCGTCGTAGCCGGCTTGCTTATATCCAAAGCTATCGACATCGAAACATCGGGCATCGGCAGCCCGGTCATCATGATCGTAGGAAAGACGGTGCGGTACGCGAATGTGATGATGAGCGTCACGCCAGACCAGCAATTGGCGATGTAGTTGTTTGCGTGTTGCTGGCGAGCGAGGTCCGGGTACGTCGCAAAGCGCATGAAAAAAGCGAAACCCAAGCATTGGCGGACGTCCTAGCCATAAAATGCTTGTAGAGCCTCACCATTGCTAGAGTTTCCTTAATTTATTCCAAGTCAAGACCAGTCTTTGAGTGCGGCGGTAAAATGATTGCATCCCACTCCGCAGCGAAAAACATGTCACCAAACACCGCGTTCGCCGGTCTCGCCAGGCAGAAATTATGAACCTCTATCGGCTCCTCCAAGAGCGCGTCGCCGCCGGCAATCCCGTACGAGTCGGCTTGATCGGCGCTGGCAAATTCGGCTCGATGTATCTTTCGCAGATTCCGCGCACCCCAGGTATTCATCTGCTTGGCATCGCTGATCTCAACCCGGAACGCGCCGAGCAATCGCTGCGGCGGGTAGGCTGGACGGAAGAGCAATTTTCGGCGGATAACTTCAAGCAGGCCTTCGCCAGCGGCACCACCTTTATCACTGACGACGCGATGGCGCTGATCAAGAATCGCCATATCGAAGTCATCATCGACGCCACCGGTAGCCCGTCAGCAGGTATCGCCCACGTGCTGGCGTGTTGCGCGCACAAGAAGCACATCGTGATGGTCAACGTCGAAGCGGATGCGCTGGCCGGGCCGCTACTGGCGAAACGCGCGGCAGAGGCGGGCATCGTCTATTCACTTGCGTACGGCGACCAGCCTGCGCTGATCTGCGAGATGGTCGATTGGGCACGCGCAGCGGGATTTGAAGTCGTCGCTGCCGGGAAAGGCACTAAATATTTGCCTGCGTATCACACCTCCACGCCAGACACAGTGTGGGGTCACTATGGTTTCACGCAGGATACTGTCGAAGGCGGCGACTTCAACGCGCAGATGTTCAATTCTTTCCTCGACGGAACCAAGAGCGCTATCGAGATGGCGGCAGTCTGCAACGCGACCGGCCTCACACCGGCGCCACGCGGACTGGAGTTCCCGCCGTGCGGCGTCGATGATCTGGCACGCCTGCTGAAACCGAAAGTCGATGGTGGTCAACTGCATCATCGCGGACAGGTCGAGGTCATCTCTTCGGTTGAGCGCGATGGTCGTCCGGTGTTTCGCGATTTGCGCTGGGGTGTTTACGTGACCTTCGCGGCAGACACCGATTATGTGAAGCGCTGCTTCAAGGAATACGGACTCATCACCGACGACACGGGCAACTATTCGTCGATGTACAAACCGTTCCACTTAATCGGGCTGGAACTGGGTATCAGTGTCGCCAGCGCTGCCGTGCGCCATGAAGCGACTGGTGCGCCGATCGCGTGGCGCGGTGATTGCGTGGCGACCGCAAAACGCAATCTCAAGGCGGGTGAGATGCTTGACGGCGAGGGCGGCTACACCGTTTACGGCAAGCTCATGCCGGCGGCAGATTCGAAGCGTCTCGGCGGGTTGCCGATTGGTCTCGCGCACAAAGTGAAACTGTTGCGCGATATTTCTGTCGGCAAGCAAGTGACTTGGGAAGATGTCGCCATCGACATGAGAAGCGAGGCCGTGCAATTTCGGCGGGAGATGGAGAAGACCTTCGCACCCTGAGCTTGCGTCATAACCGTTCCCACTAGCCATCAGGCAATTAGCCAGTACAGATGAAAAAAGACACCCAACTCGCCCACCTCGGTCGCGTCGCAGTCAACGACCCAAAAACCGTCAACGTCCCGTTGCACCGCGCCTCCACGGTGCTGTTCGGCTCGCTCGCCGAGATGGATGCCACGCAGGCTGCGTGGAACGCTGACGAACAAGTCACCACCTACGGCGTTTTCAATATGCCGCAAGAGTTGGCGCTGGCGAATGCGGTGGCAGCAATTGAAGGTGGCTATCGTGCGGCGACTTTCCCCAGCGGTCTCGCTGCGGTGGCAGGTGCATTGCTCGCTTGCGTGAAGTCGGGTGACCATGTCCTGATGACCGACAGCGGTTACGCGCCGGGCAGACTGTTCGCGGCAAACTTCCTGTCCCGCTTCAATGTCACCATTGAATTTTACGATCCGCTGATCGGGGCCGGCATGGAAGCATTGATGAAGCCCAACACCAGGGCGGTATACACCGAGAGCCCGGGCTCACATACGTTTGAAGTACAGGATATTCCCGCAATCTCCAAGGTCGCGCATGCACACGGCGCGCTGGTCATCATGGACAACGCCTGGGCGACCGGATATTTTTTCAATGCCTTTGCCCATGGTGTCGATCTGGTCGTGCAGCCTGCGACCAAATATTACGCAGCGCATTCTGATGTACTGGTTGGCCTGGTCGTTGCGTCCAGGCAAACGTGGCCGTTATTGAAGGACGCAGCGCTCAGTCTCGGCCAACGTGCGTCGCCAGACGATTGTTTTTTGGCGCTGCGCGGGCTGCGCACTCTGGGCGTGAGAATGAAACAACACGAAACCTCCGCTTTGGCGGTCGCGCAGTGGCTCGAAAAGCGGCCCGAAGTTCAACGCGTGCTGTATCCGGCGCTGACCAGCGACCCGGGATACGCACTTTGGAAACGCGATTTCACTGGTGCTAGCGGATTGTTCGGCATTGAATTAAAGCCCTGCTCAAAACCGCAGCTGGCTGCAATGCTTGACCACTACACGCATTTCGGCCTTGGCTATTCGTGGGGCGGGTTTGAGAGCCTGGTGACCCCTGCCCATATCGGCAATGCGCGTACCGTGCATCCGTGGCAAGACGGTCCTCTGCTGCGCTATCACATCGGCCTTGAAGATACGGGTGACCTGATCGACGATCTTGAAGCGGGGTTTGCGCGTCTGGCAGGGTGATCAAGGGGTCATAACGGTGTTTACAGATTGCAGGTTGCTGGTTGATGTATTCTGCAAATTGTTCATCCGCTGCGAATAGCATAAATGCGCTGGCACTTGAAATAAGTTTAATGGGCGAGTTGAAAACACGACCATCAATAATTTACCGGAGCTGTAAATGACCGATCCAATCATTCCCTCAAACGAGGGCGCGAACCTCGTGCCGACCGTTCCAGCAAGCAAAGTCACGATGTCCGACTGGGCAATCGCGATTTTGCTCACGATGCTGGTGGGACTGTCGGGTGCTGCATTGTTGGGCGCGACTTTTATGGAGTTGCTCTTTGACAAAATGTCGGCAGTGATGCGGATTATCGTGTTGCTTCCCGTACTGCTCATTTCTTCATACTTGCTCGTCCAAAAATGGCGGGAGCTCATTCACCGCCACGACGCCGCAAAAGAGTAGCTTGTGTCGCGCGCGGCCAGCATCGCCGAGGCCTATGCCTATTTTGACAGTAAGGCATTTCACGCCGACCTTGCGCGCCGCGTTGCGATACCGACGGAAAGTCAAAATCCGGCTCGGGCCGCCGAGCTTGATGCCTACTTAACGGCTGAGCTCACGCCGTCTTTGCAGGTGCTCGGTTTTGAATGCCGCGTTTATCCAAACCCAAGTAACGGTGGGCCGTTTCTGATCGCCACGCGCAACGAAGGTGATGGTCTTCCGACAGTGATGTCTTATGGCCACGGCGACGTCATTCGCGGTCTCGATACGCAGTGGCGCACTGGCATCGCGCCATGGACATTAATCGAAGAAGGCAACAAATTGTTCGGGCGCGGCACCGCTGACAACAAGGGCCAGCACACTATCAATATCGGCGCATTGCAGAGCGTGTTAAAGGCGAGAGGTAAGCTCGGCTTTAACGTGAAATTGTTGATTGAAACCGGCGAAGAGACTGGCTCGCCTGGATTAAATGTGTTTTGCGCCGCGCATCGGGCCGAACTGAAAGCCGATGTCTTCATCGCTTCCGATGGCCCGCGCGTGGCGCCGGATCGCCCAACGATTTTTCTTGGCTCGCGCGGCGTGATGAATTTTGATCTCAGCATCGATCTGCGCGCGGGCGCACATCATTCTGGAAATTGGGGCGGCTTGATTGCCGACCCGGGCATCGTCCTCGCGCATGCGATTGCATCGATCACCGACCGCAATGGTTCTATTCGCGTTCCTGAGTGGCGGCCGGCGCCGATTGCCGAATCGGTGAAACGGGCCCTGGCCGATTGTGAACCGGGTGGGGGCATTGATGCGCCTGAAATCGATGTGGATTGGGGAGAACCAGGGCTGTCACCCGCCGAACGCGTGTTTGGCTGGTCGAGTTTTTCAGTGCTTGCCATCAAAGTCGGCAACCCGGATTTTCCCGTGAACGCGATCGCCGGCAAGGCTTGGGCACGCTGCCAGTTGCGCTTTGTCGTCGGCGTCGATCCCGACGATGTCGTGCCTGCCTTGCAGCGGCATATGCAACGCGAAGGCTATTCAAAAGTCGACGTTGCGCCAGCGCGTGAAGCGCCCATGCATGCCACGCGCCTTGATCCCGATTCCAAATGGGTGCGCTGGGCAGTTGCGAGCATCGAACGCACCACCGGCGTCAAGCCCGCCATATTGCCAAACCTTGGTGGATCACTACCCAATGAAGTCTTCGCCGACACGCTGGGACTGCCGACGATCTGGATTCCGCACTCCTATTCGGCGTGTTCGCAGCATGCGCCGAATGAACACATGCTCGGCTCAATTGCCAGAGAGGGCCTCGGCATCATGGCGGGGATTTTCTGGGATATGGGTGATATGGGTGATATGGCTGTCGCGCCCCCGGCGGTGACCGGGCAGTAAAAAATATAAAAGGGAGTTTTAGCGATGAAGTTCCGAGCAATTGTCACCAGCTTTTTCCTCATCGTCACAACAGCCGCATTCGCGCAAACGCCGGCACCTGCTGTACCCGCCGAATACAGCATCAAAGAAAACTACACGAAATATGAGTACCGCATCCCGATGCGCGACGGCAAGAAACTATTCACCGCCGTTTACCTTCCCAAGGATCAATCGAAAACGGCGCCTTTCCTGATGGTGCGCACGCCCTATGACGTCTCACCCTACGGTGTCGACCATTACCCCAAGCGTCTCGGTCCGTCAGAAGATTTCGACAAGGCCGGCTACATATTCGTCATGCAGGACGTACGCGGCCGCTTTCAGTCCGAGGGTACGTTTGTTGAAATGACCCCGCACAAGGCGGTAAAAAAAGGCAACGATGTCGATGAGAGTACCGACATGTACGACACCGTTGAATGGTTGCTTAAA
>ENA-OFDP01000951-OFDP01000951.1-metagenomes-genome-assembly--contig:-NODE-951-length-11998-cov-4.413464_pt1 | contig 11998 bp, 10 predicted proteins | sample MGYA00153389_OFDP01 | MGnify analysis MGYA00153389 | reverse complement strand
AGCCCGCAAGGTCAGCATGCCCAAAGACACGCTGGACCGGGCGATCAAGAAAGGTTCAGGCACGGGAACAGATGCGGTGCATTTTGAACATGTCATTTACGAAGGTTTTGCACCGCACCGCGTGCCGCTAATGGTTGAATGCCTGACCGATAACCACAACCGCACCGCCTCTGAAGTGCGGGTGCTGTTTCGCAAAGGTCAACTCGGCACGTCGGGTTCAGTGTCATGGGACTTTGACCATGTCGGCATGATTGAAGCCGAGCCCCTAGAGCCCGGCGCTGATGCTGAGACCGCTGCGATTGAAGCGGGCGCGCAAGACTTTGAGCCTGGCGAGGAAGAAGGCCACACCCTGTTTTTGACCGACCCCACTGATCTTGATCTGGTCAGTCGCGCCCTGCCCGCACAAGGCTTTACCGTGCTGTCAGCCAAGCTGGGCTACAAGGCGAAAAACCCACTGGACCCGGCCTCCTTGAGCGATGCTGACATGCACGAGGTTGAAGCTTTTTTAGCAGCGATTGATGCCAACGACGATGTGCAAAATGTGTACGCAGGCCTGGCGGGTTGACATGAAAAAGTTGTTGCTTCAACTGATCTTGCTTGTATCGGGCGTCAGCGCTCTGGCGCAGGAGGCGCTCACCCCCATCCAAAGCCTGAACGTCCCCCGCTACATGGGCACCTGGTACGAGATTGCCAAATACCCGAATTTTTTCCAGCGAAAGTGCGCCAGCAACACGGTGGCCCAGTACAGCACCCAGGCTGACGGTACAGTGCGCGTGTTCAACAGCTGCAAGCAGGAAGACGGCAAAGTCATTGATGCCCTTGGGCAAGCCCGGCAAATTGGCGAAGCCACCTCACCCAAGCTTGAAGTACGTTTTGCACCCGCCTGGCTGTCGTTTTTGCCGTTTGTATGGGGCAACTACTGGGTGATAGACATCGATACCGACTACCAGCTGGTCGCGGTGAGCGAACCCAAACGCGAGTACCTGTGGATCCTGTCCAGAACGCCAGAAGTCAGCGCAAAAGCCTATGACGAGCTGTTGGCACGCCTGGGTAAAAGCGGCTTTGATTTGAAACGGCTGGAGAAATCCAGGCAAATCAAGCCTTGAAAAGGCTGTTTTTGGACATTTTCAAGCATTAAATAGGCCTGTAACCCAATAGATTCGGGCGCAAAAAGCTACTAAATTAATAGCGCATCCGGCTCACTTCCCAACCTTGGCCGCCTCGCCAAAACTGAACACGCCCGGGGCGTGAATCGGATCAACATCGACCGGAATGATGCTCTTCGGCGGGAACTTGCCTTCTAGCAGCAACTTGCTGAGCGGGTTTTCAATCCGTTGTTGAATTGCGCGTTTCAAAGGGCGTGCACCAAACACCGGATCAAACCCGACCTTGGCGAGTTCGGCAATCGCCGCTTCTGAAACTTGCATCGTCAGCTCCATCTTCTCCAACCGGGCCATCAACACCTTGAGCTGGATGCGCGCAATGGATTCGATGTTTTTGGCATCGAGCGCGTGGAACACCACCGTTTCATCAATGCGGTTCAAAAACTCGGGTCTGAAGTAGTTTTTCAGCTCGTCCGTCACTGCGTCCTTGATTTCTTCATATGGCTTGCCCACCATATTCTGAATAATCGGCGAGCCGATGTTGCTGGTCATCACAATCACGGTATTTTTAAAGTCCACCGTGCGGCCTTGGCCATCGGTCAGGCGGCCATCGTCTAGCACTTGCAGCAGCACGTTGAAGACGTCGGGGTGGGCTTTTTCAACCTCATCTAACAGCAGCACGCTATACGGCTTGCGGCGCACGGCTTCGGTCAAATAGCCGCCCTCTTCATACCCCACATAGCCCGGTGGCGCGCCGATCAGGCGAGCCACGCTGTGCTTTTCCATGAATTCGCTCATGTCGACGCGAATGAGGTGGTCTTCACTGTCGAATAAAAAACCAGCAAGGGCTTTGCAAAGCTCGGTTTTACCCACGCCTGTGGGGCCAAGAAACAGGAACGAACCCGTTGGGCGATTCGGGTCGCTCAAGCCCGAGCGTGAGCGGCGAATGGCATTGGCCACCGCGCCAATGGCTTCGTTCTGCCCCACCACGCGGTCGTGCAGTTTGCCTTCCATCAGCAACAGCTTGTCGCGCTCGCCCTGCATCAGTTTGCTGACCGGGATACCGGTCGAACGCGCCACCACTTCAGCAATTTCTTCCGCCCCAACTTGCGTTCTTAAAAGCTTGGGCGCGGCGTTGGCGTTGGGCGCGGCTTCGCTATCTTGGGCAGCTTTCAGGCGCTTCTCCAGGTCCGGCAGTTTGCCGTATTGCAGCTCGGCTACCTTATTAAAGTCGCCCTTGCGGGTTTGTTCTTCAATCTGGAACTTGATGCGGTCAATCTCTTCCATCACGTCTTTGCTGCCAAGGGCCTGGGCCTTTTCAGCCTGCCAAATCACGTCTAAATCTGAGATTTCTTTTTGCAGCTTGATGATCTCGTCTTCAATCAAACCAAAGCGTTTTTGCGAAGCTTCGTCCTTCTCACGGCGCACGGCTTCGCGCTCAATTTGCAATTGAATCAAACGGCGATCCAGCTTGTCCATCACCTCGGGTTTGCTGTCGCGTTCAATGCTGATTTTGCTGGCTGCTTCGTCAATCAGGTCAATCGCCTTGTCGGGCAGAAAGCGGTCGGTGATGTAGCGGTGGCTCAGCTCAGCCGCAGCCACAATGGCCGGGTCGGTAATCTGCACGCCGTGGTGCAACTCGTACTTTTCTTTCAAGCCGCGCAGGATGGCAATGGTGGCTTCCACCGTTGGCTCACCGACCAAAATCTTTTGAAAGCGGCGCTCCAGTGCAGCGTCTTTTTCAATGTACTTGCGGTATTCGTCCAGCGTAGTCGCGCCCACGCAATGCAGCTCGCCGCGCGCCAAAGCGGGCTTGAGCATATTGCCGGCGTCCATCGCGCCCTCGGCCTTGCCTGCGCCCACCATGGTGTGAAGCTCGTCAATAAAAACGATGGTCTGGCCTTCGTCTTGCGCCAGTTCTTTCAGTACGGTTTTCAGGCGTTCTTCAAACTCGCCCCTGAATTTGGCACCCGCCAGCAGCGCCGCCATATCAAGGGACAAGACGCGTTTGTTTTTGAGTGAATCAGGCACCTCGCCCGCCACGATGCGCTGCGCCAGGCCTTCGACAATGGCGGTTTTACCCACGCCCGGCTCACCGATCAGTACCGGGTTGTTTTTAGTGCGGCGCTGCAACACCTGGATGGCGCGGCGAATCTCGTCGTCGCGGCCAATCACTGGGTCGAGCTTGCCCATGCGGGCGCGCTCGGTCAGGTCCATGCAGTATTTTTTAAGCGCTTCGCGGTTGCCTTCGCCTTCAGCGCTGTCCATTTTTTCACCACCACGCACGGTGTTGATGGCGGCTTCAAGCGCCTTGCGGGTCAAGCCATTTTCTTTGGCGATTTTCCCGATGTCGGCTTTGCTGTCAGCCACGGCCAGCAAATACAGCTCGCCCGCAATAAATTGATCGCTGCGCTTAATAGCTTCTTTTTCAGTCGCTTGCAGCAGCTTGGCCAAATCAGATGACACTGAAATTTGCTCTTGCCCACTGACTTGCGCTAGCTTTTTAATAGCTGTTTGCGCCAATGTTTCAAGGCCTGCAACGTTAACGCCTGCCTTTTCAAGCAGTGCTCTCGGGCCATCGTCCTGTTTCAACATGGCCAGCAGCAAATGCACGGGCTCAATGTAGCCGTTGTCGTTGGCCAGCGCCAGCGACTGCGCGTCGCTGAGTGCTTCCTGAAATTTGGTGGTGAGTTTGTCTTGGCGCATGAAAATGTCCTTGCGAGTAGGTGCAGGGTGGAAGGTCGAATTAAAAATTAATTCGGGGGGATTCACGCATTTTCAAGTCCGGCAATGCCAGCCAGCTTGCGCCAAGTCAAACAAAACCCAACGAATGCCTCTCAGGCTGCGCTGGCTACCGGCTCCGCCGCCTCACGCGAAAAGCCTGATATTTTGGCGTAGTTGTCTGAAATCGCCTGCAATTCAGCCTGGCTGATCAAGTCGTCAATGTGCCGGAACGGCTTGCCGCCGCTCAGCGCATCGGCCTTCATGATGATGAAGTCTGGCGGTGTTGAGCGGTTAATTAGCACTGTTTTTGAACTGGGCGGCCTGCGCAGTGCTTCATAGGCCAGCAGCGCGCTGCGCATACCAGCGCCGCCAGGTTGGGCCAGCGCCAATTGCGCCGCCAGCACGCGCCCGTCAATGATGGCTTGAGCCGAGCCGTTGGAGCCGCGCGGGTACATGGGGTGCGCTGCATCGCCCAGAAGCGTGACACAGCCAAAAGTCCATCGCGTTACCGGGTCTTTGTCGACCATCGGGTATTCAAGAATACTGTCTGCGCCGTTGATGAGCGCTGGCACGTCAAGCCAGTCAAAGACCCAGTCTTTGAAAATATCCATGAAATCAGCACCCGAACCGATGCGGTTCCAGTCATTCATGACATCGCCCTCGCGCTGGGTTTCAGCCACCCAGTTCACCAGTTGCATGCCTTGGGCGTCAATGTTGTCAACTATCGGGTAGATCACCATCTTGCCGGTTTCTATGGAACCGATTCGGATATAACTTTTGCCGGTCAGAATCGGGCGATGCCGCGTTACTCCACGCCAGGTGTTGATACCTGAAAATGCTACTTTTTCATCGGGATAAAACTGTTTGCGCAGTGTCGAGTTAACGCCGTCACAGGCGATCACCGCGTCGGCGTTTACCGGGGCCAAATGCGCGCCAGTGCTTGTCTCTGCAAAATGCAGCGTCGCTCCCACGTCATTCTGGGTGACTTCAACACAGCGATGGTTGGTGTGTACGTGCGCTGCACCGATGCGCGACAGCACAGCGTCAAACAAAATACGGTGCAGTTTGCCACGGTGAATGCCCAACTCAGGCAGCGCATAGCCCGCATGTCGGCCACGTGGTTCGCGGTAAATGTACTGGCCGTGCCGGTTGAAAAACACACTCTCCAGGTTTTCAATGCCTGCTGCTTCCAGCTCAGCCTGCAAGCCCAAGCCAGCCAGCTCGCGCACCGCATGTGGCAACAGCGTGATGCCGACGCCAATTTCTTTGATCTCAGGCACGGTTTCGTATACGTCGCAAGCCAGGCCGCGCTGATGCAGCGCCAGTGCCAGGCTCAAGCCACCAATGCCGCCGCCAATGATTGCAATCGTCATGCTGTGCAGTCTTATTCAGCAGTGATGTTTTGGGTTTTAATGAGTTGCGCCCACCGCACAGCATCTTTTTCTACCAGCGCTTTGAACTCGTCTGGCGTGCTACTGGCCGGGTCCATGCCCTGAGTTTGAAATGCGCGCTTGACATCATCGAGCGCGAGAATATCTTTGATCTCTTTGTTGAGCCTGCCCACTTCAGCGGCTGACGTACCCGGTGGCGCAAATATGCCGTACCACATGTCAACGTTGACCTTGCCCACACCTGACTCTGTCAATGTAGGCACATCAGGCAACAGTGGGTGGCGCTTGTCGCTGCCAATGCCCAAGGCCGTTAACCGCCCCGCCTTGACGTAAGGCAGCGCGACATGGATGGGCAAAAACATGGTTTCAATCTGCCCACCCAGCAAATCTGTAACGGCAGGCGCCGTACCCCGGTAAGGAATATGTGTCAAAAACACGCCTGCTGTGTTTTTAAGCAGCTCCATCGATAAATGGTGCGGCGTACCCACGCCCGGCGATGCATAGTTCATGCGGCCCGGCGCGGCCTTGGCGGCTGCCACCCATTCAGCGGCGGTTTTATAGCTGGTCTTGGGGTGGCTGACCAGAATTAGTTGCCCCCAGCTGGTCAAAGTCACGGGCACCAGGTCTTTGATCGGGTCAAAAGTCAACCTGGGGTACAAGGTGCGGTTCATCACCAGCGTGTTGACCGACACCAACAGGGTTGAACCGTTGGGCGCGGCGCGCACCACCGCCTCCGTGCCAATATTGCCTGAAGCGCCCACCCGGTTGTCAACTACCACAGGGCGGGCGAGGCGTTCGGCCAGTTTCGGCCCGACGGTGCGTGCAATCAGGTCGATGCCGGTGCCGGGGGTGAAAGGTACGATCAACCGCAGCGCGTTTGGAGCTGGCGTTGGCGTACCAGGTATGGGCACGGGTTGCGCCAAGGCTGGCAAGGTCAGTACAAGGCTGGCTGCACAGCTGACACGTCGCCAAAAACGGGCGGCATCAAACTTTGTCATACAAGGCAAAAAGTAAAACATCTTTAAGCTCCAATGCGGTTCAGAAATTTTCAGTTAGTATGCTAACAAATATAGGCAACTCGCAGCAAGGCACAATCGGGGTTTGCCAGAACTGCACAACTACTTACAAACCTATTTTGTCTGAACAAAGCCTTAGCCGACTCTATGCACGACCAGGTTTTTTACTGCGGCGAGCGCACCAAATATCCGCAGCCGTGTTTGAGGACGAATGCCGCAATGTGGGGCTGACACCTGCACAGTTTGGCGTACTGACCGTCTTGCAAGCCTCCCCTGGCCTGGACCAGTCCAGTCTGGCACGTGCCTTGGGGTTTGACAAAGTGACGGTGCTGCGGGTTTTACGCGGACTGGAAGCACGCGGGCTGGCCAGTCGCGTGCCGGCGGCAGATAACAAACGCAGTTTGTCGGTGACGCTCACACCAGAAGGTGAGAAGCTGCTCAAACAATCACAAAAACCAGCGGAACGCGCTTACAACCGACTGATGACGCCCTTGACACAGGAGCAGCAGGCGCAATTGCTGTTGTTGCTGATGGAGTTGACACAAGGACTGGAAGACCGGGCCAGAGCTGCATTTGTGCCGCCGGAGCTTATCAATCAAACCTAGGCGTTGTGCGCCTGGATGCCCCACCTGGCCAGGGCCGCATCGTCGGTCACTCGGGCATCTACCCAACGCTCACCATCAGGTGTTTGCTCTTTTTTCCAGAATGGGGCTTGGGTTTTCAGGTAGTCCATCAAAAACTCACAGGCCGTGAAGCTTTCACCCCGGTGAGCTGACGTTACTGCAACCAGCACGACCTGGTCCAGCGGTTGCAACAGCCCAACCCGATGCACGATGCGGGCGCCAAAAATATCAAAACGTTTTAGTGCCTCGTCAATCATGGCCTCTATGGCCTTTTCAGTCATGCCGGGGTAATGCTCCAGCTCCATGCTGCTGACATTGAGACCATCATTGCGGTCTCTGACGGTTCCCATGAAGGTGCAAACAGCACCCACACGTTTGTCATCCTTTTTAAGCGCATCTACTTCAGCTGCCAGATTGAAGTCCTGCGTCTGGATGGATACCCTCGCAGTCATGTCAACCGCCCGTCACAGGCGGGAAAAAAGCCACCTCACAGCCTGCAGCAAGCTTGGCTGACTCCTCGCTCATCACCTGATTCAGAGCCATGCGCACTGCCCTGCCCCGGCTCAAGCTGGCGTACTTTGGGCTGGCGGCCAGCAGTTCGTCACGCAAGCCAGCCAGCGTGGTGGCCGAGGTTTCACGCTGCTCACTGGCGTGGCCTACCGCTTCCCGGATAGAGGCAAAAAATTTGATGGTCACAAGCATGCTCTGCCCTTCAAGACATCAAAGACGACATGGGGATGAACTGTACGCTGTCACCACGCGCAATGGTTTTGCCAGCGGGATTGTCGACCAGCCCATCAGCCCAGACGGCTGAGGTTAAAACGCCGGAGCTTTGGTTGTCGAACAGCTCCAACCCACCTGTTGCGTTATGCCGAACACGTAAAAATTCACGCCGTTTATCGGCTTTAGGCCAATCAAAATGCGCGCAGGCAGCTATCGAATCAGGAGCAAATTTAGAAACCCCTTGCAGCTTGAGAATGAACGGCCTGACAAGCAAAAGAAAAGTCACGAAGCTCGACACCGGATTGCCCGGCAGGCCAATGAAGTGTGTCTTGTCAATCTTGCCGTAGGCAAAGGGTTTGCCGGGCTTGATGGCGATTTGCCACAAATTGAGCTGCCCCAAGGTTTGTACGGCAGGCTTGATGTGGTCTTCTTCACCCACCGACACGCCGCCACTGGTCAGCACCAGGTCATGCGCGATGCTGGCAGTTTTTAGCGCAGCAATGGTGGCATCCAGCTTGTCAGGCACGATGCCCATGTCGGTCACCACACAGCCCAGTCGATGGAGCAACGCACGGAGGAAGAAACGGTTGGAGTTGTATATCGCGCCAGGTTTCATATCAACAGGCGCGACATCGCCTGGCATCACCAGTTCATCACCCGTAGAAAACAAAGCCACTCGCACGCGCGGCGCAACAAGTAACTGATCAAAGCCGATACTGGCCGCCAAGCCAAGCGAGGCAGGAGCAATCCGCTCACCTTTACGTAACGCCGCAGTGCCAGACAACACGTCCTCACCGCGCCTGCGAATCCACTGCCCCAATTTGGGTTGGGTCTGCAGGCGAAGCTGTGAGCCGTCAACCACGCAGTCTTCCTGCATGACGATGGCATCAGCCCCCTCGGGCACAGGCGCGCCCGTGAAGATGCGGGCAGCGCAACCAGCGCCAAGCACATCACCTGTACTGCCAGCGGCAATTCGCTGATTGACGTCAAAAGCAGTTGCGGCATTTTTCCAGTCAGCACAGCGAACAGCGTAGCCGTCCATGGCGCTGTTGTCATGCGCAGGTACATCCAGGCTGGCCATCAAATCTTGCGCCAGTACGCGACCATCGGCATCAAAGGTGCTGACATACTCTGCCGGAAAAAGCAGGAGCGCATGTGCCAGCAGCTCAGCCAAGGCCGCATCCAGTGGCTTGAGTGGCGCTCGCGGCGTTGTGTCTGGAATATCAGCCAAGCTGCTTCTCAAACGAATAGTCAAACCGCGCCTGCTGGCTGACGAGGTAGTCAGCCACCGCTTCGGCATTGTTCAAATCAAGCACCGGGCGCAAAGTGGCGTGTGGCAGTTGCTCAGGTGCATCGGTGGCAATGGCGACGACAAAATCGTCGTCCATATACCTCGGTGGTTTGCCCGCGTATGCTGCGGTAGGCGCACGCCAGACTTCAATTTTCAGCAAGTCGCTGTCTTTGAAACCCTCTACCAGCACCCAGTCCACACCGTCGTACAGCTCGGCAATCATCTGGTGAACGGTCATGTCTGAGGGCTGTTCAAATTCACGCATCAAAGCAAAGCGGTTGCTGGAAGACACCACGACTTCAAACGCGCCCGCTTCGCGATGGCGAAAAGTGTCCTTGCCGGGGCGGTCAATGTCAAAGCTGTGGTGTGCGTGCTTGACGACCGATACCCGCAGACCACGCTTTTTAAGCACCGGTATCAGTTGCTCGACCAGCGTGGTTTTACCCGAGCCGGAGTAACCGGCAAACCCAACCACGTTCATGAGAGTACTTTCACAGATTGATATTTACTATAAATATAGGAGCGACTTACGCCCGTATTCATTGGTCTATAGCCATATTAATGCACGTTACTGGCAATATAAGCCTTGATTTGATCCGTATCTGGCGGCATCAGCTTCACCCGTTTGGGCAGCGCCTCAATGCCTTCAAACTGCACTGGCCGAGGCGGCAGTCTGCCCAATGCTTCTTCAATCGTTTCTGCAAATTTGATCGGCAACGCCGTTTCCAGCACGATCATGGGCACACCGGCATGCATGTGCTCACGCGCCACCTTCACGCCGTCAGCGGTATGCGTGTCGATGATGTCATTGAACTGCGCGTGCACGCTTTGAATGGTGGCCAGGCGATTATTGTGGGTGCTTTTACCGCTCAAAAAACCGTAGGTCATGGCGGCTGATTTAAATGCTTCGTGGGTGCTTAAATCAAAACTGCCTTGAGCGTTCAACTGGTTGTGAAACAGCGCCTTGGTTTGTGCACCGTCACGCCCCAGCATATCGAACACAAAACGCTCAAAGTTTGATGCTTTGGAGATATCCATCGATGGGCTTGAGGTTTCATGGGTATCTTGGCTAGCTCTAACGCGGTAAATGCCCGTGCGGAAAAACTCGTCGAGCACGTCGTTCTCATTAGTGGCGACCACCAGTTTGTCAATTGGCAAACCCATCATGCGGGCGACATGACCTGCGCAAACGTTGCCGAAGTTGCCTGACGGAACGGTGAAAGAGACTTTGTCAGCGCTTGATTTTGTGGCTTGAAAGTAACCTGCGAAATAGTAGACCACCTGCGCCATCAACCGGGCCCAATTGATCGAATTGACCGTACCAATTTTGTACTTGCGCTTGAAGTCCAGGTCATTCGACACCGCTTTGACGATGTCCTGGCAATCGTCAAACACGCCAACAACCGCGATGTTGTAAATATTCGCGTCTTGCAAACTGAACATCTGCGCCTGCTGAAACGGGCTCATTCGGCCCTGGGGCGAGGTCATAAAGACACGCACACCACGCTTGCCCCGCATCGCATATTCAGCCGCGCTGCCCGTGTCGCCGCTGGTTGCGCCCAAAATGTTCAGCTCTTCACCACGCCGTGCCAACTCGTATTCAAACAGATTGCCCAGCAACTGCATCGCCATGTCCTTAAATGCCAGTGTCGGGCCATTCGACAAAGCCTCCAAATACAAACCATTTTCAAGCGAGCGCAGCGGCACGATGGCAGCTGTACCAAACACTTCTTGTGTGTAGGTTTTGCGACAAATGACTTTTAAATCAGCGGCAGGAATGTCGTCGATGTATAGCGACAGCACCTCAAACGCCAAGTCCGCGTACGGCAAATGACGCCAGGCATCCATCATGGCGAGAGTGACTTGCGGATAGTGATCAGGCAGGTACAAACCGCCGTCAGGTGCCAAACCCTCAAGCAAGATGTCGCAAAATTTGCGCGGGGTTTTGTCGCCGCGGGTCGAGATGTAATGCATCAAGCCAGCTCTTCCTTGCGAATCCGCACAATCGGCGCAAGAACTGTTTTCAAAGCCTGCATTTGCGCCAAAGCTTCGTTCATCTTCGCTTCCACGCAATCGTGGGTCAGGATAATCAGGTCGGTTTGCGTTGCGCCCTCGCCGCCGACTTCGTCAGCCTCGCGCTGCAGCACGGCATCAATGCTGATGCCCGCTTTGGCCAAAATGCTGGTGACGTTGGCCAGCACACCGGCTTCGTCAGCGACATTCAGGCGCAGGTAATAGCTGGTCACCACTTCACCCATCGTGAGCACGGGAGTGTTGCTCATGGCATCAGGCTGGAAAGCCAGGTGCGGGACGCGCTGGGCAGCATCAGCGCTGTGCAGGCGGGCAATATCGACCAAGTCGGCAATCACGGCGCTGGCAGTGGGCTCGCTGCCAGCGCCTTTGCCGTAATACAGCGTGGTGCCCACCGCGTCGCCGTGCACCATCACTGCGTTCATCGCGCCTTCAACATTGGCTATCAAACGCTTGTTAGGTACCAGCGTAGGGTGAACGCGCAGCTCAATGCCTTTGTCTGTTTTCTTGGTAATGCCCAGTAACTTGATGCGGTAGCCGAGTTGCTCGGCGTACTTGATGTCAGCTGCACTTAAGCGGGTGATGCCCTCGACATAAGCTTTGTCAAACTGCACGGGCACACCAAATGCCATGGCAGACATGAGAGCTGCCTTGTGCGCCGCATCAACACCCTCAATGTCAAAAGTTGGGTCGGCTTCGGCATAGCCCAACGCCTGCGCTTGCTTCAGCACAACGTCAAAGTCCAGGCCTTTGTCACGCATCTCGCTCAAGATGAAATTGGTGGTGCCGTTGATGATGCCGGCAATCCAGTGAATGCGGTTGGCGCTCAAGCCTTCACGCAATGACTTGATGATAGGTATGCCACCTGCAACTGCCGCTTCAAACATCACCATCACGCCTTTGCGGCTGGCGGCAGCAAAAATCTCAGTGCCGTGTACAGCCAGCAAAGCCTTGTTGGCCGTCACCACATGTTTGCCCGCTTCAATTGCTTCGAGCATCAACTGCTTGGCAATGCCGTAGCCCCCAATAAGCTCAATCACAACGTCAATGTCGGGGTTGGCAATCACGGCGCGTGCATCGCTGACCACTTTGACAT
>ENA-OFDP01000950-OFDP01000950.1-metagenomes-genome-assembly--contig:-NODE-950-length-12001-cov-11.942240_pt1 | contig 12001 bp, 12 predicted proteins | sample MGYA00153389_OFDP01 | MGnify analysis MGYA00153389 | reverse complement strand
AAGGAGATGGACTTCGGGGTCCGGCTCAAGGGCGTCGTGAGTGCGAGACGTTATATGTAATCAAGAGCGGTGGTAAATTGAAAAAATTGATTAGATAGACATTAAAGACAATTTTGGGGGTGGCAATTTGATAGAGCTATCACAGGGAGAAATGTGCAGTATTGCTCCTTTATGCATGGGAAGAAAAGATGATGTTGTTCTCTGGTCTTGTGTTGAAGGTAATATGGGTAGAGTTTGGGTAGATGATAAGGATAATCCTGAAAGCGCAATAGCTTTAGTAGCTGATTTCTGCTACTTGCTAGGCTGTTTGAAAGAAAGTATTAATACAGCACTAATTAAAGAATTATTAAATAATTGTAGAAGTAAAGTTATTATTGCCGATGATATATCTTGGATTTCATTTATTGAGAAAAATTATCAAAACAGTTTTAGAAGATTTAATCGTTATGCAATAAAAAAGGAACCAAATATATTTATTAGAGAACAACTTAATGACTATATTTGGGCTGTAGAACCTTATGAAGTTGTTAGAATCGATGAATCGCTTTATTATAAGTCGTTAGAAGACAATTTCATGGCAGATTTTTGTTGCTATTTCTCAGATTTACAAGACTTCCTTATGAATGGTATTGGATATGTTGTATTACATAAAGGAGAGATAATCGCAGGAGCATCTTCCTATAGTTACTGTAAAGATAGTATTGAAATTACAATTGGTACTAAAAAGGATTTTAGACGAAAAGGCTTGGCAACGGCTTGTGCAGCTAAGTTAATAGTAGAATGTATAGATAGAAATATTTATCCGCGTTGGGAAGCAGTAAATTTAGAGTCTGTAGCACTTGCAGAAAAATTAGGGTACAACTTCGAAAATGAATTCACTGTATATTCTATTTAGACTGCAGGTATTACCGATTCAGTTGGCTCTTGACTACAGATAACAAAGCACTCACGTAGATGGTGGATAACTATTAGTTTATATAGTTTTACAATCTCGATCAAATGATGGGCTTGTGGCTTCGTAGCGACACCCCTTCACCGGGTGGCGAGCACCGCCAGGGAGAAGGGCTACGGGGTCCAGTTCAGGGGCGTCGTGAGTGCGGAACGTTATATGATATGTGGTGGAGGGTTTCTTACCTAAATTCATTGTATAGTTAACATTAGGAGATTTATATCATGCCGAATAGTTTTTTTATGAATCTGAATATCATCCAACCTAGCCAACTTTATATTAGTGAAGTAAAGCTCGAAAGTGTGAAGAGTTGGTTTTCTCCATCGGAAATTGAGAATTATGAGCCTTTGCCTATTAAGGAATTGGATGGGGTGATTTTCTTTACTGATGGTCATACTAGGGCACTTGCAACGTATCTAAGTGGCAATAAGGTAGCAAAGGTCTATTGGGATGAAGACGAGTTGGATTGGAATGTATACCGCGAAAGTATTAAATGGTGCGTGGATAAGGGAATTACAACGATTGAGGATTTATCAGATAGAATCATAACACGTGACGAGTATAAGAAGTTATGGCTAGATCGGTGCCAAGAAATGCAAGATAAGCTAAAAGCCGAAAGAGAATTAATTAAAAGTTAGAGGTAGGGTTGCCAATGGGCAACCCAGCTGAGCAGATCCACCACACACCATATAACATGGCACTCCCGTTGTTCGTGGATAAGTGCAATTGCAAGTGGATTAAAAGCATGCTTATAGCAAATAGCTGTGCTATATTGCACACCCCTTCACCGGGTGACAAGCACCGCCAAGGAGAAGGGCTTCGAGGTCCGGTTCAGGGGCGTCGTGAGTGCGGAACGTTATACGCAAGGTGCCTTGAAATTAATGGTAGATAGGAATGTTCATGGTTGGAATAATGTATATTTCGGAGGGGATAGATGAAGGAAATCTTCGTTTCTGTGCCCTTTCTTATTATGGTTATGGAATAAGGTAAATCCAACAAGTTGGATTTTTTATCCTAGTTTTTATAAGTTGCAAGTCACAGATTATTTGAAAATGCAGTTACACTTGATTATTATATCAGTTTTGGTATAGGTATAGCTGATGGTATAGAGCTATAGAAAGGTTTAGTTATTGGTAGAAGGTGTGTATGGCCTGCGACCACTGATATTAATATGTAATAGAAATTATAGCTTCCCTTGGATGCCAGACTTCCTTTTAGGCATTATCGTTAATGATGTTTAGTATAATTGCTAGAGTGTATGCTGGAAGGATTTTACTTGTTGCTGGTAGAATATGTTTATGATAATAGGAAATGTCATTTATTATGTTAGTGAGAGTTTTAGGATAGCGTCAACTATAATTTGCAGTAGCACCCTGCGCATAACAAGGCTCTCACGTTGTTCGTGGATAGACTTTTCTATCACTTGAGGATTACAACCTGAATATATCTAGCAGTTTGTAGTGCATTGCTACACCCCTTCACCGGGTGACAAGCACCGCCAAGAAGAGACGCTTCGAGGTCCGGTTCAGAGGCGTCGTGAGTGCGGGACGTTGGGCGAAATATTGGCATTGGAAGTTTGGATATAATAGAAAGAGTAACGGAGGAGGTAAAGTCTTATCATGATTAGACATAACATTATTTTTAAACTAACACAGGCTATACAATTTGTATTAGGAATTTATTGGCTTTATTATGCTTTTTTGGGTAGTGTGGATGCCTTAATTACTGGAACTGGTTATAATCGTATTAGAATTGGGGTTAGTCACATTTTCATAGGGAATATTCAAACAGGCATAAATATTATAATGGACTCTAGTTTACCACGTAGTTTATTAATGGGGTTTCTTTTTGTATTTCCTTTTATGATGTTAAAGAAGAGAATGTTAGCTTTTTATTTATTGTTACTAATATTATCTGCTTTAGTCGTTTTTCAACCAGTTTGGCTTTTTATTAGTAATCCAATTGTAAATTATTTGCCTATTTTAATGTTAGTTGTTTCCTATTCAAACATTTTATTTATATCTATATATTTAATAAAACAAAGAGGTCATACCGTATAGATTGAAGAAATTCAAAATAAAGTGTCAAGACTTCACCTAAAATGCAATCCTGTTGTTCGTGTGAAAACTCAAATTTGTTAGTGGTTTAGTAGCCTGAGTATGAATTGTAGTTTGTTATGCGTTGTTATACCCCTTCGACGAGTGCGGGCACTGTCAGGGGGTATAGATTTGGGGTCGGTTTAGGTGCGTCGTGAGTATGAAACCTTAGTCAAAATATTGATTTCATCAACAAGAGGAGAAAATTGTATTATGAGAGTTGCAGTGGTGGCTGATATACACAGTAATCACATAGCTTTTGAGGCAGTGTTGAAAGATATTAGTAATAGGGATATAGATTCGATTTTTTTCCTGGGGGATTATATTTTTGGTGGTTATGGGTCAAATGAAACTGTCGATTTGTTAATGGATTACAAAAGGGAGAACAAAAAACACTTTGTTTTATCAGGTAACATTGAAGAATTAATTGCTTCAATAGAAGAAAATGCTGATTGGATATATCCGGTAAATAAAAGAATATACAATGAATTAGGCAGAGAGAGAATATTGTTTTTAAAGTCTCTTCCTCAAAACATTTTAATTGAAGTGGATGGGATAAGTATGCAACTGTGTCATAATCCATCTGATATAAATATGTTTACAGTAGTTGATAATTTAAGGAGAGAAAAAAATATTCCTAATTTGAGAGGGCTTGCAGAGCTCTCTAGTAATATGAAAGGTGATGTTTGTATATTTGGACATTATCATTTGTTCATGGATGAAGAAGTATGTGGGGTAAGGTTTATATGTCCTAGTTCTGTGGGAATGCCATTTAATGGAGATCCAAGAGCACAATACATTATATTGAATCTTTCTGAGGGTAGAATTACAACGTCAAGACAGTATGTCGAATATGACAGACTGAAACTTGTAGAAGGTTTTGATAAAAATGGATATTTTGAGAAATTTGACAATTGGGCTATGAACATGGTTACAACGATATTAACAGCGCAAAATTACATTGGTACACTAAATCTTAATAAGTAGTTTAATATGAAATTCAGCGAACAATACTTCGCCTAACAATGCACTCCCGCAGTTCGTGGATAAATTTTCTAATACTTAAGGATTAATGACTTGAACATAGCTAGTAGTTTGTAGTAGATAATTACACCCTTTCACCGGGTGCAAGCACCGCCAGGGAGAAGAGCTCTGGGGTCCGGTTCAGGGGCGTCGTGAGTGCGGAACGTTATACGAAAGGTCGAGCAAAGTGGCGTGCTGTACTAGCGTGTTTTTTGAAGTTAATCTTTGAAGCAAAAAGACTATTACATATAAGATAAAAATATGAAGTAAAGATTAATTACTGTGTCAGCTAAATACAAAAGAGGTTTAAAAAAGAACAAGGAGAACAGTATGCAAATTATCAATTTTACAGAAAAACATATTGAGCAAGCAATTCAGATTGGTAAACAAAATTATAATATTGAACGAGAATATGTCGCTGCGTTGCCTCCTGTAGATACTTGGCCAGATATGCGTGCTTTTGCTGAAAACGGACTTGGTGTCGCTGCGTTTGAAGGAGAAAAGATGCTTGGTTTTTTATGCTGTGTTTCGCCTTTCAAAAATGCATTTCGTTCAACTGATGCAGTCGGTGTTTTTTCTCCTATGCATGGCAATGGGGCAGTTATTGAAAACAAAGGAGGAATTTATGCTCGTATGTATCAAGTTGCTGCTGAAAAGTGGGCAAAAGCCAAAGCTACCAGTCATGCAGTCTGCTTGTATGCCCATGATACAATTGCTCAGGAACAATTTTTTCATTATGGTTTCGGTATAAGGTGCATGGACGCAATCAGACAAATGGAAGAAATTATATCACAAGATTGCTCCCAATATACCTTTCGTGAATTATCTCCAGATGAATATGTTCTTATTTATCCACTACATGACATGCTAGGCGAACATATGGCAAGTAGTCCAACTTTTATCGTTCGTTCTCATTCTCAAGAAGCATTTTATAAATCAATTACGAACGAGAGTAGATTCTTTGTAGCAGAAAAAAACAATGAAATCGTAGCATTTTTGAAAATAGTTAATAGTGGAGAAACTTTTATTACAGATGCTTCAGATTTGCTGTATGTAGATGGCGCATGCTGTCTGCCCGAACACAGAGGCAAAGGAGCTTATAGAGATTTATTAAACTTTACTATTTATACTTTGAAAACCGAAGGATTTAAACGATTCGGTGTTGATTTTGAGAGTATTAATCCAACAGCATACTACTTTTGGTCAAAATACTTCTCTGTTTATACACATAGCGTTGTAAGACGTATTGACGAACATAGTATTAAGCAGCGTTACTAAAATTCATATTGTTTACAAATTGCGATACTGGTAATTATTAGGGTTGCAGCGTTCTTGCTGCTCTTGCCGCTGGGGACTCGACCCTTCGTATAACAATGCACTCCCGTTTTTCGTGGACAAATTATTAAGTTAGCTGAAGATTATAACTCAGATTAGAATTAAAAGCTAGTGGGGTATTGTTACACCCCTTCACCGGGTGCAAGCACCGCCAAGGAGAAGAGCTCCGAGGTCCGATTCAGAGGCGTCGTGAGTGCGGAACGTTATGTGACATAGGCTTTGAAAATAATATTAATAAGGGAATGGATTATGAAGATTATTAAGCTTATAATCTGTGTTTTAGTATGTACATTACTGATAGGCTGCAGTGCTCCTGGTAGTGATAATAATCCAGATGAAGAAAATGATGACTTTCCCAACGACTTTGGTTTTGTTTTGAAGTATGGTACTGGAGCTAAGAACATAATCAATACGTTTGATGGTACTTTTGAAAAGGATTTGATAACTGCAGGAACGGCCAAGACAAAGTTAAACTTCTCGGATGAAGAGCTTAAGCGTATTTACAGTATAATGAAGTCAATAAACATTTTAGACTATCCGAGTGATTATAAACCTCCATATACCGATAACCCAGATCCAGGAGTGGAACGGTTTGTACAGCCATATGAGACTTACAATTTCTATTATAGAGTAAATAGTGAATCAAAAGATATAAACTGGAAGGATACAAACGGTTCGGATGCATCTAAGGCAAAAGAATTAAGGAATTTGTTTAGATACATAGAAGAAATTATAACAAGTAAAAAAGAATATAATAGGTTACCAGATGCAGTTGGTGGTTATGATTAGGGTAATTGTAAGTATGGACAGCCTACACCACATAACAGTGCACTCCCGATGTTCGTGGGGAAATTATTAAGATACTTGAGGATTAATAATCTGAATATGACTGATAGCTTGTGGTGAATTGTAACACCCCTTCACCGGGTGGCAAGCACCGCCAAGGAGAAGGGCTTTGAGGTCCGGTTCAGAGGCGTCGTGAGTGCGGAACGTTACCTGACATGTGTTGCATTATATCGACTTATAAAGAATAGTGATGAATTTATATTTTGGTATTATATAGAATGTTTTATGTGGGGGCTGATTATTTGGATATACGATTTGCTGAGGTCAATAATGACTTGTTTGAAGTAACTGCAAGAATGATCACTGACTTGATGAATTATCATCGCAAATTAAACAATGCACCAAAAGAGTTCTGGCAGACGGATGAAGAATCACGTGAGACTTTGAAAGAGTGGCTGGGTAATGGGACTGTGTACATCGTTTATGCCGATAATGTTGTGGTTGGACTTGTCTATATAAAGTATGGGGGTCAGGATGTAGCTTGGCTTGAAGATTTATTTATAGCGGAAGAGTATCGAGGAAGAGGAATTGGGAAGCGTACATTCAGAATGCTTGATGAACTGATGAAAGAGAAGAACGTCAGAGCAATGTTTGTTAGTGTAATTCCTCGAAACATAAGTGCGCTAGCTTTCTACATCCATTGCGGGTTCGATCATCTCAATATGATAGAACTAAGAAAGAATTATGATGAGCGACTGAATAAGACTGATGAAGTTGAGGTTTTAGGATTCAATTTGAAAAAGTATTAGGATAGGTAGTTTTTGATAGGGCAGAGCTCCGCGGGACAACACACATCAGGTAACAATGCACTCACGTTGTTCGTGGATAAATAATAAGTTGCAAATGTATTAAATGATTCCGCATAGTTATGGGTTTGTATAGCATAAGTACACCCCTTCACCGGGTGACGAGCACCGCCAAGGAGTAGGGCTATGGGGTCCGGTTCAGAGGCGTCGTGAGTGCGGAACGTTATAAGAAATATAGAGCTGGCAGATACGAGTTTAGTATTAAATGGGGGGTTAAATACTTTGGAGTTACTTGTGATTAGACATGGGCAGTCTGAAGCTGACTTATTAGGAAGACATGAGGGCAGAGCAGATTTTGCACTGACTGACTTAGGAATTATTCAAGCACAGCATTTAGCAGACTGGGTGTCCTGCAATTATCCACCTGATTATATAATAAGCAGCACATTGAAAAGAGCTTCAATGACTGCAGAGATATTATCAAATACAATCGGTGTTAATGTTGATTATGATGACGCTCTAATGGAGTTTAATAACGGCCTTCTTGCAGGTCAAACGCATGAAGAGGCAAGAGTGAAATACCCGATACCGGAGGGTGGGAAAAAGCCACATGAAAGCTATTATGAACAGGAGTCTATGATTGAGTTTAGAACAAGGGCAGAGGCTGTGCTATCTAGGATCATTCATGAATATCCATCTGATAAGCGAATAGCTATTATTTCACATGGGGGGATGATAAACATGCTTTTTAGGAGCTTTATGAGTTTACCTATGCATACTGAATATGGGATATACAATGGAGATACAGCTATCCACTTATGGGTTATTGATGGTAACAAGAGGTATATCAAGTTTTTAAATAGCAGAGAGCATTTGGTAACTCTAGAATGAAGGCTGACACATGTCAGCCCTTGAGGGAGTGGCTCTATACTTCTTATAACAATGCACTCCCGTTGATCGTGGTGGATTGTCAATTTGTTTAGGATAAGCACACCTCATCGTCGGCGACGAGCGCTGCCAGAGGGATGGTCTCTGGGGTCCGACTCAGAGGCGTCGGGAGTGCGGAACGTTATACGATAGCCCAAGCAAAATGAGGCGACAAGTGGATATTACACGTTAGTAGAAAAGTACGAACTAAAGATTATTAATGTTTTGGGAGGTTGTATTCATGGTAATTGATTATTCAAAATATTACTGGAGAAATTCGCTTATAACACTTCGACGACCTAAGGAAGATGACTGGGAATACTTAGTACATCATATGTTTGATAGCCAAGGGCGCTTTTTCTTTAACGAGAAAATAGATTTGCCAACAGACCTTGAACTCTACAAAAGAAAAACTGAGTTTATGGAGCCAGAAAAATTAAACTATACATGTTTTGCGATTGAAAATAGTGACGGAAAGCATGTTGGGATAGCGAATCTCTTTAATATTGATGAACGAAACGGGACTTTCGGACCGATTGGGATCGTTATAAATCCAACAGCTAGAGGCAAAGGATATGCTGTTGCAGCCTACAGAATGCTTGGAAAATACATGTTTAATGAACGAAGAATGCATAAATGGAATAATGGGTATATAGAAGAAAATAAAGCTTCTGAAGCTTTGCATAAAAAAATAGGTTTTATAATCGAAGGCATTCAAAGAGACATGTATTATCATGAAGGCAGGTATTGGAATCAGGTAATATGCGGTATGACAGAATCACAGTTTTTCGAAAATGAAAAACGACTCCCCAGCCTCTAATAATATGCATAATCTATAGCTGAGTTATTTCATAACTTTAATAAAATGTGAACCCACAGCTAATAGTGAGTTAATTAGTGCGTGCCAAGGCTCTGAGGGCTTGGGCCACCGTATAACAATGCACTCCCGTTGTTAGTGGACTAATTATTAAGTCAATAGAGGATTAATAAACTGAATAAGTATTAATAGCTCGTGGTGCATTGTTACACCCCTTCACCGGGTGACGAGCACCGCCAGGGAGAGGGGCTTCGTGGTCCGGTTCAGGGGCGTCGTGAGTGCGGAACGTTACACGACAGACCGAGCAAATGGCTATATAATAACATGATACATGAACGAGTTGTGTTTTGTAGAACGCCGATAAGGAGCAGTAAAGACTGTGATGTGAACATTATTTATAAACGTTAAGGTGGTATATGAAATGAGAAAAGAGAAGAATAAGAAATTATACATTAATGGCTTGTTATGCTTTACGATTATTATCTATATATGTGTCTTACTGAATATTATAATATTTAAAACCTTAAATTCACCAATGGATTTGTTTACAGGTAATCATCCCATAATGAGATCCATTAATGTTATTTCCTTCAAAGAAATATGGAATGCTAATGCATCTATGGCAACAAATAGAACAAGTATTTTAGGAAACATAATATTATTTGTTCCATTAGGTATACTCTTGGAGACATTTTTGATTCATAAAAAAAATAATATACTAAAAAGTTTGTTGGTCATAATGTTTATTAGTTTTTTGTTTGAATTATTGCAATATATTTTCGCTATTGGTATATCAGATATTAATGATCTTATACTTAATACTTTGGGCGGAGCAATGGGCATTCTAATATACCAAGGAATGATAGCTGTATTTAAAGAAGAGAAAGTTAAGCATTTTATTTCCATAACCGGTTCAGCTGTAGGAGTATTGATTATTATAATGACAGTTCTCTTAACTATTGCAAATAAATAACGGGTTATGATCATAATATGTGATTGAGTGATTTATATTATTTATAAAATACGAATATAAGAAACTAAAAGTTAATGTATTTGCATGGGTTTGGCTCTGCGGGACTCGGTCCGTCGTGTAACAATGCACTCACGTTGTTAGCGGTGAATTATCAATTGCCACAAGCATAGCACACCTCATCACCGGGTGACAAGCACCGCCAAGGAGTGAGGCTCTGTGGTCCGGTTCAGAGGCGTCGTGAGTGCGGAACGTTATATGAAATAGGTCCCCCCATGTTTTATTTATTTGATATAGAATGTTAGGGAAGCTTTTGAGTGATTAATGTTCTTAGCATGTATCGATAAATTATGAGCTTACGTTCTTAGAATGGTCATAGATGAAATTGATTCGATTCGAGGTCTATGCTAGAGGGAGTCATTGCACGTGTTAGACGCAGAGAAAGTCTAGGAGGGAGAACCTACTTCAATATAACAATGCACTCACGTTGATCGTGGAGGATAGTAGCATACAATGCAGTAATAGCTTGAATAAGATTGTATGTTTGCGCATTGTAGCACATCTCTTCACCGGGTGACGAGCACCAGCCAAGGAGAGGGACTCTGGGGTCCGGTTCAGAGGCGTCGTGAGTGCGGAACGTTACCTGAAACATGATGAGAGCCGAGCGTCCATGCTCGGTTTAGAGTACATATATGTTTATTATAGCGGTACTACAAGTAAAGATTTGTGAGGAGTGATAATTTCAATGGAGGTCTTAATACGTACTATAGAATTAGAAGACTATAAAGCAATATGCAATTTGATAAGCAATGAACTTGGATATGAAAACTTAAATCTTGAAGATACACACAAGAGGTTAGCTGTAATGCAGGGTCGTAAAGACTATCAAACATTTGTTGCTGTTCATAATAATGAAATTATTGGTTTCATTGGTCTATTTAAAGGTATCGCTTTTAATATTGATGGAGAATATGCTCAAATTATTGCTCTAGCTGTAAGTAAGGAGCATCAAAATAAAGGTATTGGAACACAACTATTGTGTAAAGCAGAGCAATATGCACAATATGAAAACATAGTTTCGCTTGGCTTGAATAGTGGATTACATCGTGAAAAGGCACATTCCTTTTATGAGCATAGAGGATATGTCAAAAAGTCATATAGCTTTCAAAAATATCTTTAGGAAGAATTGTTTTAAATAATTACGAACTAATAATAGCCATATGCTCAAAAGGCGTTTAAACTCAGCAGGAGTTTAGCTAGTAATTTGGTAATGGGAAGAGCGAATACAACAAGCAATTGCAAAGCTTACACTTAAATGAAGGTAAGTAGAAAAGTATACGCAAAATATAAGGCTTCAAGTTGAAGGATTAGATAAAGTTGATAGTTTTTGTCAGGGTGGCTGGCGTCCTGCCAGCCTCTGAAGTTAGGGCATCATGCTTCAGGTAACAATGCACTCACGTTATTCGTGGATACATGTAAGTTGATAGATGATTAGAGTTTTGTTTGGTGGTATTAGCTTGTACTATATTGCACACCTCTTCATCGGGTGACAAGCACCGCCAAGGAGTGGGGCTACGGGGTCCGGTTCAGAGGCATCGTGAGTGCGGAACGTTATACGACACACGCTATGGAGAATAATTGATACTTGTAAATATATCATTGGTATAAATCACATTCTGAGACACGAGGAGGGAAATCTTCATATCTGTGCCCTTGGGATGTGATTTGTTGTTTAATCGAAAGTGTTTTGACTAAGCGATGATAATCGATGCTTGGGATATAGGGTGGCAGCACAGAATAATATTAATATAGATTATTTTTCAGGCTTGGTAGTTCAAATGTAGATATTTATGAGAGTATAGAGACCCGAGAAGAGAGAGTCAGTTTATGACAACGTGATTGCCTGGATTGAATATATGATGAACAACTTAGAGATTTTCGATAAGAAGATTTCCCTTAAGTTAGTTGTTATCATTATCGAGTTTAAATATAGATGTGGATGGATACTTTGGAAGGAATTAACTATTATTCTATCGAATAGTAATTTATGATAACAGGAAATGTGGTTTAATTGCATGTGTGATGTAGCGACATTTGGTAAATATATAGCGTGCGACGCATAACAAAGCACTCACGCTATTCGTGGATAAGTATACGTTGAAAGAGGATTTATGGCTTGCTTTTAGTAAATAGCTTGTGTTACATTGCTACACCCCTTCACCGGGAGCGGAGCTCCGCCAAGGGGTAAGGCTTCGGGGTCCGGTTCAGAGGCGTCGTGAGTGCGGAACGTTA
>ENA-OFDP01000947-OFDP01000947.1-metagenomes-genome-assembly--contig:-NODE-947-length-12087-cov-5.011636_pt1 | contig 12087 bp, 12 predicted proteins | sample MGYA00153389_OFDP01 | MGnify analysis MGYA00153389 | reverse complement strand
TGAATCACATCAGAAATTTTTCGATCATTGCGCACATTGATCATGGCAAGTCCACTCTCGCTGATCGATTGATTCAGCGTTGCGGAGGTTTGCAGGACCGTGAGATGAGTGCGCAGGTACTCGACTCCATGGATATTGAAAAAGAGCGTGGGATAACCATCAAGGCGCAGACCGCTGCGCTGAAATACAAAGCCCTTGATGGACAGATCTACCACCTCAATTTGATTGACACACCGGGCCACGTTGACTTTTCTTATGAAGTGAGCCGTTCGTTGTCTGCATGTGAAGGTGCGCTGCTGGTGGTCGACGCATCGCAAGGTGTTGAAGCGCAGACGGTAGCCAATTGCTACACCGCACTCGACTTGAAAGTTGAAGTTGTGCCAGTGTTGAACAAAATGGATTTGCCGCAGGCCGACCCGGACAACGCCAAGCAGGAAATCGAAGAAGTCATCGGCATCGATGCAACGCATGCAATTCCGTGCAGCGCAAAAACCGGCATGGGCATTGACGAAATTCTTGAAGCCGTTGTCGCACGCATTCCCGCTCCACAAGGAAATCCTGATGGTGCACTGCGCGCCATGATCATTGACAGCTGGTACGACGCTTATGTTGGCGTGGTCATGCTGGTGCGGGTTGTGGATGGTCGGCTGGTCAAAGGTGACCGCATCAAACTCATGGCCAGCGAGGCCATGTACAACGCAGAGCAATTGGGTGTGTTCACTCCACACAACGAGCCACGCCCCTCACTGGAGGCCGGCGAGGTGGGTTTTGTGATTGCCGGTATCAAAGAGTTGCAGGCAGCGCGTGTCGGCGACACCATCACGCGCATCAAGGCTGGCAGCGGTGGGTTGGCCTTCACAGCGACAGAAGCCTTGCCCGGCTTCAAGGAGATTCAACCTGCGGTTTTTGCAGGGCTGTATCCGTCTGAGGCCAGCGAGTACGAGTCGCTGCGCGACGCGCTTGAAAAGCTCAAGCTCAATGATGCGTCATTGCACTATGAGCCTGAAGTCAGCGAAGCGCTGGGCTTTGGCTTTCGCTGTGGATTTTTGGGGCTGTTGCACATGGAAATTGTGCAGGAGCGGCTTGAGCGCGAGTTTGACCAGGACTTGATCACCACAGCGCCAAGCGTGGTGTACGAAGTGCTCAAGGCCGATGGCGAGTTGATCAAGGTCGAAAACCCCTCAAAAATTCCGGACTCAGGCCGCGTCCAAGAAATCCGTGAGCCGATCGTCACCGTACATTTGTACATGCCGCAAGACTACGTTGGCGCGGTCATGACCCTGGCCAATCAAAAGCGTGGCGTGCAGCTCAACATGGCCTACCACGGCAAGCAGGTCATGTTGACGTACGAAATGCCGCTGGGCGAGATCGTTCTGGACTTTTTCGACAAGCTCAAATCCGTATCGCGCGGCTATGCGTCGATGGATTACACCTTCAAGGAGTTCCGCGCGTCGGACGTTGTAAAGGTTGATATTTTGCTGAACGGTGAAAAGGTAGATGCTTTGTCCATCATCGTCCACCGCAGCCAGTCAGCATACCGGGGCCGCGCAGTGGTTGCCAAAATGCGGGAAATCATTTCGCGCCAGCAGTTTGATGTCGCCATCCAGGCAGCGATTGGAGCCAACGTTATTGCGCGTGAGACAATCAAAGCGCTCCGCAAGAACGTGATTGCCAAGTGCTACGGCGGCGATATTTCACGCAAGCGCAAGCTTCTTGAAAAACAAAAAGCGGGTAAAAAACGCATGAAACAGATTGGTTCCGTCGAAGTGCCGCAAGAGGCATTTTTGGCTATTTTGCAGGTTGAAGATTAATGAGCAGTGCCTTGATGAAATCAATGAGCGGTATGACTGCCATGGTGTTGGCGGCTTTTGTAGGGTATGCGGCGGCATGGTATTTTGGGTTGGTCGATGGAAATTTTTCGTTGCTGCTGTTTCTTGCGGCGGTCGTGACTGGTATTTACTGGTTGGCCGAGCGGCTGTATTTCCTTCCGCAGCGCCACCGTGCGCTGGTTGCTTTTGAGACAAACACTGCACAGCGACAGGCGGCTCTTGCTGAAAAAGGCATTTCCAAGCTTGACCGCGACGCCAGCGAAGCTAAATCCCGACTGATCATGCAGCCGTGGTGGCTTGATTGGACAGCTGGCCTGTTCCCCGTCATCATCGTGGTGTTCTTGCTGAGGTCGTTTTTGTTTGAGCCTTTCAAAATTCCGTCGGGTTCGATGATTCCAACTTTGATCATCAACGACCTGATTCTGGTGAATAAATTTCATTACGGCGTGCGCTTGCCGGTCATCAACCTGAAGGTGCTTGAAAATAATAGCCCGCAGCGAGGTGACGTAATGGTGTTTCGCTACCCGCCAAAGCCCAGCCTGGACTACATCAAGCGCGTGGTGGGTGTGCCCGGCGATGAGGTCGCCTACCTGAACAAGAAGCTGACAGTCAACGGCAAGCCGCTTGAAAAAACTGCTTTGTCCGATTACTTTGATGAAGACACGATGCGCTACTCAAAGCAGTTTCTGGAGGCTACTGACAACAAGAAATATAAACTTCTCAACGACGACGACCGTCCGGCCTTTATCGCTGGAGCTGAAGACTTCCCATTTAGAAACAATTGCCGTTACAGTACCGAGGGTGTCGTATGCAATGTGCCTGAGGGGCACTATTTCATGATGGGCGACAACCGCGATAATTCTCTTGACTCGAGGTTTTGGGGTTTTGTGCCAGAACAAAACATCGTAGGCAAAGCTTTTTTTGTCTGGATGAATTTTGGCAACCTCAAGCGCATTGGGTCGTTTGATTGAATTTGACTTTATCGAACTTGATTTTGGCGGGACTAAAGCATGAAAAAAAAGCAAAGTGGCGTTTCGTTTTTAGGCATCTTATTCGTAGGCGGTACGCTGGCATTTGCGGGTGTGATTGCAGCGCAGGTATTCCCGACCTTTCTGGAATATCAGGCTATTTCCAAAGCGGCTGGAAAAGCGGCGACCGGAAGCACCGTGCCCGAAGTGCGCAGTATTTTCGACAAAGCTGCGCAGATTGACGACATCAAGGCGATTGTGGGTAAAGACCTGGAAGTCACCAAAGACGGGGACAAAATCGTGGTGGGTTTCGCGTACAACAAAGAAATCCATCTGGGCGGGCCAGCATATTTGCTGCTGAAGTACGCCGGCAAATCAAAATAAGTGGGTGCCAGTTCTACGCTCAGCCCAAAATTGATTGCGCTGCAACGGCGTTTAGAACACGACTTTACGAACCCCAAGCTGCTGGTACAAGCGCTCACGCACCGCAGCTTTTCATCTGACCACAATGAGCGGATTGAGTTTTTGGGTGATTCCGTTCTGAATTTGGCAGTAGCGGGGTTGCTGTACGAACGCTTGGATGAGTTGCCCGAAGGCGATTTGTCGCGCGCTCGGGCCAATTTGGTCAAACAGGAAACCCTGCACCAAATTGCTCTTCAGCTGGGTCTGCCAGAACTCCTCAAGCTCGGTGAGGGAGAGGTCAAATCAGGCGGTCAAAAACGGCCGTCGATCTTGGCCGACGCACTTGAGGCGGTCATTGGCGCTGTGTTTTTAGATGCAGGTTTCGAGCCGGCTGCCGCTTTGGTGCGGCGCCTGTTTAACGACGTTCAAATCAATTCACAAATGCAGGCTATTGGCAAAGACGCCAAAACCGAATTGCAGGAGTGGCTACAAGGCCGCAAAATGAGCTTGCCAATTTACCGTGTGGTGGGCACCCAAGGCGCAGCACACCAGCAAACATTTGATGTCGAATGCGAAATTATTGAATACCGCCGCGCTGAACGCGGCATCGGCGCGTCGAGGCGTTCGGGTGAGCAGGCAGCCGCCCTGGCTATGCTGGCCTTTGTCAAAACCCTTTGACGAGTGCGCAGCGCTCCATAAAAGCTGAAATCAGCACCACTTTGTAGACCATGACACCCGGTAAAACCACTCCAAAACAAACCGTACCAGCTACGCCTGAGGCTGAGGCGCTGGCACAACAGCAGTCCATTGATGCCATGCTGGCCAAAGCGTTTTCAACACGCAAAAGCCAGGTGCCAGCATCTGATGCTGCGGCAGCAGGCGTATCGGTTTTGCCGCCTGTAGCGGATCAGCGCTGCGGCCTGATTGCGATTGTTGGCAAGCCCAATGTTGGCAAATCGACATTGCTCAATGCGCTGGTGGGCCAAAAGGTCAGCATCACGTCCCGCAAGGCGCAGACTACACGCCACCGCATCACGGGCATGAAAACGGTGGGCCCGACCCAGTTTGTGTTCGTTGATACGCCAGGTTTTCAAACCCGCCACGGCAATGCCTTGAATCGTTCATTGAACCGCACGGTGGTCGGCGCAGTAAACGATGTGGATTTAATTGTCTTTGTGGTCGAAGCCGGGCAGTTCAACCAGGCTGACGAAAAGGTGCTTGGCTTGCTGCCCCTAGGGACGCCCGCGATTTTGCTGGCCAATAAGTTTGACCTGATTCACCGCCGGGGTGACATCGCGCCGTGGCTGCAAATGATGCAAACCAAGCGCGACTTTGCCGAGTTTGTGCCGATGTCAGCCAACAGCGCCAAAGATGTCGAGCGCGTTTTCGGTATCTGTGAAAAGTATTTGCCGCAGCAAGCCTGGATGTACGAAGCTGATGCTTTGACCGACCGCAGCGACCGTTTCATGGCCGCTGAGATGATTCGTGAAAAGCTGTTTCGCTTGACGGGCGATGAGTTGCCCTACACCTCAACGGTGATCATCGACAAGTATGAGCAAGAAGGTAACCTGCGCAAAATTGCCGCCACGATTGTGGTGGAGCGTGACGGCCACAAGGGCATGATCATTGGCGATAAAGGCGAAAAACTCAAGCGCATGGGGACAGAGGCGCGGCATGAGCTGGAGGCGCTGACGGGCAATAAGGTTTTTCTTGAGATCTGGGTCAAGGTCAGGTCGGGCTGGGCGGATGACGAAGCCAGAGTAAAAACATTCGGCTATGAATAGCCCCCACGGTCGCTCACTGCGTGTAGCTCCCTGCCCCCCGAGGGGGCCGCTGCGCCTGCGGCCTGGCAAAGCCAGTTCCGCGGCCCCTGCTCGTATCTGATCTGTCTGCACTTTAGCCGTGGTCATTAAAAGAATCACCGACGAACCCGCTTACGTCCTGCACCGGTACGACTGGAGCGAGTCCAGTCTGATTCTGGAAGTTTTTACCCGCACTTACGGCCGCGTGGCCTTGATTGCACGCGGCGCCAAAAAGCCCAGTTCCAACTTTCGCCCGATTTTGCTGCCACTGCAGCCACTGCACATTGCCTTTGGCGGCGATGCTGAAATCCGCAACCTCAAAAGCGCTGAGTGGCAGGGCGGCCACGTCATGCCGACAGGTGATGCGCTGCTGTCGGGCTACTATTTGAACGAACTGCTCATGCGCCTGCTTGCGCGTGACGATCCGCATCCGGTGCTGTTTGATGCGTATGCGGCCACCGTGCAGTTACTGGCCAGCCAGAGCATTGACACGCTACAAGTCGCGCTCAGGGCGTTCGAGCTGCGGCTGCTGCGCGACATTGGGTTTTTACCCCTTCTGGACGCGCAAACTGCCACCTTGGCAGCTCTGGAGCCTGAAACCCCCTACGTGCTGCTGGCCGAAGCAGGCCTGCGCGAGGCGCATGACGACGACCGCAGTGCCTTGAGCGGTGCGCAGTGGCTGGCAGTGCAGCAGGCACTTGACGGTGACGCCCCGTTTGCTGACACCATGCAGGCCTGTGTCAACCATTTGCCCGAGCTTAAAACCCAGTTGCGCGCGCTGCTGCACTACCATTGCGATGTCAAGGTTTTAAAAACCCGGCAAATGATGATGGACTTGCAGGCATTGTAAAAAGTGACACATAAAACCGCACTCTCAGTCAACGTTAACAAAGTTGCCTTGCTGCGCAACACCCGGCATCTAGGCATTCCAGATGTCGTACGAGCGGCTCGCCTGTGCCTGGAGGCAGGGGCGAATGGCATCACGGTTCACCCGCGCCCTGATGAACGTCATATCCGCAGTACCGATGTGTTTGAAATTGCCGCCATGATGAAAGACTGGCCTGACCGGGAGTTCAATATTGAGGGCAACCCGTTTCAAAACCTGATGGGTTTTGTGCATGACTTGTCAGCACGCGGCCTGCCGCTGCACCAGTGCACCTTTGTGCCCGACAGTGAAGACCAGTTCACCAGCGACCACGGCTGGAGTTTTCCGCAAGACGCCGAACGCCTGAAACCGCTGATTGACCAGGTGCATGACCGTGGCGTGCGCGTCAGCTTGTTCATGGACCCGCTTCCAGATGCGATGGCGGCAGCCAAAGCGGTGGGCGCAGACCGGGTGGAGTTTTACACCGAAAGCTACGCCAGCGCTTGGGGCAGTGACCAAAAAGAGCATGCTTTAAGCCGTTTTATCCAATCAGCACGGGCTGCAGCAGCTATTAGTTTAGGAGTGAATGCGGGTCACGATTTGAACCGTGACAACCTCACCGAGTTTTTAAAAGCCGTGCCGGGCGTGCTCGAAGTGTCGATTGGCCATGCGTTGGTGGCTGATGCGCTGGAGTTGGGTTACACAGCAACAGTGAAAGACTATTTGCGTTGTATTGACGAGGCGTTCGCAGGCAAATGATTTACGGAATTGGCACCGACATCTGCGACGTACGCCGCATCCGCGCCAGCGTTGAACGCCATGGTGAGCGATTCGCCAAGAAAATCCTCAGTGACGGTGAACTGCAGACCTGGCAAGAGCGCAGCGCCCGCTGGCCAGACAGAGGTGTCAGCTATCTTGCCACCCGCTTTTCAGCCAAGGAAGCTTTCAGCAAAGCCATCGGCATGGGCATGCGCATGCCCATGACCTGGCGCAGCTGCGAAATAGCCAAAGAGGCCAGCGGCAAGCCCTGCATCGTGCTGCACGGCACGTTGAAAGAGTGGTTTGAAGCGCGCCAGCTCAGCGCTCATGTCAGCGTGACTGACGAAACCGACTACGCGGCCAGTTTTGTCGTGATTGAACAGAAAAATTGAGGTTTTTGGCTTTTTTAATCCATAAAATAAGCCTGTAGACCAATGAATACGGGCGCAAGCAGCTCCTAAATTAGTAGTAACTGAAGAGTAGATATGACCCAACACGCTCCCCTCATCATCGACATTGAAGGCCTGAGCCTGACCAAAGATGATCGCCGCCGCCTGAAAAACCCACTCACAGGCGGCATTATCTTGTTTGGCCGCAATTGGGGGAATCGCGCGCAACTGACCAGCCTGTGCGCAGCGATTAAAAGCATTCGCAAAGACCTGCTGATTTGCGTCGACCACGAAGGCGGGCGCGTGCAGCGCTTTAAAACCGATGGCTTCACGCACCTGCCGCCCATGCGCGCGCTGGGCGAGTTGTGGATGAAAGACCAACTGCTAGCTACCAACGCCGCCACCGCTTGCGGCTACGTGCTGGCAGCCGAGCTGCGCAGTTGCGGGGTTGACTTCAGCTTCGCGCCTGTTCTAGATTTGGACTTTGGTGAAAGCTCAGTCATCGGCGACCGCGCCTTTGCTAGAGACCCGCGCGTCGTCACCTTGCTGGCCAAAAGCCTGATGCATGGTCTGCTGCAAGCCGGCATGATGAATTGCGGCAAGCACTTCCCCGGCCACGGCTTTGTCAAGGCTGATTCGCACCATGAAATACCCGTCGACAAACGAAGCCTGAAAGCCATCCTGGCCGATGATGCCGCGCCGTACGAGTGGCTGAACACCACGCTCACCAGTGTCATGCCCGCCCACGTGATTTACCCGAAAGTTGACAGTCGCTCAGCCGGATTTTCAGAGCAATGGCTGACCTATATTTTGCGCGGCCAGTTGGGCTTTGGCGGCGCGATATTCAGCGACGACCTGAGCATGGCCGGGGCACGCATCATTGATGGCAAGCAGGTCAGCTACACCCAGGCAGCCGTGCTGGCGCTGAACGCCGGCTGCGACATGGTGCTGCTGTGCAACCAGTCGGTCGACGGCGGCAAGGCTGTTGATGAATTGCTGGACGGCATGGCTGAAGCCCTGCTGAAAGGCCGCTGGGAAGCGCTGGAATCCAGCGAATTGCGCAGGCTGGATTTACTGCCCACCACCCGTGCACACGCTTGGGACGACTTGATGCTGCACCCAGCCTACATGCACGCGATGGGGTTGCTGCCATGAACTTGATTCGCCGCACTCTCGTTACTGTGTTGATCGCAGCTCCGCTTGGCAGCAGTGCCTTGGCTCAAGCCATCCCCGTCCAGTCACTTCGTGTCGGTTCCAAAATCGACACCGAAGGCAAGCTGTTGGGCCACATGATGGTGTTGGCACTGGAGGCCAACGGCATCAAAACCACCAGCAAAGTCTCACTGGGCAACACCCAAGTGATGCGTGGGGCTATCACCGCAGGTGAAATTGATATTTACCCGGAATACACAGGCAACGGCGCTTTCATCTTTGCAGAAGAAAAAAACCCGGTCTGGAAGAACCTGCAAACGGGCTACGAGCGCGTCAAGGCGCTGGATTACGCCAAAAATAAAATAGTCTGGCTGCAACCTGCGCCTGCCAACAACACCTGGACGATTGCTGTACGCAAAGACCTGGCGACGGCCAACAAGCTGGTCACGCTTGGCGATTTGTCTGCATGGCTTGTGTCTACACAATACAAGGCGGGTCAATTCAAGCTGGCCGCATCGGCTGAATTTGTTGAGCGGCCTGATGCGCTGCCGGCATTTCAAGCCGCCTACAACTTCAAGCTAAAGCCTGATCAGCTCCTGACACTGGCCGGTGGCGACACGGCAGTCACCATTCGGGCGGCCTATGAAAAAACCTCCGGCGTCAATGCCGCCATGGCGTACGGCACAGATGGTGCGGTAGCTGCCCTGGGCTTGGTGATTCTGGAAGACACCCAGGGCGTGCAAGCGGTGTATGCGCCTGCGCCCATCGTGCGTGAAGACGCACTTAAAAAGAACCCGAAAATCGCCGAGGCACTGGCACCCGTCTTCAAGCTGCTGGATCGCCCGACCCTGCAGGCATTGAACGCAAAGATTCAGCTTGAAGGCCTGGACGCCAAAAAGGTGGCAGGCGACTTTTTAAAGTCCAAGGGCTTGCTGAAGTAGCTCCTATCCATGACCCAGGACAAGCGCCGCAACCCTGTTCTGGCGAGCTTGTTCGTGCTGCTGGTTGCTGCGTTATTCAGCTTGCCATTTTTGCGGCTGGCACCTAACCGTTTGGTGTCGGGGCAGCCGGTTTATTTTTCTGCTGTGGCGCACCACCTCGTTTGGCTACTGTTGGTTTTCCTGTGTATGGCTGTGCTCGTCGCGCTTATTAAGCCAAGCCGCTTATGGCTTGGGTCAGTGTTGGCGATGTCTGCGCTGCTGATACCCGGCTTGCTGTGGCTGGCAGCAAGATACGCCACGTTGACTATTCAAGATGCGGCATCAATTGCCCGCACATCGTTGGGCAGCGCTTTCTGGTTGGGCATTGTTCTTCTTGCTTTCATGACCAGCACTGCGCTACAGCAACTGCGCGCCACTGCCCTGCAACATGCAGCAGTTGGTGCAACCGTGCTGCTGGCCTTGGCTGCCTTGCTGGCCAGCGGCTGGTGTGATGACTTGTCATTGATCAAGGAGTACAGCAACCGAGCCGACGATTTTGTGCAGGTTTTGGCAAGGCATTTGCAAATTGTTCTGCTGTCACTGGCATTCACAGTCTGCATCGGCTTGCCGCTGGGCTGGCTTGCATGCACGCACGCAAAAACGGGCAGGGCGCTGCTGCCAGTGCTCAATGTCATCCAGACCATTCCATCGATAGCGCTGTTCGGCCTGCTGATGGCACCGCTTTCTTTGCTGGCGGCCAGCCTGCCTGCGTTGGGCCGCGCGGGCATCAGCGGCGTGGGCCTGGCGCCTGCGGTGATTGCCTTGACGCTATACGGCTTGCTGCCAGTCGTGCGCAGTGTGCTGGCGGGCTTGCAGCAAGTGTCAGCACCACTGCGCAGCGCTGCAACGGCGTTGGGTCTCACGCCATATCAAGTGTTGATCTCCATCGAGTTACCGCTGGCGCTGCCGGTGCTGCTGGGCGGCATACGCACGGCTGCAGTGGCGTGCGTTGGCTTGGCGGCTGTTACTGCGCTGATTGGTGCAGGCGGTTTGGGCAGTATTTTGTTTGAAGGGCTGTTCAGCAACGCACAAGACCTGGTGCTGCTGGGCGTGCTGCCCATCATTGCACTGGGCATGCTGGTTGATGCATTGTTCAAAATGCTGATCGGCTTTTTCAGAACAAGGGCGCAACCGTGCTGACAAAGCGGCCCTTCCTTTGGGCGGCGCTGTTGCTGGCCGCTTGTGTTGTGGCGTTGCCTTATTCAACACCGCTGTTTGTCAGCCTGTTCCCGCAGCTTGATCGACCGCTCTACACACAAGAGTCGTTTGCCTGGCTTTTGTGGCAGCACGTTTTGCTGGTGGGTGCGTCGAGCCTGTTGGCTGTGGTGGCAGGCACGGCTGTCGGCATCGCTATCACCCGTTCGTCGGGGCAGTCTTTCAAGCCGCTGATTGAAAGCGTGTTGGCCACCAGCCAGGCCGTGCCGCCCGTCGCGGTATTGGCTTTGGCCGTACCAGTGGTCGGTTTTGGTGAGCTACCTGCTCTGTTGGCGTTGGCTCTATATGGCTTGCTGCCAGTGGTGCAGGGCACGGTCAGTGGCTTGCAAGACGTGCCAGCGTTGCAGCGCCAAGCCGCATTGAGTTTGGGTTTGTCTGGCAACCAGAGCCTGCGTTACATTGGCATTCCTTTGGCGCTGCCGGTCTGGCTGTCCGGGGTACGCACGTCGATCATCATCAATATCGGCACAGCAGCCATCGCATCGACAGTCGGCGCAAAAACATTGGGCTCACCCATCATTGTTGGTCTGAGCGGTTTCAATACAGCCTATATTTTGCAGGGTGCGTTGGTGCTTGCGTTGCTGGCTGTTACGGTGGATATGGCGTTTGAGGTACTCGCGCGGCGCTTGGCCTGGCGGGGTTGAAGCTGGTTTGAATTTTTTTATAAGCGCTATTAAATAAATAGCTGCTTGCGCCCGAATTCCGTTGGCTAGAGCTTAGTCATATCGCTAAAAAACTTTAGAAATCAGGTTTTCCTAGTCAAAAGGTATGGGTTCTGGTGTTTCACGCGATGCTTTGACCTGCACCAATAGCAGCGCGCACTCACTCCAATTCCACCACGCTTTCCACCAGTCGCCAAACTTTTTGCAAATCTGTTGCGCTCACGAACTTCCCGGTGCAGCTCATACTGAGTGCTTGCCAGTCCAGATTTTCGAAGTGATCACTTTTCACTGCCTTGCAGCTCACCCCAAGAAACATCCGCGTCATCGGGCAAGTTTTCGGGCGTGACTTGCGCCAGCAAGTCCGAACTCCTTGGCCGTACTGAAACGGGCCGTACTAAAACGGGCCGTACGATAATGTTCTAGTTCGTGCCGAGTTCAGAACGGCTGGTCAGGCCGATATTCTTAAACCCAGACATCATTCTGAGCAGTTTTATCGCCGCCAGTTTCACCCGTATTAACTACGCCGCGCGGCTCAATCAATAGCAATTCGACTTCTCTCTCAGCGAATGGCTTATGCACAACACCTTTGGGCACCACATACATTTCTCCTGCATTCAAACTCACCGCGCCATCGCGAAAGTCAATACGCAACGTCCCTTTGATGACGATGAATGTCTCGTCGGTGTCCGGGTGATCGTGCCAAACAAAGTCGCCCTCTAGTTTGACGAGCTTGAACTGGTAGTCGTTCATTTCGGCTATGACTTTGGGTTGCCATTGCTCGTTAAATAGGCCAAGTTTTTGCTGGAAATTGATAAGTTTGTTTTGCATTGCTGAATCTAAAAAATATCAACTCCCAGCCACCTTCATCCGGTTCACCAAAATTGACCCCACGGTTTTCGCACCGTAGTTATAGGTGTCGGCTCCCACGGCGGTGATCCCCATCAGCATGTTTTTAAGGTTGCCTGCGATGGTGATTTCTTCTACCGGGAAGGCGATTTGCCCTTTCTCGACCCAAAAGCCTGACGCGCCGCGTGAATAGTCGCCTGTTACGTAGTTCAGGCCCT
>ENA-OFDP01000946-OFDP01000946.1-metagenomes-genome-assembly--contig:-NODE-946-length-12101-cov-3.782168_pt1 | contig 12101 bp, 12 predicted proteins | sample MGYA00153389_OFDP01 | MGnify analysis MGYA00153389 | reverse complement strand
CTCAACGGTGCGGGCGTGCGTTACAAAGCCGTTTTCAAGGTGTACGCGGCTGGCCTTTATCTGGGCAAGAAAGCCTCCACGCCAGAGGAAGTGTTTGCTACCCCGGGCGCCAAGCGACTGCACATCACGCTGTTGCGTGAAATCGATTCGAACGAGCTTGGGAAAAATTTCACCACTGCATTCACCGACAACGCCCCCAAGCAGGAAATGTCCAAGCTCATCCCGGGCTTGATCAAAATGGGGCAAATTTTCTCGGACCAGAAAAGACTGCTGGCTGGCGAAAGCTTCACCATTGACTGGGTTCCTGGCACTGGCACCGTCATCACGGTCAAGGGTGTCGTTCAGGGAGAGCCATTCAAGGAACCGGAATTTTTCAACGCCCTGATGCGAATCTGGCTGGGCCCCGTTCCCGCCGACTGGAAACTCAAGGAAGCGCTGTTGGGCAAAGCCGCCTGAGCACCAATAATTGAGACCTGAGCCTGTCGAAGGGCCCTTCATCGAGCTCAGGACAGGCTTCGACAGGATTAGCCCGAACGGTGATGTGTCATGAATTACGAAACTATCAATAGACCGTCTGCCCAAGCCCCGTTGTCGTTTTTATGTCCGCCAGTTCAATGGCCGCAAGGCTGTCCACAAAGCCGTCGGCATCCACATCACGCACCGGCTCACCGTGGTTGTAGCCATAGGTCACCAGCAGCACAGGGCAACCGGCCGCGCGGGCGGCCCTGGCGTCATTGCTGGAGTCGCCAACCACCAGCGTGCGGGCTGGCTGGCTGTGCAGCGCCTCACAGGTTTTGAGCAGCGGCAAGGGGTCGGGCTTCTTGCGCTCAAACGAGTCACCGCCAAACACCTGCTGGAAAAAGTGGTTCAGTCCCTTGCACCTGAGCAGGGGTAGCGCAAAGGCGATGGGCTTGTTGGTCAGGCAGGCCAGCTTGAGTCCGGCCTGCTGCAACGCCTGCAAACCATCGACTACGCCTGGATACACCTGCGCATGTTGGCCATTGATAGCGCAGTAATGCTGCTGGTATAAGCCCAGTGCACAAACAAAGTATGCTATTTTTTCAGGAGTTGCTTGCGCACATATCAATTGGCCTGCAGCATGATTTAAGACTGAATCGACAAGGTTCTCAGAGCCCTTACCCACCCGCAGCGCCACTACAGCGCGTTCAACCGGCTCGTGCCCCAAATCCCGCAGCATCAAATTGATAGCGACAACAAAATCGCCCATGGTGTCAACCATCGTGCCATCGAGGTCGATGATTGCGGCGTCGAGCGGCTTAATCACGGAAATACAAATCAAGGCGGTGCGATGATCTTTGGATCGGGCGGCATCAAGTTTGTTCACGCACAAGGGTCAACTCGGCTTGCCAGCTCAACGGCTCATAGCCATTTGCCAGTAGCGCCTGTCTACATATCGCGTCGGGTCGTCCAGCTTTCGGGAACCTTCACCCAATTTGCTGCGCAGATCCATAACGGCTTGAATTCCTTTTTCGTCCAGTTGAACGTCAGAAAAGAAACCCGACCTGGCATCAAGCAGCAGGTCGCATGACTGCGCTGCAATCTGCTCATTCATGTTGGGTACGTTCTTCATTAAAAGGGCCTGTGCCTGCAGACGATTTTCCGGCGCCTTTAGCCAGCGAATTGAATCACGGTACGCGCGTATGAAACTGACCACCGTCGACTCGTTGCCTGTAGCCCAACTCCGGCGTGCCGCGCCAACAATCCCCATGTAAGCGCCGATTGTGTCGCGCGCTGTGGCCAGCTGGTTAAAGCCGCTGTTTTTAGCCTGCAAATCAAACGGGGCGCGCAGCATGGTGGCAGCATGCTGACCCTCCATCAGAGCGGCAAAACGGCGGTCAGTCCCGCCTGCACGAGCCCATTGCACATCAGACTCTGCAATACCGTTACGGGCCAGCATGTCGCGCAGCGCAAATGAAAAGCCGTTGCTCATGGAATCCACCGAAATGGTTTTACCTTTGAGGTCTGCAAAACTTTTGACCTGCGGCGATGCCACAAGACTTAAGAATCCATCGTCAGAACCCATGAAACCAAAAAAATCACTGGGTGGGTCAAATTTAACCTCACCTTGGCCCTCCTGATAAGCCAGAATGTTGTCCAGGGCGGTGATGGCAATGTGGTACTTGCCTTCCATCATTCCAGTAAACAATTGTTTGGAATCAACGGTAAGAGTGTGCTGTACTTCAAGCCCGTTGCGCGAAAAAAATCCCTGTTCTTTCGCCGCCCACAAAGGCAAGTTGAAGCCGCCGCCGAAGCTGATCAGCGAAACCTGGACAAGCCCTGGTGCGGCTGCGGTTTGCGCATAAAGGGAAGCCCCAAACAAGCCGGTGCCAACGATCGGTATTGAGGCAAATGTACGAAGCAAAGTGCGGCGGTTAGGGGTCATGATAATTTCCATAGTTAGTAGCCAACGGTAAAAGGAATGGTCGAGGCTTGCGCAGTAGAACCGCGCACTACCAATTCAGGACGCAGAACGATGGTCGTGTTGGCGCGCGATGGGTTGGACATTGCCTGCAAAAGCAATTGAGCGGCAGATCGACCCATTTCATGGTGCTGTATGCGAATAGTCGTCAGTGCAGGTTCAATGCGGTCCATCAAAGGCATGTCGTTGTGGCCAGTGACAGACACATCCTGCGGCACGCGAAGGCCACTTTCCCGCAGCGCATCAATGGCGCCCAGGGCAACCAGGTCGTTGCAGGCTACCAATGCGGTCAAGCCCGGCGAACTCTTTGTACTTCCCAATCGTGTCAGCAGACGATTGCAGGCCATGTGACCTGCTTCAATGGAATAGGCATTGCAGGCTTCAACCCAACGGTTGTCCAGACCAGCGGCATCTGCTGCTTTGCAGAATGCCTGAAGACGTCGCTCTCCGGTAGAAAGGTGCTTCGGCCCTGCCAGATATGCAATATGGATGTGTCCTAACGCCGTCAAATGAGCCATCAACTGGGCCATGCCCGATTGATCGTCGCTGACCACGGACGGACAGCTTCCCAGATCGTCAACGCGGTTGACCAATACCACTGGCACGGATGCCTTGCGCAGCAGTGGCACCAGGCTGTCTTTGCGACTGGCAGTCGCCAGAATTACGCCATCCACGCCTTGGGCAAGCATGCGGTTCATCAGGTCATGCGTCGCCTGGACTGATCCGGCAGCATTTGCTACCAAAGAAAAAAGACCGCCTTCGCGCAAACCGTCTTCGATGCCGCGCAAGATGGGTGGGAACACCGGGTTGGTTATGTCGGGCAACAAAATGCCAACACAGTGTGACCTTCCTGTGCGCAACGCAGCGGCCGCACGATTGGGAAAATAGCCTTGCTTCTCGGCTGCTTGTTGAACGCGAGCCACGACCTCATGGCTTATCAGGTGACGACGTGTCGGGTCAAGCGCTCGTGAAACGCTGGACGGATGCAATACCAGCTGGCGCGCCAGAGCTGCCAAAGTGATGGATTTGTCACGCAAAGCCATAAGTTTTTTTTGCAATCAATTGCATGGAACTATTAAAAAAATAATTTTGAAGTCAAGGATGAATACTCAGAATGAGTCCAGCTTTATTTTATTACTATAATGCAAACGATTGCATAAATATGCATTTTAATCATCATGCAATACGTTACTGTCGACAACATCACTGCCAAAGTTATTGACATCGTTGCGCAGACGCCAGACCCGCGTCTGCGCGAAATCGGTGTGTCCCTTGTCAAGCACTTGCATGCATTTATTCGGGAAGTCAAACCCACAGATGTTGAATTTGAACAAGGATGCGCATTTCTGGTGGGCCTTGGGCAAGCCACCAGTGAAAAAAAGAACGAGGTCATCCTTGCGTCTGACATTCTGGGTGCCTCAACACTTATCTCGCTGCAGAACGATCAGTGTCAGCCATCAAATTTGAAGCAAGAAAAAACCAACTCAGCCCTCCTGGGGCCATTTTGGCGCGCTCATGCGCCCATTTGCGCCCACGGCGACAACATTGCCCGCGGGGCTGAAGCGTCATTGCCTGGCCAATTGCTTTTGGTAAGCGGCACGGTGCGGGATACGGCAGGAAAGCCACTTCCCGATGCTATTGTTGATGTGTGGCAAGCTTCGCCTTTTGGACTCTACGAAAATCAGGACGACCAGCAGCCAGACATGAATCTGCGCGGACGCTTTCGCACTGATGGAGAAGGCATCTATGCATTTCGTTCGGTTCGACCGTCAGGCTATCCAGTGCCTGTTGACGGTCCATGTGGCGATTTGCTGCGTGCCCAGGCACGCAGACCTTATCGACCAGCGCACTTGCACTTTATGGTGTCAAAACCCGGGTACAAAGTGCTGATCACGCAGTTCTTTGCAGACGACGACGAGCATCTGGCCACCGATGTCACTTTTTCAGTCGTCAAAAACCTGGTTGGCAGCTTCCGCAAGCATGGCGAAGGAAGTGACTCGCACTTCACTGTGTCCCATGATCTGGTCATCACGTCGGGTGAGATGGTGTTCCCAGTACCCCCCATACCCTGAAAGAGTGTTATGAGTTTTGAACCTGTTAACCGGCTTGAAGGTCAAGTTGCTGTAATCACCGGCGGCAAGGGAGCCATTGGCTTGGCCACGGCATACCGCCTGGCAAGGCTTGGCGTGCGAATCGTGTCACTTGACCGCAGTTCACCGCAGGACGTTCAAACTTTGCTTGACCGCCTGCCTTCTGTTTCTTCTGGTGCACATTTTGCATTGACGGCCTCCATTACCGACAGTGCCTCTTTGCAGGCGGCCGCAGATGCCGTTAAAACTCGGGCAAAACGCTGTGATATTTTGATCAACAGCGCCGGCTTCACAAAGGCGGTGCCCGCCAGTGACCTTGAAGCTTTGACCGACAGTCTGTTTGACGAAATTTTGCAGTCCAATCTTCGCGGCGTATTTGCCACCATTCGCGCCTTCGCGCCATTGTTAAAGGCTTCAGGCGATGGATTGATCGTGAATGTGTCATCAATTGCGGGCTTCACGGGCACTGGCAGCAATCTTGCTTACGTGGCGGCCAAAGCCGGAGTGGATGTGCTGACCAAGTCATTGGCAAAAGTGCTGGCGCCACAGGTCCGGGTACTTGCCGTGTCTCCCGGCGTGGTGGATTCGTCCTTTGTTCCCGGGCGGGGAGCAGACTTCAACGACAAGGCTGCTGCAACCATTCCGCTCAAGCGGATCGGCACGGTAGAAGACATTGCTTCTGCCATTGAGGCTTGCGCCACCACGATGCGCTTTGCCACAGGTTCACGCTTTGTGGTTGATGGCGGCCGCAGTCTGTAAAAACTTTGAAACCACACCCATGCATGAACGCAAGACCCTGATTACCTGCGCTGTTACAGGCAATCTGACCAGGCCTGAACAGACGCCGTATCTTCCGATTAGCCCGGAACAGATCGCCGATGAATGTCTGGCGGCAGCCGAGGCGGGCGCGGCAGCGGTTCACATACACGTACGCGACCCGCAGACCGGCCGGCCTTCGATGGACGTGGAGTTGTACCGTGACGTGGTGAACCGCATCCGGCAACGCAACCAAGGCCTGATCATCAACCTCACCACTGGACCTGGCGGCCGTTACGTACCCAGCGAAGAAGATCCCAAAATCTATGCCGCCGGCACAACCCTTGTGTCGCCCGAAAAGCGCGTTGAGCACATCGCCCTGATCAAGCCCGACGTCTGCTCGCTGGATCTCAACACCATGAACAGCGGGCCTGACGTCGTCATCAACACGCCGCGCAATGTGCGCCGAATGGCTGCTGTGATGCGCGCCGCAGGTGTAAAGCCAGAGTTGGAAATTTTTGATTCAGGTGACCTGCACCTGGCTCGTGACCTGATAGCCGACGGCACGCTAGACGGCCCCGGTATGTGGACATTTGTCCTTGGCGTGAAATATGGCTTTTCGGCGACCCCCGAGACCTTGCTGTACGCGCGTAATCTTCTTCCGCAGGGCGCTGTCTGGTCGGCCTTTGGCATTGGCCGGTCAGAATTTCCGATAGTTGCACAGGCTTGGCTTTACGGTGGCCATGTGCGGGTCGGCATGGAGGACAACATTTTTCTGGAAAAAGGAGTACTGGCCAAAAGCAACGCAGAGCTTGTGATGAAGGCGGTGGACATTGTGCGGCAGCTGGGGGGCAGCATTGCCTCAGCAGCAGATGCGCGCGAGATGCTCAACCTGAAGAAAGACTAGGACCCATGAGCGCTGTTGTTGAATTACACGCGGCGCAATTGGCTACAGGTCGCGCTTTACATGTGGCGATGAAAGCCGCAACCATTGACACTCTCAACCTGCAATGCTTGCCACAAACTGTACCCCCTATGGGCGGCGGGGAAGTGGTGGTGCAGGTGCATGCTGCAGCCATCAACCCGAGTGATGTCAAGGCTACGCTTGGCATCATGCCGCACGCGGTGTTTCCGCGTACGCCTGGACGTGATTTTGCAGGCCAAATTGTCGCTGGCCCAAGCGCATTGATCGGTAGGATGGTGTGGGGTTCAGGCGGCGATATTGGCATCACCCGAGACGGCAGCCATGCGCGCTATCTGGTGCTGCCCGAACTGGCAGTAAGCCTTGCGCCAGATAACATCAGCATGGATGAAGCGGGGGCTGTAGGGGTACCCTTTGTAACTGCCCTTGAAGGCTTTCGCCGCGTTGGTGGGGTGCAAAAAGGCCAGAACGTGGTGGTGTTCGGTGCCAATGGCAAAGTCGGCCAGGCGGCTGTACAGCTTGCAGCCCGTGCTGGCGGAAAAGTCATAGCCGTGCAGCGCTATGACAAGCTGGAAGGCTTTTCCTGCACACCAGTGGATGTTGTCAATACCAACACGTCAGATCCCACACCGCGGATCATGGAACTCACCAACGGCCGCGGTGCGGATATTGTTTTCAACACGGTAGACGCAACTTATTGGGACTCAGCCCACGCTGTTATGGCCAAAGGCGCTTCCCAGATTTTGATCATCGCCACCAAAGGCAAGACCGCCCCCTTGGACGTGTTCCATTTCTACCGCAACATGCATACTTTTGCCGGCATAGACACACTCGCATTGGACTGCGTGCGCTCCTGCAGACTTCTTGATGGCGTGCGCGTTGGTTTTGAAGACGGCAGCCTGCGGCCCTTTCCCATACTTGCAAACAATGTTCTGGATCTGTCGCAGGCTTTGACGGGTTACCGCAACGTACTTGCTGGCGCACTCCATCGAACTGTGCTTCATCCTTGATAGCTATTAAAAGGTCCACTGCATGAATCTCACTCTTTTTGATCAGGCGCCACCCTACGTTGCGCCCAACCACTTCGACATGCAATGCCTGCGCCTGCAAGGACATGAGGCGGGGCCGTCTCAAGCCCTATGGTTGGGCGTCTCGCAAATCGCACCTGGAGGTCACACCAGTCTGGACGGCTCACCCGTTGAGAAGCACTACGTGGTTTTAGAAGGCGAAGTCACGCTGGTCAGTGAGCTTGACGGTCAGCGGACTGAAGCCATACTGCGGCGTCATGACTCGGCCTGCTTCGCGCCCGGCGAAAAGCGCCAGCTGGTTAATAAGACGGGGGAACCCGCCAGCATTTTGCTGGCAATGCCTTATTCCCCCAAGGCAAACATTCTTCCTGTCCTGCCAACCTCACCATAACGGAGACATTTTCTGAACCGCCGCCACATCATCAGCGCCGCCGCACTCGGTTTTTTTTCGCAAATAGCCCCAGCCCAAACTGGCGATTGGCCCAAGCAACCCATCAAGCTGGTGGTGCCCTTTACAGCGGGAAGCGGAACCGACATCATTGCCCGCACCGTGGCAGAACGGCTGTCCACTGCGCTTGGCCAAACTGTGGTGATTGAAAACAAGCCAGGAGCGGGCGGCACAATCGCGGCCAACCAGGTGGCCAAGTCAACACCTGACGGCTACACCCTGCTGGTTCACTCCTCGGGTCATGTAGTCAACCCGGCCCTGTACCCCAACCTTGGTTATGACACAGTCAAGGATCTGAGCGGCATAACGACCTTGGCCAGCCTGCCCAACCTGCTGGTCGTATCGCCAGCCAAGGGCTACAAAGACGTGAAAGATTTGGTAGCACGCGTCAAGGCCAAACCAGATACGTTCAATTACGGCTCGGCCGGTACTGGCTCGGCGACCCACATCAATGCTGAAAAATTTCGACTGGCAGCCGGCATCACAGCGACGCACATTCCCTTTCGCGGCACACCTGAGGTATTGACGGAAACCATTGGTGGGCGCATTGACTGGTTTTTTGCTCCTATCGTTTCAGCACTGCCACTGGTCAAAGATGGCAAGCTGCAGGCCTTGGCCGTGGGCACGCCCAAACGCTCCGACGATCTGCCTAACGTACCCACAACAACAGAGGCTGGCTTTCCGGGTTCGGAGTACACCTTCTGGGTGGGTATGCTGGCTCCATCCGCCACTCCCAGGCCCATCATCGACAGACTCAACGCAGAGGTGTTAAAAATTTTGGCGCAAAAAGAATTTATAGCCCGTCTGGATGCCTTGGGAGCAGACCCCATGCCTATGAGTCCAGCCGCTTTTGATGCGTTTATAAAGAGCGAAACTGAAGCCGCTGCCAAGCTTGTGCAGGCAGCGGGAATCAAGCCAAATTGAATCTTTTTAGATGGTTGAACAAACCATCTGCTCGCAAGACACCAACTTTTGACCTGATACCCGGATGTCGTGAAGCCATCGCAATTGAGCGCGTTTGCGAACTCATGGGTTCATAGGATATTTAACAGTTTGTACTTGATACAGGATCTGTCAGCCCATTATTTATTGGGCTGATGAGTCTTTTTTTTCTGTCTGCTGTCGTTGTTAAATGATTTGCCTTGCTAACTCAACCCGCATCGCATCAATCACAGCCTTGTAATCCGGCTTGCCAAAAATAGCACTGCCGGCCACAAAAGTATCTGCGCCCGCAGCAGCAACCCGTGCAATGTTGTCGGTTTTGATGCCGCCATCAACCTCGAGCCGAATATCTTTGCCGCATGCATCAATGCGTTTGCGCACGTCTTCAATCTTGCGCAGGGCGCTGTCGATGAATGACTGGCCGCCAAAGCCGGGGTTGACGCTCATGATCAAAATCAGGTCGATGTCGTCAATCACCCAGTCCAGTACATCCAGCGGCGCAGCGGGGTTGAAGACCAGACCTGCCTTGCAGCCTTTACCTTTGATGGCCTGAATGCTGCGATGCACGTGGCCGGATGCGTCGGGGTGAAAGCTGATGAGGTCTGCGCCTGCGTCTGCAAAGGCTGCTGCCAGTGCGTCGACGGGTTGGACCATCAAGTGCACGTCAATCGGCACAGCCGTGCCGTCAGCTTTTTTTGAATGCGGCTTGAGCGCCTGGCAAATCATGGGGCCAAACGTCAGGTTAGGCACGTAATGGTTGTCCATCACGTCAAAGTGGATCCATTCAGCGCCTGCCGCTATCACGGCTTTGACTTCATCACCCAAGCGGGCAAAGTCAGCGGACAAAATGGACGGGGCGATACGGTAGGTGGGCTTGGACATGGTCTTGATATTGGTCTGGATGTTAGCTATGTGCAGATTGTCGCAGCATGTAACGCTAGACTCTGCTGGCAGTTAATATGGCTACCCATTCCTCCTCACATGTCATGCCCCAACAAAAGTATCAATTCAGCTGTGCCGTCGCAGCGCAGTACATCCCCGAGCAGTCAGCCCCTAGCGACAGCATCTACGGCTTTGCGTACACGGTGACGATCACCAACACCGGCCAGGTAGCCGCACAATTGATTTCACGCCATTGGGAGATTGTGGATGCCAATGGCCATGTGGAAGAAGTCAAAGGCCTGGGTGTGGTCGGTCACCAGCCGCTGCTCAAACCCGGTGAGTCGTTTCAATACAGCAGTGGCTCGCGCCTGCGCACGGTCACGGGTGCGATGCATGGCACATACTTTTGTGTGGCTGAAGATGGCGAGCGTTTTGAGGCGCTGATTCCGATGTTTGTGCTTGATGCCAGCGTCAGTGATGGCAACAATCCACCCACGGGCCGCACGCTTCATTAATGAAAGACCTGCGCACACTGCTCGCCCACTTGGATCCGGACGCCAGCCTGGCCGCGCGCCATGTCTGGCTGATTGCACTGTTTGAATGGTTGCGCGGCGATGAAAGCTCGCTAGATGCCAGTCTTTCAAGGCTGCAAACCTTTATCGACGCCGTGCATGCGCAACCTGAGCTGGAGCAGCGCTTGAAAGCCTGGTGGCAAGTGCTGCTGCAGACGGTTGACGTGACCACTTTGCTGGCTGACTTTGGCTTTGCACCGCGCACCGCGTTTGTGAGTGAACTGGCGAACCGCCTGCGCCGCAAGATATTGCCGGGTACACCTGAAACCATTGATGCAGCCGAGTTGTTTGCGCTGGTAGCGCCCACGCGTTTTGATGCGCAGTGGCTGGCAGCCATACCGGATGCGCAGATTGACCAATTGGTTAACCTGCTATCTGGCAATTTACGCACAGACACCCTGATCTGGCAGCACCACCTGATGGACGCGCTGACGTATTGCACGGCGCAAATCCGCGCGACGGGCTTTGCGCCCGAGCTGCGCCTGCGCATGGACAGAGCCAACGACGATGACCGGGCTTTTCACCCGCTGTCTAACGATTTGGCGGAGCTGCGGCAGATCTTTTTTGACCCGGCCCAGGGTGACGAGGAACTGAAAGCAGCGATTGGCAAGCTGCGTACCCGACTGGAAACCTGCCGACAAGCCGCTAACGGCGTGTATGCGCATTTGAATGACAACGGCATCTCGGTAGGTATGGTTTTCATGCTGCGCCAGTTGCGCGAACGCATTGTGCGGGTGCGTGAATTGCTTGACACCCTGACGGCCAGTAACACCGCAGCGGCGGCCATCAAACTGCTCGCACGGCGAGCCGCGATTGGGCAAGACAACAAGAGCGTAGGCGCGCTGATCAGTGCCAACTCCACGCTGCTGTCGGCCAAGATGGCCGAGCGCAGTGCTGAGACGGGTGAGCACTACATCACCCGTGACCGCGCGGCATACAAACAAATGCTGGGCAAGGCGATGGGCGGCGGCGCAGTGACGGCGCTGACCACAGGTTTGAAATTTGCTGTGGTGGGCATTGGCTTGTCGGCTTTCTGGAACGGCTTTGCATCAGGCTTTGTGTATGCGGCCAGCTTTATATTGATTCAGTTGCTGCACCTGACGCTGGCCACCAAGCAGCCCGCCATGACGGCGCCCGCCATGGCATCCAGGCTCAAAGACATTGACTCGGGCGATGCGATTGAAGCCTTTGTGGATGAGGTCACGCACCTGGTGCGCTCGCAGGTTGCAGCGGTGCTGGGCAATGTGTTCATGGTGGTGCCCGCCGTGCTGCTGGTCAATGTGATGATTTTGCTGTTGGCTGGCCGCTCCATGATCAGCCCGCAAGAGGCGATGCATGTGCTGGGCACGCTAACCCTGCTTGGGCCAACGCTTCTGTGGGCTGCGTTCACCGGGCTGATTCTTTTTTCATCCAGCATAATGGCGGGCTGGTTTGAAAACTGGTTTGTGCTGCACCGGCTTGACTCCGCCATTGCCCACAACCCACGCTTTACCAACGCACTGGGTACGCAGCGTGCAGCACGTTGGTCAAGCTTCATGCGGGAAAACATTTCAGGCTTTGCGTCGAATATTTCGCTCGGTTTTATGCTGGGCTTGATCCCGGCATTCACAGGATTTTTTGGTTTTGAACTGGAAGCCCGCCACGTGACCTTGTCAGCCGGGCAACTGGCGGCGGCGGGTGCAGCCTTGGGTTTGGAGGCTTTCAAGCAGCCGCTGATCTGGTGGTGTATCGCGGCGATTCCGCTGATTGGTGCGCTGAATTTATCGGTCAGTTTTTACTGTGCGTTTCGCCTGGCACTGCAAGCGCACAACGTCAGCGGCATTGACAGGGCACGCATCAGCAGTGCCATCTGGGCGCGGTGGCGCAGCCAGCCTGGCAGCTTTTTTGTGCCCGCCAGCCTGTAAGTTTTTTGCAGACAGTTACGACTGTCACGCTGCCCGCCTACACAGACTGGTCATGAACGCCCGTACGCTAAAGGGATGCTCTGCATAACCCCATGCGATGTGTGATAGCGCAGGCTT
>ENA-OFDP01000945-OFDP01000945.1-metagenomes-genome-assembly--contig:-NODE-945-length-12114-cov-3.092794_pt1 | contig 12114 bp, 15 predicted proteins | sample MGYA00153389_OFDP01 | MGnify analysis MGYA00153389 | reverse complement strand
CGATCGAATATGACACGGCGGGCTTCACGTTGGTCAATGCGAGCGTGAACTGGACACCGCTGGCGTCGCGGCCCGAGCTGCGGCTGGGCCTTGCGGCGAACAATCTGTTCGATGCGGAGGCGCGGCGGTCGACCAGCCTGCTCAAGGATTATGCGCCGATCGCGGGGCGCGATGTGCGGGTGACGGCGAGTTTTCGCTATTGAGTGGGCTTGGTCCGTGTCAGCAAAGGTCAGAGGCAGCTACGTTTCGGAAGGAAAAAAGATGCACGCGGGCGAAAAAATATAGTTTATTGCCAGACCGTTAACCACCACCTACCCGACAAATGGGGGGGCGTTCTTTTTTAGGAGTCCCCCCGTGTATCGCACCGCATTCAAACTGGCTGCAGCGTCAGCCCTCGCACTCAGTTCCTCCGCCTTCGCCCAGCAAATTGCTCCGAATGGTCCGGGCAACGCGCAAGGGCCAACGCCGCTGCGCTACTTCGGCACCGGTGGAAGCCGTGTCCAGCAAATCTATTCGTCTAGTTATTTCACCGGACCGCAGACGATCAGCGCGATCAGTTTTCGCGCCTATCCCGGCGGCGCGCCAAGCTTCTTTTCAGGTAACAGCGTAACCGCGTCGAACATCACGATCACTGCCGGCAACAGCAATGCATCGGGCAACGACACCGCCGGATTGGCCAGCGCAACCTTCGCCAACAACGTCTTCAATCCGCAGGTGGTGTATTCGGGACCGCTGACCTTGACGACCGCCGCGACCGGCACAGGTCCACAGCCGTTCGATTATACGATCAATTTCATGAACCCGTTTACTTACAATCCTGCGGCCGGCAGCCTGATCTTCGACTTCCTCATTCCAAGCTCGGCGACAGTGTCGGGAAGCGGTTTCGGCTTCCTCACCTTCGACACCGCGAACACACTTGACGACGGCGCGTTCAGCGTGGTCGACATCAACGACGGCAATGCCACGACGGGCACCCTGTCGACCGCCAGCGCAATCACCCGGTTCACGACGAGCAGCCAAGTCGCCGCCGTCCCCGAACCCTCGACCTGGGCAATGATGCTGATCGGCTTCGGGGGTATCGGCGTTAGCTTGCGACGCCGGCGGCGGTCCCCAATTCGCCAAGCTGCCTGATGAACCAAATAACCTAAATGGTAAAAAAAACTTGACATTGTCACGCTCGTTCGGTACAACTTAGGAACAGTCAAGAATTGCGAGTCGCCGCTGGTTGAGCGGGCGGTGAGGTGGCGGTTCGCAAAGGTGAGGGGCTCGCCCTTCCGACTTCGCTCGTTGAGCGAGGGTCGGAGGGCGGGCCCCTTGCCGTTTGGGTTCAAGGTGAATGAGCGGGGAGAGGATGGGCGTGGCGAGGACCAACAAGCAAAATGCGCCCGGAACGGTGCTGGAGGGCGAGAGCCGGCCGCGCATAATCCGGCAGCGTAAGCCGGCAATCTCCAACAAGCAGCGCAAGCAATTTCTCGATGAACTGGCCGAGACGTGTAACGTTCTGCTGTCGGCCCAGCGGGCGGGATTTCACCCGCAGCGGGCGTATGATTTGAAAGCGCGCGACGCGGACTTCCGTCGCGGCTGGGACAAAGCGCTGGCAATGGGCTTCGCCCAGCTCGAACTGACCATGCTCGAGCGCGCGCTCCACGGCACCGAAACCCCGGTCAAGGCACCGAGCGGCAAGGCGACGACGATGCGCTCCTACAGCGATCGATTGGGGCTGACCCTGCTCAAGATGCACCGCGACGGCGCGGGGATCGCCGAGGCAAGCGAGATGGACCAGGCCGAGCAGGACGAAATCCGGCGGCGGTTGGTGAGCCGGCTCGACCGGTTGAAAGAGCGCGACGAAGGGGTCGGGGTCAAAGGCCGGATCGACGCAATCGTGCTGATCCGCTGGGGGCTCAAACGGGTAAGTGGCAAGCGATGCTGATGGATATCACGCCGCGGCAAATGTCGCGGCTGGCGGCGATGAGCCGGCCCGAGCGAATGGAATGGCTGAAGAAATGCGGCGCCGACGAATTGCTGCTGCTCGACGGATCATTCGAGGCATGGGCCGCCGACGGGCAAATGCCGCCGGTCGCTGGCGGTTGGCGAACCTGGCTGATGATGGCCGGGCGTGGATATGGCAAGACCCGTGCCGGGGCGGAGTGGATCCACCGCATCGCGCTGGGGCCGCCGGTCCGGATCGCGCTGGTCGGGGCGACGATCGAGGAAGCGCGCAACATCATGGTCGAGGGAATGAGCGGCCTGCTGAGCGTTGCGCGGCGAACGCGTACCAAGGTGACGTGGGAGCCGAGCAAGGGCCAGTTGATCTGGCCACGCGGAACCAAGGCTCAACTGTTCTCGGGCGACAATGGCGAGGGGCTGCGCGGGCCGGAACATCATTTCGCGTGGTGCGACGAATTGTCGAAGTGGCGGCAACCTCAGAATAGCTGGGACAATCTGCAACTCGGGCTTCGCGCCGGTGACCATCCGCGGGTGTTGGTGACGACGACCCCCAAGCCGATGCCGCTGCTGACAAACTTGCAGGGTGCCAGCAAGACGGTGGTGACCGGAGGGCGGACGATGGACAATCTGACGCTGCCTGTGGCGTTCATCGAAGCGATGGTCGAAACCTATGGCAAGACGCGGGTCGGGCGGCAGGAACTCAACGGCGAATTGATCGAGGATGTCGAGGGATCGTTGTGGCCGCGGAAGTTGATCGAGAAGTGCCGCAAGACGGTGCCGGCGGCGATCGACCGGATCGTGATCGGGGTCGATCCGCCGGCCGGGGCGGGGCCGGACTGCGATGCGTGCGGGATCGTGGTCGCGGCCAAGGCTGGCGACGAATATTATGTGCTGGCCGACGAGAGCGTCCAGGGGCTGAGCCCCGAGGGCTGGGCACGGGCGGTGGCCAAGGCGGCGGAGAAATGGGATGCCGACCGGATCGTGGCCGAGGCCAATAATGGCGGCGAAATGGTGCGCAGCTGCCTGATCGCGGCGGGAGCGTCGGTGCGGCCCAAATTGGTCCATGCGTCGCGCGGCAAGGTGGCGCGGGCCGAGCCGGTGGCAATTCGGTTCGAGGCTGGCCAGGCGTGGTTCGCGGGGACATTCCCGGCGCTCGAGGATGAGCTGGCGGGGTTGAGCGTGGGCGGACATTATCAAGGCCCGGGACGATCCCCCGACCGCGCCGATGCGATGGTCTGGGCGTTCCACGAACTGGCCGAGGGCAAGACGAGCGTACCGGGAATCCGGCCGCTGTAACGTACGACATTCAGGAGCAATCATGGGAATTTGGTCGGACTGGTTCGGCGCCAAGAGCGCGCCGGCGGGGGAGGGTGCGCATTTGCCGCCGTGGCTGCAGAGCATCGATCGCGAGGCGGGCTATGTGTGCGGCTATGAAGCGCGGCTGCGCGAGGTGTACCGAACCAACCCGGTGGGATTGCGATCGGTGCGGCTGGTGGCGGGCGCGGTCGGCGGGTTGATATTGTTTTCGAACAAGGAGGAAGCGCGCGCGATGGTCGGCGCGCCGGGCCTGCTGGAAGGGATTGCGGCGGCGCTGCTGCTGCACGGCAATGCCTATTGCCGGCTGGTGATGAACAATGCCGGCACCCCGGTGCGGATCGCGCCGATGCGGCCCGAGCAAGTGTCGATCAAGCTCGATTCCAACGGGCATGTCGCGACTTACGAACTGACCAACGGGACGGGGACGTACCGGATCGCGGCGCTCGACCCGTTGGTGCGGCGGCAGGTGGCGCACATCAAGGCGCTCAACCCCGAGGACGATCTGTACGGGCTGGGGTGCCTGGAGGCGGCGACGCCGGCGGCGAGCATCCACAATCGCGCGTCGCTGTGGAACAAGGCATTGCTCGACAATGCGGCGCGGCCGAGCGGTGCGCTGAGCTATGAACCGGCCGACGGGGCGAGCCTGTCGGCGGCGCAATATGAGACGTTGCGAAGTCAGATCGCGGATCATTTCTCGGGCAGCGCCAATGCCGGGCGGCCGTTGCTGCTCGATGGCGGGATGAAGTGGCTGCCGATGGCGCTGACCCCGGCGGACATGGACTTCGTCGCGCTGAAGGAAGCGGCGGCGCGGGACATCGCGCTGGCGTTCGGGGTGCCGCCGGTGCTGGTCGGGCTGCCCGGGGATTCGACTTACTCGAACGCGCGCGAGGCCGGGCGGGCGTTGATGCGCAACACCGTGCTGCCGATGGCGGGGCGGATCCTGGCCGAGCTTGCGACCTTGCTCGACGGGTGGATGCCGGGGGTCCAATTGCGGGTCGATGTCGACCGGATCACCGAGCTGGCCGAGGACCGCGCGACCTTGTGGAGCCAGGTGGTGGCCGCGGACTTCCTGACCCGCGATGAAAAACGTCATCAATTGGGCTTCGACCTGGAGGGGAAACAGTGACGAATGATGCTTTGATGGCGCGATTGATGGCGCAGGCCGAAGGGCGCGGGGTCGATCTGGTGACGCTGCGCGCGATTGTCGAGGAAGCGAGCCAGTCGGGGGCAACGCGGGCGTTGGGCGCGCTGGGACTGGACGATGCGCGGGCGCGGCGCGACATGGACGACTTGCGCGAATTGCTGTCGGCGTGGCGCGACGCCAAGCGCAGCGCGCGGCAGGCGGTGGTCAGCTGGGTGGTGCGGATCTTGCTCGCCGCGCTGCTGATCGGGATTGCGGTCAAGACCGGGCTGACCAATTTGGTGAGCGCATGAGGTTCGCTGGCTATGCGGCGGTGTTCGACCGGCCCGACAATGGCGGCGACGTGGTTCGCGCGGGGGCGTTTGCGGGGACGCTCGGCGCGGTCGGCGATGTGCCATTGCTGTGGCAGCATCGCGCCGGCGAGGAGATCGGCCGGATCGAGCATCTGAGCGAGGATAGTCGGGGCCTCAGGGTGATTGCGTCGCTTGGAGGCGGGGAGACGGCGAAGAAGGCGGAGGAATTGCTGGCGAGTCGCAAGCTCGACGGGCTGAGCTTCGGTTATCGGGTGCGGGAGAGCGCGCAGAAGGACGGGCTGCGCGAGTTGGTTGCGCTCGAGCTGATCGAGATCAGCCTGGTGGCGACGCCGATGCAGAAGCTGGCGCGGGTGCATGCGGTTGAGGGTTGAGTTTATTGCGACAAGGAGCATGCTGACGCGATGAACTTTAATCTCTTCGCCATGTTGATCTTGCTCGTTCAGGCTGGCGCCGCGCCGTCCGACCCGAGTCAGGCGGCAAGGGTCAAGGCGCTTGCCGAGGAACGAGCCGCGGAAGATCGCCGTAATGAGGCGGACCCTTGCCTGCGCCGGGATGGCGACAGTTGGGAACTCCTCCGCTGGCGGGAGTGCCTCAAGCTCGGTCCAGCGATGCGGATGCGCGGGGTCTGGTACTACGGTTTCGAGGAATCCGGGTTCGTCCCAAACGTGCAAACAGTGCCGCTGTTGCGCCGCATGCACGTCAAGTGGCGAGAGCTGGACACGGTTCTGGACGTCGATCTTGAGCAAGTTACGCGAGTCAGGCGGGTCAAGCTCGGCCTGCCTTGCACGACGGCGATCACGATTGATTTCATCGGGCGCGAGGCCGTCCTGCCCGAAGGCAGTAGTGTTCAGCCGACAGCCAACAGGATAATTGCCGTCGACCGGGTGCTGGACGCCCGTCTGGTAGGCATCGTGAGGACTGTTGGCCGCCCCAGACAATGTCCTAAACGCGTGGATTGAAGAAGGCGGGCCCCGGATCACGTCCGGGGGGTGACGATCATGGAAGCCTAAAGGTCGCGATTTTCGCGGCCTTTTTTTGTGTCTTTTTGACGGGAGAAGTGACGATGATGGAAGTGAAAGCGGACAAGCTCGAGGCGTCGTTCGAGGCGATTGAGCGGGATGAGGATGGGGTTGCGGCGCTGAAGCAGGAGCTTGATGCGCTCAAGGGGCGGATCGCGGAGCAGGCGATCGCGACGCAGTTGCCGGCGATCGATGGGGTGAAGTCGGCGGAAGCCAACAGCTTTACCGAGCGGTTCATGCGGCTGGGGATCGAAAGCGGCCTGGAAGCCAAGTCGATCGACAATGCGACGCCGGGCGCGGGTGGGTTCGCAATCCCGCGCGAGATTGACGCCAGGATCGATGCGACGTTGCTGGCGATTTCGCCGATCCGCAAGATCGCCAATGTGGTCAAGGTCGGAAGCTCCAACTATCGCAAGCTGATCGCCAGCGGCGGGTTCGCGTCGGGCTGGGTCGGGACCGAGGCGCTGCGCCCCGAGACGACGTCGCCGGTGTATAGCGAAGTCATCCCGCCGTCGGGCGATTTGTACGCCAATCCGGCGGCATCGCAGCACATGCTCGACGATGCGATGTTCGACGTCGGTGCGTGGCTGGCGCATGAAGTGGGCAATGAATTCGCCCGCGCCGAGGGTGCCGCGTTCATCAAGGGCACCGGGGTCAGCCAGCCGATGGGCTTCCTGACCTCGCCAAGCACGGCGGTGGTCGATTCGGCGCGACCGATGGGGACGTTGCAGTTCATCGGCACGGGCGTGTCGGGCGGCTTTCCCGCCGCCAATCCGGCGGACCGGCTGGTCGATCTGGTGCAAACCTTGCGCCAACCGTACCGCCAGGGCGCGGTGTTCGTGATGAACAGCGCAACGGCGGCACAGATCCGCAAGTTCAAGACGACCGACAATGCGTTCATCTGGCAGCCCGGACTGATGGGCGGACAGCCGGCGACGTTGCTCGGCTATCCGGTGATCGAGGCCGAAGACATGCCCGATGTCGCGGCATCAAGCCTGTCGGTGGCGTTCGGCAATTTCAACGCCGGCTACACCATCACGGAGCGCAACGAGACGAGCATCCTGCGCGATCCGTACACCAAGAAACCGTACGTCTATTTCTATGCGACGAAGCGGGTCGGCGGGATGGTGGTGAACTCCGAAGCGATCAAATTGCTCAAGTTCATCTGATCGATCGAACGAACTGACGTCACTCCCCCTGGGGCGGGCCGCATCACCATGCGGTCCGCCCTTTTTCATTCCCCGCTGATTTTCACGGAGCCAATCGGACATGCCATTCACGCCGAAATTCGTCGACATGGTGCGCAACGTCACGTCGAGCACAGGGACTGGCGCGATCGCGCTGGGATCGGCCGTCAGCGGCTTCACCAGCCTGGGTGACGCGGTCGCGACGGGCGAACAATTTTATTATTGCATCCAGGGCGTCGACAAGCCCGCCGAGCGCGAGGTCGGGCGCGGGACGATGCAAGCCAATGGCAGCATCGCGCGCCAGCCGATCGGCGGCCCGGCGACCAACTTCACCAGCGGGATCAAGACGATTGCACTGGTCACCGCAGCCGAATGGTTTGCCAAGGTCGAGGCCGGGGCGAGCACCGGCGCGTCGAACCTGGTCGCTGCCGGGCTGACCGAACTGGGGACATTGCCGACGTCGGCGGGGGCGGCGGCGTTGCTTACGGCCAAGGGCCGCGAGGGAATGTTCGTGTTCGACGCTAGCAACCTGTCGGCCAAGGTCAGCGCCGACACGCGTAAGGGGATTTACGTCGCCCCTGCGGTGGCGCCGACGGGAGCGAGCGGGGCATGGGTGCGGTCGTTTGACGGGCCGGTGCAGCTCGAGTGGTTCGGGCCGGTCGGCGACTTCGTGACCGATGATTTGCCGGCGTTCCAGGCGGCGCATGACGTCATCAAGGCGCGGTCGATCGGCGGTGGTTTTCCAGGCGCTGGCGAACTCGACCTTGGGCCGGGGCGATTTTATCTGTCGGCGACATTGAACGTGCATTGCTGCCTGCAGATCAAGGGCGCCGGATCGGCGCAGCCTTATGGCGGGGCGACGATCCTGCGGTTCGCCAAGAATGTGAACGGGATCGTGCTCAACCACGGCAATACGCATGGCGATACTATCGGCACGCAGGGATCGGCGGAAGGATCGACGCTCGAGGGCGTGCAATTGTGGGGCGGCAACGTCAACGTTTCGAACGCCGGCGCGGTGGCGAGTTATACCGCCGGGGATTCGACCAGCGGGCATGGCGTGCGGATCCGCGGGGCGTTCATCGAATGCCGCGATGTGGCGAGCTATTTTTTCGGTGGCGACGGGTTCAACATCGTCTCCACCGCGGGATCGGGCGGGGCGACCGAGGGGAATGCCAACAGTTTCGGGCTGACCCGATGCCAGGCGCAATTCAATCGCGGCAATGGCGTGGTGGTCGCGGGAACCGACGCCAATGCCGGGCGGGTCGACTTTTGCTCGTCAATTTCGAACGGCGGGGCCGGGGTCCTCGACTATAGCTTTCTCGGCAATACCTACAATGCCTGCCATGTTCGCGACTGCGGGGTTGACGACCCCACCACGGCGGGGACGGGGACTGGCGGGCCGACCGGGACATGCCAATATCCGGCCGCATCGGGGATTTATTATTACGTCGTTGCGGGTCAGGAAGCGGCGGCATCGACCACCGTGCCGGGCACCAATGTCGCGGTGTGGCGGACGTTCGTCGGGCATCCTTATTGCAAGATTTGGGTGAGCGGGATGACGTGGGTCAACCCGAGTCCTTACGGGACCAACCCGGGCAATGTGAACGGCCGCAACGTGTTCACCGGCTGCTATGCCGAAAGCGCCCAGGCGCCGTGCCAGGCAACCTATCCGAGCTTGTTCATCGGCGGGCTGCTCGACGAGGTGAAGGTGGTCGGATCGGCGACCTGGATGCAGGGCACTGCGGGGGGCGGGATTGGCGCCGGCGAGTTCGTCGCAGTCAACCCGAACGACAACCAGAATTCGACGCGGTTCGGCAATCCCGATGGCAATGTCATCTTCGAGCATCAGCGCGGGACGACGGTCGCCAAGCTGCGCGGGCGGAGCGACTTTTACGGCAAGAAAGCGATCGACCTGCTGCTCAACAACAGCTTCCAGGCGTTCAACATCGGACTCGAGCCGACGCATCCTTATGGCTATGGATCGTTCACCATCGGCCGACTGTTTGTCGGACGCGGTGATGTCGAAGGCGCGATCCAGCTCGGCACGCTCAACGCGGTCGCCGACATCAATGGCCAGGCGGTGGCGGCGGGGGCGACGTTCCTCAAGACCGGACCGGCGGCGGGGGCCGCGGCGGGCTGGGTATGCATTAGCGGCGGGACGGTGGGATCGGGCGCGGTGTTCGCCGATTTGCCGCCGCTCGGGCTTGCGGCAGCCAGTGCGGCTGAACTGCGCGGCGGGGTGGCTGGCAACCGTTTCGTATCGCCAGCCAATTTGTTTGCGGCGGCAGCCCCCTTGGTGCTGACCGACGGCGCGACGGTGACGATCGACGGCGACACGGGATTCAATTTCAACCTGACGCTGGGCGGCAACCGAACGCTCGCAAACCCGACCAACATGAAGCCCGGCCAGTCGGGGCGGATCCGGATCAAGCAGGACGCCACCGGCTCCCGGACGCTGGCATTTGGCGCGAACTGGTTGTTCCCCGGGGGCACCGATCCCGTGCTGAGCACCGCCGCCAATGCGATCGACGTGATCGCCTATTTCGTCGGCACGGGAACCGAGATCGAGGCGACTGTCGTCAAGGCGCTGGCATGATGATTGTGTTTCCAAGCCCGCTGTTTGCCAAGGCCGATGGGCCGCCGCCAGTGGTCGGGCCGATCGACCCGGCGAGCCTGTTCACCGGCGGAATGAAGGGCGCCTATTATAACTTTACCGACGGGGCGAGCCTGGCAGTCAATGCTGACGGGAGCGGCGGCACGCCGGCCATCGGCGCGGCCTGTCGATCGGTGCTCGACAAGAGCGGCAATGGCAATCGGCTGCGCAATACCGTCAGCAGCGTCACTCGGCGGGCGACCGGAATCGACACCAGCGGGACCAATTACGGCTTGTTCAACTTTGCTGGATTCGGTGACTGGCCGACGATCCCGCAGCCGTTCGAGATCATTGCCTGTATCGATCAACTGGCGTTCAACGGGACCGACAGCCGGATCTTGTCTGCGGGGACCAACACGCCGTGGTTTTTGCTGCAGGGATCGTCGAGCGGCAAAGTGCGGTTCTACGATTCAATCTATGGACCCGAGGTCAATCCGGGGTTGAACAGCGAGGCTGTGATCGACGGTTATTGCTTTGGCGCTGAAACGATTGTGGCGTTGAACGGTGGAACGCCGATTGCGGGCAATGGCAACGGTCAGCCGCTCAACGGCATGTTCCTGGGATCTGACCCGGGGGGCAATGCGCCCGCGCAAACCCGCTTCAAGCACCTGCTGGCGATCGGTCGTGCGCTGACCGCGGCGGAACGCGCCGGGGTAGTGCTGTGGATGCAGGCGTGATCGCAGTCACCAACCATCATGGGAGCGACGGGGCATGAGCATAAGCAGGCACGCGATCGGCGAAGCAGCGATCGGGCAGAGCGAGACCCAGACCATCCGATCGAAGCTCGCCTTGCGGCGAACCTATGTCGCGCTGGCCGATGCGCGAGCCATCCCCGAACCGCGCTGATCACCATTTTATCCAAGCGAGAAAGCAATGACATTTTTGCTGAAACATCCCGATGCGACGCTCGATTATGCGGTCGATTGGGGGAGTGAATATCTGTCGGGCGAAACGCTCGCGACGAGCGGGTGGACGGTCGAGCCGGTCGAGACAGGAGGGCTAACTCTCGCGAGCAGCGCGTTCGACCTGCTGATTGCGACCGCGACGGTGAGCGGCGGCAAGAAGTCGAAAATATACCGGCTGACCAACCATGTCACGACCACCACCGGGCGCGACGACAGCCGGTCAATCATGCTTCGCGTGGAGAAACGCTGATGATCCGGAGCGATGCGGCCGAGCCGCCGGTCAGCCTGGCCGAAGCCCAAGCCTATGTGCGGGTCGAGACTGGCGAAGAAGAAGCGATACTGGCGGGATTGCTGCGTAGCGCAAGCGCGATGTGCGAGCAGTTCATCGGCCAGGCATTGGTGGCGCGACAATTCGACGAGACGTTGCGCGTGTCGGGGCAATGGGTCCGGCTGGGGGTAACGCCGTTGGTGTCGATCACGTCGGTGACGAGCATCGGCGAGGGTGCGGTCGAGACGGTACTTGCGGCGAGCGAATATGCGATCGATATCGACGCATCAGGCGACGGCTGGGTGCGGTTGCCGAGCAAGTCGTCGGTGGTGCGCGTGAGCGGCATTGCGGGGATGGCGAGCGACGGAAACGCGATACCCGAGCCATTGCGGCAGGGGATCGTGCGGCTGACCGCCTATCTGTTCAATGCGCGCGACGGGAGCGGTGGCGAGCCACCGGCGGCGGTGACGGCGCTGGTCGGTGAAATCTGCGGCGCCAGCGGGCATATCGCCGGATGAGGTTTTCATGAACGGCGTTGGCATGAGCGAGTTTGCAGGGACTTTGCGCGAGCGGATCGTCATCGAACGGCCGAGCGTGGCGCGCTCCGCAATGGGGCTGCAGGTCGCGGGCTGGGAGGAAGTGGCGCGCTGCCTGGCGGCGGTCGAGCCTGACGGCGCGGGCAACGAACGCGAGGCGCAGGCGCTAAGCGCGATGCCGCGGTTCAAGGTCTCGATCCGGCTGCGCGAGGACGTGGCGATCGACCAGCGGATCCGCTGGGGCATGCGGCTGCTGATGATCCGCCAAATGATCGCCGACCCGCGCTTTGGCGACCGGATCGTGATGCGGTGCGAGGAGGTACGGCAATGAGCGTCGGGGACAATTGGCTGGGCCAGGGCGAGCGCGCGGCAAGCGACCGGGCCGGGCGGATGCTCGATGGGGTCGAGCGCGACGTGCGCGCGGTGCTGCCCGGGGCGACGATGACGCGCGGGGCAGATGAGGTTCGGGTCGGCGCGGTCGGGTTGCTGCAGAAGTGGCAGGCCGACCCGGCGCTTCGCTTCCTGCTGAGGAGCGCGAAATGAGCGCGGGCGGGGCGTTGCAGGCAATGCTCGCGGCGCGGCTTGGCGCATTGGCGGAATTGACCGGAGTCTATGACGGGCCACCGGCGCGCGCGGCCTATCCGTATGTTGTGATCGATGCCGGCAACGAAAGCGACTGGAGCCACAAGAATGGCACCGGGCGCGAAGTGCTGGTGGCGCTGACCTTGTGGGACGAACAGCCGGTGCGGCTGCAGGCGCTGGCCGGTGGACCGAAAACAGAGGTGATTGAAGAGGTCAACGCGTCGCTTAAACCCTGACCCCAAAAA
>ENA-OFDP01000942-OFDP01000942.1-metagenomes-genome-assembly--contig:-NODE-942-length-12125-cov-27.182850_pt1 | contig 12125 bp, 10 predicted proteins | sample MGYA00153389_OFDP01 | MGnify analysis MGYA00153389 | reverse complement strand
CAGTAAACTCGATTCGGTACATTTTTTGCAGATATTGTGAATGAGAAGCTTTAACGGGAGCGGGGTCAATATTAGTAGTGAAAGAGATATCAGAAAATAAATCCCAGCCATGAATCATTGCTCGTTTAACCCAACTCCAGCCAATTTTCAAGTAACTAGAACCACGAAACCAATGTGGGTCAACAAGACGACGCTGACCAGTCACAACAACTTGAACACCAGTGGCGGTCAAAAACAAAGTAGTCATCGCCATCACCAGACACAGCCGAGATAAAGCTGGAACAGAACGCAGCTTCGAGTTTTCCAAGTTAAAGCCAGACGACTTATCATCTTTGAAATTCTCTTCAATTGTAAACCGCAAGCCATATTCTCGAAAAGTTTGGAGGGTAGTCGGTTCAGTGCTGAGAATGTACCATTTTTCGCCGGATGTTTCTTCCCAACCGATGGCCAGATGGACATTGGTGAGAGAATTATGTTTATGGATTTGAACATTGTGGATGAGTTGAGCCGAGCCGAGTGTCAACGGAAATTGACTGACTCGCTGCCAACCATGACGGGGATGTCGCAGCCAAAAATTACCCTTAATAAGCGAGCTTTTCGGGGGAAGCTTCCCCCGAAAACGTCGCGCCCGAATTCGACACTGCCAACCCAATTGTCTGACATAACGGACTAGTTGCGCATCGGCAAACCCTCTGTCTGCCAGCAGCACTATCTTTGGCTGACTGGGTAGCAGTTTTGCGACTCGTTTGAGTAAGTCTTGATAAGTCTCTAATTTAACGCTGCTACTTTTGTGCTTAATCACTCTCCAGCCGACTGGAATTGCTCTACCCAGATGTACCACGCAGATCCGAATCAAGCAATATTCATCCCACAACATACTGGTATCAAACGTCAGATATATTTCTGGGTCACTCCAGTTAGCAAATACTGCTTTGACGATTGGGCTGTACAATTTGGCTGGATTAATCCGTGGATTGTTGACCCATCTTGATAGTCGCTTCTGAGTGCTTTGGGCAATTTTTGCCTTGGTCTGGATATAATCTATCCATTTAGTCAGATTCACACTGCCTTCGCCAATTAAGCCCACTATCATCCAACACATCACTCCTAAATGTCGAATGTCTGCCCATTCACTATATTGACTCCCAAACTTAATTAATTGATGATGAAGACGAGAGGGTGTTTCGAGCATTTCGAGCTGTGCTGCTTTTTTGGATAAAAACAGGTTAACAGTTTTCCCTCTCTTTTCTCCCTAAACCTATTGCTCGTAAGCTTTTACTCAAATTATTACGGACTTTTGTCCGTCAATCAGGGTGTACCCTCAGATATAGCAGTGAATACTCCTTGGTCGATAACTCCAGATTTAAGCCAAGCTGCAATTTGCCGCCTAACTTTTCCCTGTATTCCCAACCGTGTGAGTAATTCTTGGTGGTTGATGCGGTCGAAGCATTGAGCTATATCTGCATCTAGTACATATTTAGCTTTGCTTACAAGACAGTTTTTAATCTGCTTGATTGCATCATGACACGAACGTCCCAGTCTAAAGCCGTAACTGTTGGGTTCAAATTTTGATTCCCATTCCGGCTCAAGAGCAGCTTTCACTAAACTCGGGGTGTGGCGTGCGCCGCGCACAAAAGCTTGGGGTGCTCCTACTCTTGGGTCTACCGACGCTTACGAATTTTTATAGGTAGTGCTAACTTCTTACCATCCTTATCTAATGTTGTGGGCAAAGGTTTCCCACCATTAAAGTAAGCTTCGATCACCTTTAGTACCATCGGCGCAGCAGTTTTACCACCGCCTCCACCCGTATGTTCGCCAAATGCGACAACGACAATTTCGGGTTTGTCCGCAGGTGCATAGGAACCAAACCACACATGAGAGGGGCCAGGGGGTGCTTCGGCGGTGCCACTTTTCCCCGCAGCTTTGGGAATTGTCTCTGAGTTCATCACCGCACCCGTACCGCCATCTACCACTTCACGTAGACCTTTACGGATAGTTGCGATTGTGCTTGGTTTGAGATTCATCGATTGTCGCCATTCTCTTTTTACCGGATCTTTGACTAAATGAGGTTGGACGTGATAACCACCATTAGCTGGAACGGCAAACATCCCCAGCACCTGAAGCGGCGTAGCTTGGAGAAAACCTTGACCGATCGACATATTAATCGTATCGCCGATCGACCACTGCATCTTATAATTTTTTTGCTTCCAGGTATCATCTGCAACTAAACCCTTCGCCTCTTCTGGTAGTTCGATTCCCGTTCTTTTGCCAAATCCATATTTGCGCGTCCAATCAATCAATATCGGCCCACCTACGCGCTGTCCGACTTGATAGAAGAAAGTATCGCTACTCCATTTGAGGGCACCAGGAAAGCCTAGTGGCCCAAATCCAGCGTGATTCCAATCGGCAAAGGTAAAGCCACCAATTCGTAACGATGGGTAAGTTTGCAGAATGGTATCGGGCTTAAATTTTCCAGATTCTAAGGCGGCGGTAGTCGTGACAATTTTGAACGTACTCGCAGGTGGAAAGGGACTCAGAGCGCGATTGACAAAGGGGTGATCTTGCCCTTGTAGTTGCTTCCACACTGCTGGAGAAATCCGCCCAGAGAGGGAATTTGGATCGAAAGCAGGGCGACTAGCCATCGCTAAAATTTCGCCAGTTCTGGGGTCCATTGCCACGATTGCGGCTTTATTCTTACCGATGGCATCTTCAGCAACTTTTTGAAGTTCGAGATCGATGGTGATGGTCACATCTTGCCCTGATTTAGAGACTTTTTGTCCCAAAAATTGCTGTAATCTACCTGCTCCATCTACTTCTACTTGGGTACCACCCCACTCGCCGCGCAACTGAGATTCTAGGGTCGATTCTAAGCCCATTTTGCCAGTGACATCTCCCAGTCGGTAACCTTGAGAGCGACGTTTGTTGAGTTCGCGCTCGTTCATTTCCCCCGTGTAGCCGAGGACGTGAGCGGCAAGTTGACCGCCAGGATAATATCGGACTGATTCCATATCGACATCGATACCTTCTTTGTCAGCACCATACTCTCGCAGTCTGGTAATCTGTGCTTCGGTGAGGTCGCGAACGATCCTCACCCGATTGGTAGAATTTGTGGTCACGCCTGTAAGTTTAGCTTGAATTAGTTGCTCGTCCAGATCCAAAATTTCGGCAATCCGGCGGCGAGTATTGAGCCAATTTTCTCGTTTAGTAGCTAGGGGCCAAATAAAAATTGAGTGAGACAACTTATTTCCGGCGAGGAGTCTTCCTTTGCGATCGTAAATATTACCGCGAACGGGTGGCTTGGCAACGGTTCTGACTCGGTTAGTTTCCGCAATTTGACGATTTTTTGTACCTTGACTTAACTGTAAATAACACAGCCGCGAACCAATCCCACCGATTAAACCCAGCCCAATAATTGCCATTAATACCCAAGCTTGATTGCCCTGTCCAACAGTTCTGGTTTTGTTATAGAAACCAGCCGCATTGTCAATACCGGATCGATCGCTAGAGAAGTTGTCTGAGAACCGATTCTGCATAAAATTAAGTTAGGCTTGAGAGGTTGAACTTGTCAACGGCGATTTGTTGGTGGGCAATCCGATAGTTGGCATCTTAGCCGATTTTGGTCATTTGTTTGAGTGGGGGATACCGCACTAAATTTGTGACATCGAGATCTAGCCGTCGGAGCGAATTTGAGGAAACCTGTATGTGATGACTGACTCACTTTGTCAATTTAGCACCAGTATGCGATTGTCTCAAGTAGGTTGAGCACATTTATTGTACCCATTGTTGAATTAAAGCCATTCATGAGATCGAAAATCTGGGCTGTTGCTGTCAGCCCAACATTCTCAACCTTTACTCGTTCAATTGGATTACAAAGTAAGAATCTGGTTGTGGTCAAATAGATGTCTATAGTTACAACAAATTCACCTCCCAGTGCGATCTGTTATACCTTGTTGTAACACGAAAGTCTGTCGCTTATATTACTCCGGCAACGATATTAATCGATATCGCCAAAATCGTAGTATTGAAAAAGAATGATAAAATACCGTGCATTAAGCTCAACCGCCTCATCTGTCGAGAGGTAACGCTGATATCTGACACTTGACTAGTCATGCCAATTACAAAAGAGAAGTATAAAAAATCCCAATAATCTGGCTCTAATTCGCCAGGAAAGTTTAAACCTGCCGATTGACGTTCTTCAAGTGTCCGATCTCCCTCATAGTAAACATGAGCGTAGTGCTGAGTAAAAATAGTGTGCACTAACAGCCACGAGCCAATAATTGTGGCGATAGATATTCCCAGGTGCATGACCAAAATTGGAGCTGATATCCCTTTCTCATGGGGGATTAAAGCAACAGCTACAAGACTGATACAGGCAGTCACCAGAATCAAGCTCAAAATCGTATAACGTCCTTCATCCTCTTGGAGAGCGGATCGTTGCATCATTTCTGGAGTAGCACGCAACATTAATCGCCACGTCAAACCCAGAAAGGAAATCATCACCACATCCCAAACACACAGAATGCGAGTTGCCCAATAAATCCACTGCGGCAAAAATATCGCCACTATTCCCGCACACAGTAGAGATATCAACAGACGGGGCTGGATTCTAAATTTGTGAGGAAGTCTGTTGTTTGAGATGGATTTCATTTGATTACAAGCGCATTAGTTGTGAGTGTAGTATTCCCCTACGGAATCTACCATTATCGCAACTAATTGTAGCGATCTCAGACAAATTTTGAGCCTCGGTCTTGCTAAATTACTGCCTAAATTACCCGATCTTCAGCCATGTCCGAACTCCGAGAGATAGAGCGATTTTGCTTCTGGCTTTCGGCTAATTCTTCTACATCAAAATCTAAGATATCGAGATCCAAGAGGTCTGCTAGCTCAAAATCCGTAGTTGTAGTCGATCTCGTGATAACTTCTTCTATTTCTGGTTCACTCTCATCAAAAGTTAATGAGTCCATATTAAAGGATAAAACCAGATACGCCCCATTCATGAACATTAAGGCGATGGCGCATGCGATCGTCTGCATCTAAACCTCCAAGCCAGCCAATTTAAAGACTTTCACAGTATTTACCCGATCGCTCAGATACTGATGTCATTAGCCGATATATCTAGTATAAATTAGACGATCGAATGTTATATCCTTCATCAGACAGACTTTGGATCTGGATTTTCATCAAATAGGAGCGATCTTACTGTCAAATTGTCGATCGTGTTTCCACCGCTCAAATCAATGTGGGTATTTAAAACCAACCTTGTTGCTAGAGATCTTGTCTCCAAAAGACAAAGTTTTCCAGTGATGACGATCGACACATAACTTATTCTTCCTTCCGGTCGTAATGACGACAATCTTGACAGAGACCATCTGGATTTACAGCACAGCGAATGTAAGGCGATCTGGCGTTGTAACTACAACTCAGATCGCCAATTACATAGCCGACACCCTCAATGTACTGCTCTTCAGGATCGCGAGAGATCCGTTTATATCGTCGATGAGAGCTAGAATCTGTTGCTGTCAGCCGCCGATTGCGTGCTTGCAGCCGCTGGCTATAACTTAGCCACGAGCAAGTCAGCAGTAGGACAGTAACGATCGCAATAGCTATTAGTGTGTGGAGCACGCATTGCACCTCAATTCATAAATACTATGATAACCTGCTAATTTGAGTAGAAAACACTACTTTTATTAAATATTAAGAAAAAAAGAATTTTTCTTGGTTGATACCGATTTTATCCGGTAGTCTTGAAATTTGAAGCTGACTGAATCTCTAGTTTAAATTCCCAGACTCAAATATCTTAATGGGTCGGATTACTATCGTCAATAGCTACGCGTTTAGTCGCAAATATCCGCTCGATCGCATCTTCTACTACTTTGTCGGGTGTGGATGCTCCTGATGTGACTCCTACCACTATTTTGCCTGCGGGAAGCCAATTTTTAGTGATTTCTAATTCTTGAGATAGGGGTTTGTGTTCGATCTGATTATCAGCCAAAATACGGATGTCACTGTCGATATGATACGAAGGAATTTGATGCTCGATCGAGATTTCCTGAAGATGTGTGGTATTGGATGAGTTATAGCCGCCAATCACGACCATCAGGTCGAGAGGTTCATCTACTAATTTAAACATAGCATCTTGACGTTCCTGGGTGGCATCACAGATGGTATTAAAGCTTTGGAAATGCTCGTTCAATTCAGCGGTGTTATACTTTTTCATCATCGTCCGCTCGAATAGTTTGCCGATGGCTTCAGTTTCAGTCTTGAGCATGGTAGTCTGATTGGCAATTCCGACTCTTTCTAGATCCACATCTGGATCGAAGCCGACGGAATAAGCATTACTAAACTTGGCTAAAAATTCAGTTCGACGATGACTTTTATCTGCTGGAGTATCACCATTACTGAGGATATAGTCAGCCACATAGTTAGCTTCTGACATATTTAAGATGACTAAATACTTATCAGCAAAGGAACTAGTGGCAACAGTTTCTTCATGTTTGTATTGACCGTGAATAATCGAAGTATAGTCTTTCTTCTTGTGTTTCTCGATCGTGTTCCAGACCTTAGATACCCACGGACAGGTCGTATCGACGATCGTACATCCTTTATCATTAAGTAGCTGCATTTCTTGAACGCTAGCACCAAATGCAGGTAAGATCACGACATCGCCACGATCGATAATATCAAAATTTTTACTACCGTTTTCTACTTGAATAAAATTGACTTTCATATCTCGCAATCGTTGATTGACAGAAGGGTTATGAATGATTTCATTCGTGATCCAAATTTGCTCGGTGGGAAAATGTTGGCGGGTTTCATAGGCGATCGCCACAGCTCTTTCCACACCCCAACAAAAGCCAAAAGATTCAGCTAATCTAATCGTCACATCACCGCGAGTGAGAGTGTAGTTTCGATCGCGAATTTCTTGGATCAGATCGCTTTGATATTCTGATTCTAGAACAACTGCAACATCGGCTTGATGTCCAAATCCTTTGCGATGATAGTTGTCTGAGTTGTTGAGCGATCTTTTAAAAGCTTTGGTATCCATGAGTTAGTAGCTAGTGGCTCGTTAATAGCATTATATCTAAGTCGGCTGCTTCCCTCTCTAAATCCTGGAGATCTCCCCGATCGATCCCGTGGGGTGAAGCCAGACAGTACAGAGTAAAACGGGTGTTAATAGGGATCTGTAGGTATAAAGTCAGGCTAGTGAGATTGCATCGATGTGCGATCGATTGTTATCCTAAATGTAAAGAACTGTAAAGCAAGTAAGTTGCACTGGGTAGGGCATCGATTATGACAACAGCACTACGAGTAGATCGAGTAACGCCAGGTGGGGACGAGCCGACACGATTTGACCCGCTCGAGTCATGGTATCCGGTATTCTATATTGAGGATCTAGATAAACTCAAACCCACACCATTTACACTACTCGATCGAGATCTAGTCATCTGGTGGGATACTCCAGCTCAAGCATGGAGAGCATTTGACGATCGATGTCCCCATCGTTTAGCCAGACTGTCTGAAGGGAGAATAGCTGAAGATGGCTTACTCGAATGTCCCTATCATGGTTGGGCATTTACAGGTAGTGGTACTTGCGATCGGATTCCCCAACAATTACCCGATGCTAAAGCCGAAACATCCCGTCGTGCTTGCGTAAAATCATTGCCAACTGTGGTAGAGCAAGGATTGTTATTTATCTACCCAGGTACGCCCACAATCGCCGAGCAGACCCCAGTCCCGCTGATTCCGGTACCGATAGTGGACGGGAAACCAACCGATGGCTGGGTGATGTTAAATACCTTTCGCGATTTACCATATGATGCCCTAACTTTATTGGAAAATGTCCTCGATCCGAGTCATTTACCATTTACTCATCACAATAGCGTTGGCAAGCGATCGAATGCTAGTCCGGTAGAATTAGAAGTCACTTCATCAAATAAATCTGGATTTACAGGTACTTGGGCAGAGGGGCCACGCAAGGGTACACTAGGCAGACAGAATACCACTTTTATCGCACCATGTTTGATGTGGCATGAGCTAACATCCAAGCAATTAGGCGAGACAATTACGGTGGTTTATGCTACGCCGACGCGCAAGGGTGAATGTCGGGTTTTTGCCAGATTCCCATTCAAATTCGCTAGCAAAATTCCCGCATTTTTTATTAAATCTACGCCTCAATGGTATTCGCACATTAGTAATAATGCGATTCTTGAAGACGATCAAATATTTCTGCACTACCAGGAACGATATTTAGCCAAAAGTGGTGGTAGCGAGAATTTTAGTCAGATATTTTATCTACCCACAAAAGCTGATACCTTCGTGTTTGAGTATCATCAGTGGCTGAATAATTTTCAAGCCGATCCTTTCCCAGGGCAAACATTTGAGCCAGCCTTATCTACAGAGCAACTACTCGATCGCTATCACAGTCATACCAAAGATTGTCACAGTTGCAATACTGCCTGGAAAAATCTTAAAACTGCTCAACAGGCGATTGTTGTTATTTCCCTCATCGCCTGGATCGGTACGACAATTTTAGCTCTAGTTGGCGGTGAAAATGCCCTAAATCCAGCCTTAATCTCGATCGGAATAGTGGTAGTTGGGGCGATCGCTTGGGGGGTCTGCGATCGGCTGCTAGTCAAGCTAGAGCGCGGGGAACGGATTCCTGCCCGCAATCGGAAGTAGATATGAAGAAACCCGACTTCTATTAGAAGTCAGTTGATGTAGGGTGTGTTGGGCTGCTGCCGTAACGCACCAATATTTAATACCAAGGATCTGATTTAGGATTGCTATATGAAGAAACCCGACTTCTAATAGAAGTCGGGTTTCTGTCAGCACTAATCAACTTTGACGGCTTTTACGTCAACTGGAGCATCTTCAACAGTTGTCGGTTGTTTATCGGCTCTAACATTTTGGGACTGCAATTTTTCTTTGGCAATTTGTGATACTTCGGCGATTAACAAAGAGATGATAATACCATCATCGAGCCAACCAATTATTGGGAAAACATCGGGAGAAATATCGATCGGACTAACAAGATATAGCAGAGATCCAGCTACTACCCACCACCGATATTTAGGATTACGTAGCAAATCTCGATACCAGTTATAAATCGCTTGGATGGAAAAGTTCATGTTGGTTTCCTTGAGCTATTTCTGAGCTATTTACATCATCTCAGATTCCTAAAAATTTGATAGGTGTGGAAAACTGATATTTTTGTCGTGTCGTCCACACCTGTTTAGGCTTTAGGCTTTAGGCTTTAGGCTTTAGGGTAGAGGGTAGAGGGTAGAGGGTAGGGTGGGCAACGCCAGCCCTTTCAATGTGTAAATTTAGGCGTTGCCGATCTAAGGTCTGATACTGGATTTGTAAAACCCATCTTTCTCCCAGTCCCCCAGTCCCCAACCCCCCTAAGGATGCGGTGGAGGCTCTACTCTAATTGTTTAAGTTGCAAGTTTGCGGGCTTCTTTAATCATGGTAATCAGAACTTGGTGAGCGTCTTCGGAATCTGTCAATTCTCGATCGAATGGAATCCGCAAACTGACGGTACTACCATCGACTTGAGCGGTAAGATCCATCCCTAAGGGATCGATCGCACTCATAGCGGCTGTCTGGGCGGCTGGGGACTTACCGTAGACATGGGCGTAAGTGAGTACTGCTGCGGCATGATCGTCATTCATGTGTTTGCAGATGCGATCGCTAATTTCTGGAGTAATTGGATCTGCCATAGTGAGTTTGTGGATTGACTAAAAAATATACCTCGATCGTACCTCAAACCGATCGAGATCGTGACGATACAGATAAACTCTAGCGGTTTTTAAAAATTAATAGCCTCTAAATGGCGAGATTGCGTCCCTAGCTCGATCGTCCTCGCTGCTCCATGAGAGCAATGAGTCAACGAAAAACAGATTCATACCTGGGGCTTAATTGCTGAGGATCGGGTCTAACATAAGAAAGAGTGCAAAAGTTAGCCGAACACATGAAGAGTACTTCTCATCCCCTGCAACGATTATTAGCTTATGGACAACAGTATCGCGGACGAACTTGGCAAGCAGCAATTTCATCAGTATTCAATAAACTATGTGATGTTGCTCCAGAAATTTTAATTGGGGTTGCTGTCGATGTTGTCGTCAAAAAGCAAGATTCATTCCTTGCAACATTAGGTATTCAGAATGTCGAGCAGCAACTAATAATTCTGACGATTATTACCGTTGTCGTTTGGGTGTTAGAATCTCTCTCTCAATATGTCTATACCAATCTCTGGCGCAATCTCTCCCAAAAAATTCAGCATAATCTGAGACTCGATGCCTACGGACATATTCAACAGTTAGATCTGGCTTACTTTGAAAACCAAAGTACTGGCAATCTGATGGCAATTCTGGGCGATGATATCAATCAACTAGAGAGATTTTTAGATATTGGGGCTAACGAAATTATTCAAGTAGTTACTAATGCGATCGTTATTGGTGGCGTATTTTTTGTGCTAGCACCATCACTGGCTTGGTGGTCGATCGTCCCGATTCCGATTATTATTATCGGCTCGATTTGGTTTCAAAAGAAACTTGCACCTTATTATGCCAATGTGCGCGAAAAAGTTGGTTTATTAAATGGGCGGCTAGCAAATAATTTAGGCGGTATTACGACGATTAAAAGTTTCACTACCGAATCTTATGAACTCGATCGAGTTCGCGCTGATAGTGAAGCCTACCGTCAGAGCAATCGTCGGGCTATCAAAGTTAGTGCGGCATTTGTACCGTTGATTCGGATGGCAGTTCTCTTCAGCTTTACGATGACACTGCTACTCGGCGGTATTGCGGCTGTAAACGGTCAATTGGGTGTAGGTACTTATAGCATCCTCATCTATCTTACCCAACGGTTATTATGGCCGCTAACGCGGTTAGGTGAGACATTAGATCTCTATCAACGGGGGATGGCTTCAACCAATCGGGTGATGGACTTATTAGATACACCGATCGCGATCGATTCTGGTAGTCTATCTTTACCATATGTACGCGGCGAAATCGAACTAAAAAATGTGATTTTTGCTTATGCAGATCGATCGACTATTATCAAACAGTTATCATTAAAGATCCCAGCCGGACAAACGATCGCGATTGTCGGCTCAACAGGTTCGGGAAAAAGTACTTTAGTAAAACTCATCCTGAGACTATATGAAATTCAGTCGGGAGAAATTACTTTAGATGGGTTTAATATCCAGGATTTGCATTTAGCCGATTTGCGTCGATCGATTGGATTGGTTAGTCAAGATGTATTTTTATTCCACGGTTCTGTGCGAGAAAATATTGCTTATGGTAGTCTCGATGCAGATCTAGCATCAGTCATCGCCGCTGCCAAAATTGCCGAAGCTGACGATTTTATCGATCGATTACCAGAAGGTTACGACACAATTGTCGGGGAAAGGGGACAAAAATTATCTGGGGGACAACGCCAACGAATTGCGATCGCTCGTGCGGTTTTAAAGAACCCACCAATTTTAATTCTAGATGAAGCTACATCGGCGGTAGATAATGAAACTGAAGCAGCAATTCAAAGATCGCTCGATCGGATCACACTCGATCGGACTACAATTGCGATCGCTCATCGTCTCTCAACGATCCGCAATGCCCATCAAATTTATGTGATGGAACAGGGACAATTAGTCGAAGCTGGTACTCATGATGAGTTGTTGGCTCTTAATGGCATCTACGCTGGTTTATGGAATATTCAACAAAATGCTAGGGTAGCCGCTCGATGACACGATCTCATTGCGCTCGGGGCTGATTTATCGAGATAATCAAAGCAAGATCGGGTAGAGGCAATTTATCAATTGCCCCTACCCGATCTGATTAGGGTATTTAACTACATATAATCTGGCATTGCCTCAGCAGTGTCTTTCTTGGAGCCAAGCAGATCGAGACTATCAACTTTGATGACTGGACGAGAACGCTCGGTACCTGTGGCTCTGTCTGTCCAGGTTTCGATCTCTAAAGAGCCTTTAACCCCGATTTGGCTGCCTTTTTTGGCATAGTTTGCAGCAATTTCGCCAGTTTTACCCCAGATTTTGAGATTAAACCAATAAGGCTTATCTTCTGGATTTTTACTGCGACGATCGACCGCTAGTACTACATTACAAA
>ENA-OFDP01000940-OFDP01000940.1-metagenomes-genome-assembly--contig:-NODE-940-length-12135-cov-5.164487_pt1 | contig 12135 bp, 12 predicted proteins | sample MGYA00153389_OFDP01 | MGnify analysis MGYA00153389 | reverse complement strand
ACTTGAGCGCTGCGATGCAAAGATCTTTTGGGTAGTGCCTCAAGCACTGCCCCACAACCTGAACGGAACATGTCGCGCAGCACTTACAAAGTCTTTGTCTGAGGACAGAAGCGTTATCTCGTAACGCCCGCACAGTTGAATAAGCAGCGCATCAATGGTGCCAATTTGCACACCGCCTCTTCTGCAGGCATTTCGAACCTCAGCGGCGGCAACATGGTCCTGGCGGTCGGGTTGAATCAATGGCAGAGCGCCAAATCGGTTGATGATGGCTTCCTTCGCTTTTGGGCCGCTAAATCCCTGCAACAGCTCCTGCAGAACCAAGCCCGTGGTGACCACAGCGTCCGCGCCATCAAGTGCTTCGCGCAGGGCAATGACTTCCCTGGCCTCCATCGGGCTGTCGCGCCTCAACGCTAAAGACCAGACGCTGGTATCGACCAGCAGCGTCATGACCTTGACCGCTCAGCCTTGTAATCGTAGGCAGAGTCCCATTCCAGCTTTCCAAACAGCTCGGCCACACGCCGTTGCTCGCGCCTGGCGATGAACTCCTTCAAAGCAAGCGTGACCGCAGCCTTCTTCGTGGACTCTCCACTGACAGCGACGACGCGGTCAAGCAAAGCTGGATCTAAAGCGAGATTTGTTGCCATGTTGCACTCCTTGTGTAGCAGTCTACACATCGAAAATTTGCTGTGCAAGTGGTCGGTGGTTGGGCCTCAGATACAAGCACCGCGACAAGCATTTGAGGTTTGACCTCCGTTGCGCATCGCCCCACTGGCTGTTGAACACACTACGTTTTTGATAGCTGCTTGAGCAATCATTACAAGGGCTAGCGGTTGTTTTGACTTCAAAACCGCTTAGCGCACGAAAAAATTGGGGTCAGATCCCGATTCAGGACGTGGCGGATCCGATGACTCAAAAAACCCATACGAAATCGGGCTCTGACCCCAATTTTTGGGTTCCGACGCGGGACGAACTAGCGCGCAAAGGTTTGTAGTCTCCGGGTACACGCCATGGGGGTCAGAGCCCAATTTCGTACCGGTTCCACGCCCGCCGACCGAGACCGCGTCCCGAATTGGGATCTGACCCCCATTGCATGTGTCTAAGGCCCAATTGGTTACTGCTCAACCAGCTACATAAACCATAGCACTCAAATCCTCAAACCACCTTCCCAATCGACTCACAAACATACCCCACGTTCTTGCTATTCAGCGCCGCCACACACATGCGCCCGGTATCCGTGCCGTACACCCCAAATTCACTGCGCAATCTCACCATCTGGTCTTTATTCAAACCCGAATAGCTGAACATCCCAATCTGTTCGGTGATAAAGCCCATGTCCTGTTTGACGCCTGCGGCTTTCAGGCCGTCTACCAGCAACTGGCGCATGGCCTTGATGCGTACACGCATTTCGCCTAATTCGCCTTCCCATTGGGTGCGCAGCTCGGGCGTGTTCAAGACCATGGCGACCACGGTGGCACCGTGGATTTGGGGGTTGCTGTAGTTGGTGCGGATGACCAGCTTGAGCTGGCTCAGCACTCTAGCGGCTTCTTCTTGGCTGGCGCAAACAACAGACAGCGCACCGACGCGCTCGCCGTATAAAGAGAAGCTTTTGCTGAAGGAGGTCGAGACGAAAAAGTTAAGCCCGGCAGCTACAAACTTGGCGACTGCCGCGCCGTCCTCAAGAATGCCGTAGCCAAAGCCCTGGTAGGCCATGTCGAGGAAAGGTGTGATGTTGCGCGCTTTGACGACCGCAATCACCTGATCCCACTGGGCAGGTGTGATGTCGTACCCCGTCGGGTTGTGACAGCAGGCGTGCAGTACCGCGATGGTGCCGGGCGCGGCGGCGTTTAGTGCCGCCAGCATCCCGTCAAAATCAATGCCACGTTTGACGGCGTCATAGTACGGGTGGCTGATGACTTCAAAACCAGCTTGAATGAACAAAGCGCGATGGTTTTCCCAGCTCGGGTCTGAAATCATCACTTTTGCGTTGGGGCTGAGCTTTCTCAAAAAGTCCGCACCGATCTTTAAACCCCCTGTGCCGCCAATACCCTGGGCGGTGGCAACGCGACCGCTTTTAACAGGCTCGCTGTCAGCGCCAAACACCAGTGCCTTGACGGCTGAGTCGTAGGCAGCAAACCCGTCAATCGGCAAATAGCCGCGCGGTTTGGGCGATGCCATCATCAGCTTTTCAGCAGCCTGCACGCAATGCAGCAGGGGAAGTTTGCCGTTGTCGTCGTAGTACACGCCCACGCCCAGATTGACTTTGTTGGGATTGGTATCAGCCGCAAAGGCTTCGTTGATGCCCAGGATCGGGTCGCGTGGGGCCATTTCGACGGCGGTGAATAGTGACACAGGTACTCCTGACAGTTAAAAAAGACGTAAGCTTGTTGGTTGCACTAAATTTTAACGGCCTCATGTGCTGTTCCATCCATGTTTTTAGACCATCGCCATGCCAGAAGTACTTGAACTCATACCCGTAGTAGATAACTCGCAGCCTAAAGGCACATTCGCCAGCTTTCCCGACTCGCCTTTTGAGCTGTTTCAGCCCTATTTGCCCGCTGGTGACCAGCCGCAAGCGATTGAAAAGCTGGTTGAAGGCATCAACGATGGCGAAGTGTTTCAAACCCTTTTGGGGGTAACTGGCTCTGGCAAAACATTCACTATGGCCAACGTGATCGCCCGCTTGGGCAAGCCTGCGATTGTGTTTGCGCCCAACAAAACATTGGCAGCACAGCTGTACAGCGAATTCCGTGATTTTTTCCCAAAAAACGCAGTCGAGTATTTCGTCAGTTACTACGACTATTACCAGCCTGAAGCGTATGTGCCGCAGCGCGATTTGTTCATTGAAAAAGACTCGGCCATTAACGAGCACATTGAACAAATGCGCCTGTCAGCCACCAAAAGCGTGCTGGAGCGCCGCGACACCATCATCGTCGCCACTGTCAGCGCGATATACGGCATTGGCGCACCCGAGGACTACACGCAGATGCGCTTCATCGCGCGGGTCAGTGACAAGATGGGTCAGCGCGATGTGATTGCGCGGCTGATTCGCATGCAGTACCAGCGCAATGACCAGGATTTTTCACGCGGCACTTTTCGCGTGCGGGGCGATGTCATTGACGTGTTTCCGGCGGAGCATTCTGAGCTTGCGCTGCGCATTGAATTGTTTGACGACGAGATTGAATCGCTGCAATTGTTTGACCCGCTGACGGGCCGCATCCGGCAAAAAATTCCGCGCTTTGTGGTCTATCCCAAAAGTCACTATGTCACTCCGCGCGACAAGGTGATGAGCTCAATTGAAACCATCAAGCTTGAGCTGGCTGAGCGGATTGATTATTTTGTCAAACAGGGTAAGCTGGTCGAGGCTCAGCGCATTGAGCAACGCACCCGTTTTGACCTGGAAATGCTGACTGAAATTGGCCATTGCAAAGGCATTGAAAATTACACCCGACATTTGAGCGGCGCGCCGCCCGGTTCACCGCCGTCAACGCTGTGCGACTACATGCCCAAAGATGCAGTGATGTTTCTGGATGAAAGCCACGTCATGATTGGCCAGCTCAACGCCATGTACAACGGCGACCGGTCGCGCAAAACCACGCTGGTTGACTATGGGTTCAGGCTGCCGAGTGCGCTGGATAACCGGCCACTGAAGTTTGAAGAGTTCGAATCAAAAATGCGCCAGGCAATTTTTGTGTCGGCCACACCCGCTGCCTACGAAAAAGAACACGCAGGGCAGGTGGTTGAGCAAGTGGTGCGGCCCACTGGCCTGGTGGACCCCCAGGTTGAGGTACGACCTGCTGTGAATCAGGTGGACGATGTGCTCGGTGAAATCCGCATCCGGGTTGATAAGAATGAGCGGGTGCTGATAACGACACTGACCAAGCGCATGGCGGAACAACTGACCGACTACCTGAGCGAAAACGGCGTAAAAGTGCGCTACCTGCACAGCGATGTGGACACAGTGGAGCGTGTGGAGATTTTGCGGGACCTGCGCCTTGGCGCGTTTGACGTGCTGGTTGGTATCAGCTTGCTGCGTGAGGGTTTGGACATTCCTGAAGTGTCATTGGTTGCGATTCTGGATGCTGACAAGGAAGGATTTTTGCGCGCTGAGCGCAGCCTGATTCAAACCATTGGCCGCGCTGCGCGTAACTTGAACGGCCGCGCCATTTTGTATGCTGACCGCATCACCGATTCAATGAAAAAGGCGATGGACGAGACCGAGCGCCGCCGTAATAAACAAATCGCACACAACATTGAACACAACATCACTCCGAAAAGTGTGGTCAAGCGAATCAAGGACTTGATTGATGGTGTCTACAGCGAAAAGTCAGGCAAAGAAGCCGACAAGCTACTGATGCAGAAAGCACTGGTTGAAGACATGAGCGACAAAGACGTGTCGCGCGAGATCAAGCGGTTAGAAAAGCAGATGGTGGAGCACGCTAAAAACTTGGAGTTTGAAAAAGCAGCGCGGGTGCGCGATCAGCTGCACATTTTGAAAGAGCAGGCTTTTGGCGGGTCGGGAACTGACAATATCGTGCCAATTGGCGTCGCTGGCACGGCAAGAGGCTAGGCTCGGAGCCGTTGTTTATTCAGGCAGAAATACCGGAGAGTCTGCCTTTGAACTTTCGAGTCTGCAAAGATTCTCGAGAGGTGATATACTTGACGGATTCAGTCAGGAACGCAACCAAAAACAAAAAAAGCGCCCATAGAGCCGGTTGACTGACGGGGGCGGCTGGAGGGATTTAGCTCTCTAAGAACATTCATTTTTAGAGTAATAACGATGATCAAGCCAACCAAAGGAGCTTGTTATGCGCCTCACGACCAAAGGCCGCTTTGCGGTCACTGCAATGATTGATCTTGGCCTTCGCCAGAACAACGGCCCTGTCACACTGGCTGCTATCAGCCAACGCCAGCAAATTTCATTGTCTTACCTTGAACAGCTTTTCGGCAAGCTGCGTCGCCATGAGCTGGTTGAATCTACCCGTGGTCCGGGTGGCGGGTATACTCTTGGCCGCAAGGCATCTGCCATTACGGTCGCGGACATTATTGTCTCAGTCGATGAGCCGATTGATGCTACGCATTGTGCCGGCAAGGAAAACTGTTTGGGTGAGGCTGGTCGTTGTATGACGCACGATTTGTGGGCATCACTGAATAGTCGCATGGTGGAGTTTTTAGATTCCGTCAGCCTGCAAAAGCTGGTCGACGACCAATTGGCCAAAGGCGTGGTGATTGAAAACACACCGATGGTCAAGAAGGCGATCTTTACCTCGCCCATGGTCAAACCGGTGCGGGTCAACGCCCCCAATTCGGTTTTTGCTTTAGGCAACGCATTTTCGAAATCTTGAGCATTTTCTCTTGACAGTGTTTAGCACGCGAATTTATTGAGCCAGCCAAATGGAAACCCCACACTTCCCTATCTACATGGACTACAGCTCCACAAATCCGTGCGACCCACGGGTAGTGGACGCCATGATCCCCTGGTTACGCGAGCACTTTGGCAACCCCGCATCGCGCAGCCATGCGTGGGGCTGGGAAGCCGAGGCAGCTGTTGAAAAAGCCCGAGAGCAGGTTGCTGATTTGATCGGAGCTGACCCGCGAGAAATCGTCTGGACCAGCGGCGCAACCGAATCAAACAACCTGGCCATCAAAGGCGCTGCGCAGTTTTATAAAACAAATGGCAAGCACATCATCACGGTAAAGACCGAGCACAAAGCCGTACTCGACACTTTCCGGGAACTGGAGCGCCAGGGTTTCGACGCGACATACCTTGACGTGCAGGCCGATGGTTTGTTGGACATTGAAGTGTTGAAGGCCGCTATTCGGCCGGACACCATTTTGGTCAGCGTCATGTTTGTTAACAACGAAATCGGCGTGATCCAGGACGTCGTTGCCATTGGGAATTTGTGTCGTGAAAAAGGCGTTATTTTTCACACCGACGCGGCGCAGGCGACTGGCCGCGTGGACATTGACCTGACGGCGCTGCCCATTGATTTAATGAGTTTGACTTCGCACAAAACCTACGGTCCAAAAGGCATTGGAGCGCTGTACGTACGCCGCAAACCGCGCATCAGGCTTGAGGCCCAAATGCATGGCGGTGGTCACGAGCGCGGCATGCGCTCAGGTACGCTGCCTACGCACCAGTGCGTTGGTATGGGCGAGGCCTACCGCATTGCCAAGCTTGAGATGCACGAAGAAAATAAGCGCATTCGCGGGCTACAGCAGCGCATGTTGGCGGGCCTGAAAGACGTTGAAGAGGTCTTCTTGAATGGTCACGCCGAAAAACGCGTTCCCCACAATCTGAACATGAGTTTCAATTACGTTGAAGGCGAGTCACTCATCATGGGCATCAAGGGTCTGGCAGTGTCGAGCGGCTCTGCTTGCACGTCTGCATCTTTAGAGCCCAGCTATGTTTTGCGTGCACTGGGCCGCAGCGACGAGCTGGCCCACAGCAGTCTGCGCATGACGATGGGCCGCTGGACCACAGAAGAAGAAATTGACTACGCAGTCGGCACGATCAAAGAAAACGTAGCCAAGCTGCGCGAACTGTCGCCTTTGTGGGATATGTTCAAAGAAGGAATCGACCTATCGACGATTCAATGGGCGGCACATTAGCCGCGTCGCCAAAATGAGCCATACCTTTGTCACTCCCCTTGCCGTGCTAAAGCACTGAGTGCGGGTTCGGTTCGCGGTCTGACTCATTTATGGCTTAGTGGTTTATATATTTTTGAGGCAAACAATCATGGCTTATTCCGAAAAAGTGGTAGACCACTATGAAAATCCCCGTAACGTCGGCTCATTTGAAAAGGGCGATGACACGGTAGGCACTGGCATGGTCGGTGCCCCCGCTTGCGGCGACGTGATGAAGTTGCAGATCAAGGTTAACCCGGTGACGGGTGTCATTGAGGATGCACGTTTTAAAACCTACGGCTGTGGCTCGGCGATTGCGTCCAGCTCGCTTGTCACTGAATGGGTAAAAGGCAAAACGCTTGATGAGGCGGCAAGCATCAAGAACAGCGAGATTGCCCAGGAGCTGGCGTTGCCACCAGTGAAAATTCACTGCTCTATCCTGGCTGAAGATGCGATCAAAGCTGCTGTGAGCGACTACAAGCAAAAGCATGCACAGGCTGTCGTTGCCGTTGCAGTTGCAGCTTAAAAATCCAGCCTGGAATTCTTTCAATGTCTGTAACGCTCACCGACGCCGCTGCCCGACACGTGACCCGCTACATGACCAAACGCGGCAAAGGTGTGGGCGTGCGGCTGGGTGTCAAAACCACAGGCTGCTCGGGTCTGGCATATAAGCTTGAATACGCAGACGACATCGCGCCTGAAGATGTTGTGTTTGAAGACAACGGCGTGAAAGTGCTGGTTGATCCGAAAAGCATGGCCTACATTGACGGCACGCAGCTTGATTTTGTGCGTGAGGGGTTGAATGAAGGGTTTAAATTTTTGAACCCTAATGAACGCGACCGGTGTGGTTGCGGCGAATCTTTCCGCGTGTGAATCTTCAAGCCAATGATTTTGAACTCTTCGGTCTAGAGCCAAAGTTCAGCCAGGATCGCGCGGCAATTGACGCCCGCTGGAAAGAACTTCAGCGGCAAGCGCACCCGGACAAATTTGCGGCGCAAGGTACTTCAGCCCAAAGAATCGCCATGCAGTGGTCCGTACGCATCAATGAAGCGCACCAGCGGCTCAAAGACCCGCTCAAGCGTGCCAGTTACCTTTGCGAATTGAATGGCGCGCCTGTCAATGCTGAAAACAACACCGCCATGCCAGCCGATTTCCTCATGCAGCAAATAGAATGGCGTGAGGCGTTGGACGATGCTAAAACCCCGCAGAGTTTAGATGAAACAGCACTCCAGGCCAATAAATACTGGCGTGAGCAGCTATTAAAATTAGAGCAGGCAATTGACGTCGAGGGTGACTTTCAACTTGCCGTCACGTACGTCAGAAGTTTGATGTTTGTTGAACGCTTTGTCTTTGAAGTTGATGCGCGCCTAGACCAACTGCCCGCATAAAAAATTAGTAGATAGATAGATTTCTTAACCGACATGGCACTTCTCCAAATCTCCGAACCCGGCCAGGCGCCAAACCCGCATGAAAGGCGTATTGCCATAGGCATCGACTTGGGGACCACGCATTCACTGGTCGCGAGTGTGCGCAACGGCGTGTCTGAATGCCTGCCCGACGATGCAGGGCGCGTGATATTGCCGAGCGTTGTGCGCTATGTTGACGCAGACAGACGCCAAATTGGCTATGCGGCTCTGGCGGCGCAGGTTGAGGACCCGTTGAACACGATTTCATCCGTCAAGCGCCTGATGGGGCGCGGCATAGACGATATTGGCGTCGTGAGCCAGTTACCCTACCAATTAGTCGACAAGCCTGGCATGGTCACGTTGCAAACCGCAGCAGGTGAGAAGAGCCCCGTTGAAATTAGCGCCGAAATTTTGGCGACGCTGCGTTTTCGTGCTGAAGATACTTTTGACGACGACATCTTTGGCGCGGTGATTACGGTGCCAGCCTACTTCGATGACGCGCAGAGACAAGCCACCAAAGATGCGGCGCAGCTTGCTGGCCTGAACGTACTGCGCCTGATCAACGAGCCCACTGCTGCAGCGATTGCTTACGGCCTGGACAACGCCAGCGAGGGCGTGTTTGCCATCTACGATTTGGGCGGCGGCACGTTTGATATTTCCATTCTGCGGCTGACCGAGGGCGTGTTTGAAGTGGTGGCTACCGGGGGCGACTCAGTCCTTGGGGGTGACGACTATGACCGTGCGCTGGTCGATCTGGCTCTGGCCAAAGCCGGCCTGGCGGCAAGTGTGCTGACGCCCAAAGACACAGCTGCATTGTTGCGCGCGGCACGCGCGGCAAAAGAAGCGCTTTCAAGTGCGCCATCTGCTCCTTTTTCGGTGCAGCTGACCAAGGCACTCATCAGCTTTGAAATCAAGGCAGCAGACTTTGAAGCCGCCACTGCCCATTTAACGCAGCGCACACTGGCGGCGGCGCGAAAGGCCCTGCGTGATGCCAGGTTAGAAAAAACTGACGTCAACGGCGTAGTGCTCGTGGGCGGCTCAACGCGGATGCCGCAGGTGCGCAAGGCAGTGGGCAGTTTTTTTGGCCGTGAGCCGCTCACCAACTTGAATCCGGATGAAGTCGTTGCGCTGGGCGCTGCCATTTCCGCGAATCAATTGGCCGGAAATAACGCGGGGCAAGATCTGCTGCTGCTCGATGTGATCCCGTTGTCGCTGGGCATTGAAACGATGGGCGGCTTGGTTGAGCGCATTGTTCCGCGCAACCAGACCATTCCAACCGCCATGGCGCAAGACTTCACCACCTACCAAGATGGACAGACCGCTTTAGCTTTGCATGTGGTGCAGGGCGAGCGCGACCTGGTGGCTGACTGCCGCAGCCTTGCCCGTTTTGAGCTGCGCGGCATTCCGCCGATGGCGGCTGGCGCTGCGCGTATTCGCGTGAGCTTTACAGTTGACGCAGACGGCTTGCTGGCTGTGAATGCCAAGGAGCAGGTCAGCGGCGTTGAAGCGCAAATTGACATTAGACCTTCCTACGGTTTGTCTGATGATGAAATTGCACGCATGTTGAAAGAAAGCTTTACAACTGCCGCGCAAGATGTGCAGGCCCGGGCATTGGTGGAGGCTGGCGTCGATGCTGACCGCTTGGTGTTGGCCATTAAAAGCGCGCTGGCTTCAGATGCAGATTTGCTTGCTGCCGCTGAAATCGAGGCGATCAATGAATTGTTGGCACAACTGGTTGTCATTCGGGAAAATAAAGACGCTGTTGCGATTGAGGCCGCTGTTAAAGCACTTGCAAATGGCACTGAGGCCTTTGCCGCGCAACGCATGAACCGGGGCATTCAAAGATCTCTGGCTGGCAAAAATATCGAGTCCGTTTAATCGCTGTACACACCATGCCCATCATTAAAATTCTCCCCCATGCTGAATATTGTCCGCAAGGCACGCACATTACCGCACCTGCTGGTACATCAATTTGCGAGGCGTTACTAGACAACAAAATTAACATCGAACACGCCTGCGACATGAGTGCGGCTTGCACCACCTGCCACGTTATCGTTCGTGAGGGGTTTGGGTCATTGAATGCGCCAGAAGAGGAAGAAGACGACTTGCTTGACCGCGCCTGGGGGCTGGAGCCCAATTCGCGGTTGAGCTGTCAGGCTATCCTTGCACAGACTGATGTGACGGTAGAAATTCCGAAATACACCATTAACCATGCAAAAGAGATGAGTTGATTTATTTTAGGTATCGGCCATCGGACTTGATCATTGAAAGTTCAGAAAAACTCAAACCGTTGTGATCATCGTTCGAGTATGTAATGAAAATTCCGCCCAGATTTAGTGGATTAAATCCTTCCAGTGCATTTTTCAAGGTGGCTGACGATATTTTGCCGCCTGCCCGCTTGAGGCCTTCGATCAACACCGTGGCGTTGATAAATCCCTCAAGGCTGCCATAACTGAATTCATTCACACCAATTTTTTGCATTGCGGTTTGATATTCACTCACGATGGGCGTTGCTGCATTCCATGGGTAGGGCACTACCTGAGACACAACGACCCCAACAGCGTCTTTGCCCAGTGTTTTGAAAAGCGCTTGACCATTGATAAAAGACGATGAGTAAAAAATGGCCTCGCCTCCCGCTTTTTTATAGGCCTGAATGAATTTAGCGGTCACAGATGTGGTGGCTGACATGGCAATGGCAATCGGTTTGAGCTTGACCAATTCTGCAGCCTGTGCTTCGGCATCAGATGCGTCATTTTTGATGGCCACGCTTCCCACCATTTTGCTGCCGCGACTCTCAATGGCACGCTTGGTGCCCTCCATTGCCAAGCGGGCGCCAGGATTGTCGTTATGGGCAAATGCAATGTTCTTAATGCCGATGGTGAATAGATGATTTACGATACGCTCAAATTCATCATCAAAACTGATGCGAACGTTGAATCCGTAATTTGAGAATTTGGTCACTGAAGCAGCGCCTGTGTAAGGCGCAATCAACGGAACTTTCAGTTCATTGGCGGCTTGCAAAGCGCCCAGCGATGAAATAGTTCCAATCGGCATCAAAATAGCGATGGCCCCGCCAGCTACCAGCTTTCTGACGTTTTCTCCTGCTTTGGCGGTATCAGACCCGTCATCCAGTTGCCTGAATTCAATTAAACGCCCATTGATCCCTCCTGCACTGTTAACAGCGTTGATTTTTGCTTTGATACCGACCAATGGTTGCTCGGATAAAGAGGCCAGCGGACCTGTTTGGATGAATGTTTGGCCAATTATTATGGCCTGGGCAAGTGCATGATTGACGGTTATCACACTGGCGAGGGTGAAAAAGGCAAAGTAATGCAAGAAGCGGTTATTCATAATAAAAGTGATCGCAATCATGGATCGGAGGTTGTGTGACAGACTGTAAGCTTTTTCTGTCATTTGCGTAAGAACAATTTATGTCCTTGACTGTCGGTTCAAAAAATCATCAAATTTGTAGGAAATTAACAACCCATGCGGCAAATTTTTCTCGACACAGAAACTACTGGTCTGTCGGCTGAGGGCGGAGATCGCATTATTGAAATTGGCTGCGTTGAGCTGGTTGCTCGCAGGTTAACAGGCAACAATCGGCACTACTTTCTCAATCCGGGCCGTGACAGCCACGAAGAAGCATTCAAAGTGCACGGCATCAGCAACGAGTTTTTAAAGGACAAGCCAAGATTTGGAGTCATCGCCGGCGAGCTTCTGGACTACTTGCGTGGTGCAGAAATCATTATTCACAACGCACCCTTTGACATCAGCTTTTTAAACAAGGAACTTGAGTTGTCGGGCCAAGCTGCAATTGCACAATGCGTTGCAAAGATCACCGATAGTCTAATGATGGCCAAGGAGGCTTTTCCAGGTAAACGCAACTCTCTTGACGCACTGTGCGCGCGCCTTGAAGTTGACAACTCCGGGCGTACGCTGCACGGCGCGCTGCTTGACGCTGAATTGTTGGCTGATGTGTACATTAACCTTACCCGGGGGCAAAACAGCTTGGTAATGGATGATGCCAGCGCGTCTGGCAGCACCGAAAATTTTGTGGTGATTGATCTAAGTCAATTTGTATTGCCGCTACTGGCAGCAAATGACG